>Ga0081540_1000696_pt1 | contig 26438 bp, 38 predicted proteins | sample TabmetS2T1R1_FD_71024 | JGI IMG/M metagenome (GOLD analysis project Ga0081540, IMG submission 71024) | Tabebuia heterophylla rhizosphere microbial communities from the University of Puerto Rico - S2T1R1 | ecosystem: Host-associated > Plants > Roots > Rhizosphere ...
GCTGGAGGAATATGTCGACGCCTTCACCTTCACCCGCTTCGAGCCGGCGGGCCCCGTGCAGGGCAACGACAGCATCAAGTATGCGACCTCGATCCTCGACTACGTCTTCCGCGAGCTCGCGGTCAGCTACATGAGCCGCTTTGACCTCGCCCATGTCGATCCCAACGAGAGCGGCTTTGACGCGCTCGGCAAGGGCGTCGAGGAAGGCAAGGAGCCGGAGGACCAGGGCCACCAGGCGACCAAATATCTGTCCAAGGGCCTCACCCGCTCGCGCACGGATAATCTGGTGGTGATGCGCGGCGGCTCGATGCCGTCTGGCGACGGCGGCGACACCGGCGCGCGCGTCAAGGCCCTCGCCCACGGCGCCAGCCGCGTGTCCGATGCCGTCGAAGGCGCCGTCGCGCTGAAGCAGGAAGTCAACCACGACCTGTCGCCGGCCGAACGGCTGAACTGGAGCAAGGCCGGCACCGCCGCAGCCGCCGCCCCCAGCAAGGCCGAACGCCGCGCCGAAGCCAAGGCCAAGGGCTACGAAGGCGAGATGTGCAGCGAGTGCGGCAATTTCACGCTGGTGCGGAACGGCACCTGCATGAAGTGCGATACGTGCGGGTCCACGACGGGGTGTTCGTGAGGTTCGCCACTGATCGTGCCCGAGCAGTAGTTGGGTGTCCACAAAGAGCAAGAGGGCGGCCGAAGGGCCACCCTTTTGTGATTACACGCCAAATAAGTCTAACCCTTCTTTGCTCGATATATATCCAATAGATTTTGATCCGGTGAGAGGAAGGCAGAAATCTTCGTCGACCTAACAACGGGTAAGTCACCGACTCGCACATGATCCGTGGCGATATGGGTTAGGTTCGCATCCGCAATCATCCGCTTTTGGACTTCAGATTCAACGATCAATGATCGCAAGAAGATGGCTTCGCCAGTTGACGTCAAGAATCGAGCGAAGTTCGCCCTCTCCTCCAAGGCACTGCGTCGGAAGGCCTTCGCCCAATCACTGGATGGGACGATAAATACACATTCACCCATCGGTTTCAGCGCGCGACATATATTGTTCCATGTCCCCATTGAATTGTAGGGATCGCCCAGCACCGCGAATACCCAATCAAATTCAGCAATGCCAAAAGACTGGCTTTCGACGTCAACACAGCGTTTCTCCAACGAGGAAGCGTTTTGCTCAAGCATCCGTGGCGATTGGTCTACAAGGACCAAGTCCAGCGTTCGGAAGTTGGCAATCAATGATCTCCCACACCCAATATCGGCAACGCGGCCATCGGGCCGCAACTCTTCAAAAAACCTTTGAAGGTAGATGCTCGACGCGCTTCGAAAGTCCGCACACGTCGGGTGGAGCCACTCATCGTAGTATTCATGAGCAACCGCCTCATACGTCCTCAGATCAGGAGTTTCGGAAGATCTGTATGCGAGACCACTGACCGATTTCACGACTGATCTCCAGAAGAGTTACTGCAAGATCTGAGTCCTGCACGATTTCGTCGATTGCCTCAAGGGACGCACTATTAAAAGCATCTTTTTGCTTCGAATCAAAGAAAACAAGGCCGAGCGGCTTGTCACCCCGCTCAATTCGAATTGACCCGTAGGATTGATAGGGTCGAATTTTAACGGCTTCGTCTAGCGTGAGGCCCCATCGCCTCGCAATGAATTTCTCTAAGTCCCTAACGCTGTAATTCTCGCCGATTAAGTTCCAGTCTTCTGCCGAGATAAGCTCTCCCTCGACTTCGGGCACGCCCGATCGCCAGACTCGTCCAATAATTCCATAACGGATGGAGAAGGTACGTCCCGCTCTTTCTCCGGCCATCCTCCGCCCATTGCTGTCGTAATACTCGGACAGTTGGTATAGCCGATCACTAAACACCAAGTCTGGAACATACACGGTGAATCGATAATCGTCGGGGCAACTGGGCCCTAGGGCTTGCGCCACTTCCGCAGAAAGCTCTCCGACAAGTCTGTCGATTCCGTAGCTATCTCTCAGCTGCGCAACGTAGGTCTTCGCAGTTCGATACGCTTCAGCAATTTCCTTATTTGCACTTTCTACAACTCGTTGAGCGTCACCCATCTCTCGCTTAAATGCGTCCGGAGCTGCAGCCCCGCCTCGAAATTTGAAACCTGGAAATTCTAAATTGGCGGACGCCAAGATTTCTCGAATACGATCGGGTCCCCAACCAATTAGGAAGAGCCCCAGCAGAGCGACAATCGGCCAAGGAAAAAGCGATTTTGTAATCTCGCCGACAAAGATGATTCCCGGCGCAAGGACCCTGTAAAAAACCTCTACGATCAACCCGCGCAACGTTACCGTTTGCAGGCCATGAGGAATTTCTAAAACAACGAAAATAATAGAAAAGAACAGTATGGTCGCGAGAAGGGAAAACGCGACGCAAAGCACGCAGACACTGCCACAGAATAAGCAAGACCGCAGACGCCCGCCTCCTCCCGCGGGATCACCTTCTGGTTGATCTTGAGTCATTATCATACCCCCAAATTGACTTTGAGGGTTGCTGAGGAACTGGTCAAGCGCCTGGACCCTTGACGCGCGGGCTCCGTCCCCTCAGCGCCGCGCGCTCAGTCTCACTCGGCCGAGTTGTCACGCGGAACGGCTCAACAGCCTGACACCTTCGGGGCTAACTCTTCCTAAGCGCTCTAAGCCTTGACGAGGGCTTCGGATACTACATCCTACTTACCTAACCCCAGCGATTTTCAGCGCCAAGCCGTTGTCGGCTTCGCCAGCCTCCATGAACTCTCCGAACTTCCCCGAGCCCAGATAGATTATGTCGGAGGCGCGCCGGTTCATGAACCCGCGAAACTCATCGCTGTCCCAGCCTCGTTGATCGCGACCTCTTACCGCGCGGCCTTGTCCTTCATGCCCTTGGGCGCCCCAAAGCTGCGCCTCCCCTTTGCCATTGCGCAAGTCCAGGTGATGCCGGGACGAAACCATTTTTCCATCGCCGCGAAGCCGTCCGGAAACCGACACGCTGTAACGCTGCCGTTGATTCGACGGGCACGGATGTTGTTGATGTCGGGTTCCTTTCACACGGCTGACAGGCGCACCTACCGGAGGGTTGTGGTGCTGGGCGTGCTGTTTTGCGCCGCTTTCGTCGTGTTCAGCTTCTTTGCGAGGGAACAGCCGGAAAATACCTATGTCCTGCAGAAGGCAGACAGGCTGGTCCGTACCGCAGGCTCCGGGTCACCAGCTAATTGATTGCCACGAGAAGGGCCGCCCGCCCAGCCCCTTGGAGCAATCCCGCCCGCAACGCCGCGCTCATAACGCATGAGCGCGAGGCCGTGGCCCCGCGCTTGATTGGCAATTCACCTGAATTGAATCAGGCTGCCTTTGAATCACGCTGCTTTGGCGGCGTTTTCGACCGGCACGGCTTCCATCGCCCGCATGTAGAGATCGAGCAGGGTTTCGCGCTCGTCGCGCTCTTCCTTGTCCTGCTTTCGCAGCTTGATGATCTCCTTGAGGATCTTCACATCGAAGCCCTCGGCCTTTGCTTCCGAGAAGACTTCCTTCTTCTGCTCGTTCAACTCCTGCAATTCGGTGTCCAGGTTCTCGATCCGCTCGACGAAGGAACGAATTTTTCCGCCCGGAATGGTGATGTCAGACATAGCGCCTCCCGTTGAGTGAAGGCCGTGGAATTGAAAGCAAACAAATAACCAATGGGTTAACCCCGCGGCGGATTACCATCAGCGCGGCGTCCGCCTTCGCTCGTTGAGCTACGGCGGACGTGGTCGCTAACCCGCCCTACCGCCAGCTAACACCGTAAGACCCGACCCTGGCGCCGACAACATTCAGGCTCCTGCAGGATCGAAAGCATTTCATCGCGCACTTTCTTTCTCCAGGCACGGTCGCATGCACCGATCGGCCAGTAGCTTGTATGTGCCTTGAACATGCCGGGGCCGTGGTCGATCGAAATGTCCCTGATTCCTTCCCCCAGGACACCGCGCAGGCAATAGCCGACGGGATCGTTCCGCAAGTGGAAGTTGGTCCAGCGTGTGAGGGCAAAAGGCGCCGCGTGGTGGATGATGGAGTAGTCCTCCATCGAAACCGCCTCGGCGGACAGTTGCACGGTATAGTAGCCCTCATTCGCGGTCGTACTGCGATCGGGTGGGCAGGTCGGCAGCTCGCGAAGCTTCACTTTGCTATCGAGGTCCGCAGGGCCATCGGCAAGCAGGAGCCGTGCATAGGCCAGCGGACTGCCCAGGGTTACGAGATCGGATACCAGCCAGCGCGGATGCGGAAACCCTGTTTTAGACAGGATCTCCGCCGGGGATGTGGGCTTGTTGATCGAACTCCAGGCGTTCGCCTGGGCTTGCCGAAATCGGTCGGGATCCTTGTGGCCGCGCGGTGGAGCGAACTCCGCCATTGGCGGCGGATCGTAACCGGCAACCGCTTTGAGCAACTCAGCGGACCGGCCCTCGATTCTCAACTTTCCATTCACGTCGGCCCAGTAGTGTTTGATGATGTCGTAGGCGATGACGCTGCCCAGGCTATGACCTACAAGAACGACTCGACCGTACCGATATCTGACTTCCCCGGCCAACTCGTCATGGTCCTCGTGGAATTTGCGAAGCATGCTCACACCGTGACGTAAAATGTCATAGCGCCGTGCGACATTGGACGGGTGCACGTCGAGGTAGCGTGCGGCGTCGCCCACGACACCGAGCACGGCGAAGGTCCCAACCATACGGACGCCCCACCAAACCAGGCCCAAGGCGGCGGCGGCGAGTGACGCGGCCTTCAATGCGCCCAGCCATGGCATGACGAGCAAAACCCAACCGACCAGCGCAATCAGCGCCGCCAACCCAACCACTATCAGCGGTTCTCGACACCCGCGCCTGAAGACCCAGCGTACTTCTTTACTTCTGCGATGGCGCCACGCTGCTCCTGTGACTCGGGAAAGCCACCGCACGACGTGCAAAATGGTGGTCCCGTGCATCTGATGCGCCCAGTAATACTCGTAGAAATCAGTCTCGGGCCAGTCGAGATTCAAAGATTGCTCCGAAGATCTTTTGAGCTTGATCCTCCTGAGCTCGAACGAACCCGATATCTGATCCGGTTTGCTGTAGTAGTCATGGTTCTTGCCGTGCGATGGAAGCAGCCACTCAACGAAGGCGCGCAGCGTCGCCATCGGGCGTTGCTCCCCGATGCCGTGTATCAGCACCACGGCCTGTCGTGGACCAACGTATGACGGGTTCGGCGTCATGGCATTTGCCTCCAACGATCGACGCGAACTATCGTACTCGCCAAGCCGACGCAGAATCGGGTCAATCAAGCCATCTGGGCTGCACGACCGTGGACGCCGCCATGGTGGCCACCCTGATCACCATGACCGTGAGAACCGGTGGAGATGGCAGCGGTCCAATCACTCAAGGCGGAAGCAAAGCTATTGCAACCTCCAGCCTCGACCCGATCGTGCAGCGCAGAGGTAGTGACCATAGGTTGCAGGTGGCCACCAACATGTAACGCACTTCACATGCGGAGAAAGTTTTGGCTGCTCAGCAAGCAGCCCGGATGAGTGCAGCAACAACTCCCGCACCGCCTTCGTTCTTCCGGGCCCTACCCGCTGCGCTCTCCTTCATTCACTTACTTCGCCAGGCCGCCAAAGCAGCATTCAAAATAGTTCTTGAGCATTGCTCATTTTCGGACTATACATTTTGAGCAATGCTCAAAAATCGAGAGGCCGACAATGCAACCCGCTCCCCGTATGGACATCTCACTCGATCAGGGCCACCCCGCGGCCGGATGGATCAAGCACCTTCCTGCGATCATCACCATCGGCATGGTCGCGATCATGGCGCTGCACGGACCCATCGCGGATCCCGCGCACTACCATGAATTCGCCGACCAGTCGGCCGTGTCAGGCATTCCCCACGCTGCGGACGTGTTTTCCAACGCGGGGTTCGCGCTGGTCGCGATCTGGGGCTGGCTGACATTGCGGCCCCGGCGCGCCAGCGAGCAGTTGCGCGCGGGATGGCCGGGCTACAGGCTGTTCCTGCTCGGACTGTTCCTGACCGCTTTCGGATCCGCGTACTATCATCTCGCTCCCGACAATGCCCGCCTGATCTGGGACCGCCTGCCGATCGCGCTGGTTTGCGCCGGCCTGCTCGCCGGCGTCCGCGGCGACATCAAGGGCGGATCGAAGAGCGAGATCGAGGTGATCGTTCTCGCGCTCTACGCCGTCGCCAGCGTCGCCTGGTGGGTGATATCAGACAGCAACGGCGCACCCGACCTGCGGCCGTATCTGCTGTTGCAGTTAAGCGCTCTCATCCTCATCCCGCTATGGCAAGCGATCTATCGCGCCCCGCGCAGCGATCGCATCGCCTTCGGCGCCGCGATGGGGCTGTACGCCCTGGCAAAGCTGGCTGAGGTGTTCGACCACCAGATCGCGGCCGCGCTCGGCTTCGTCACCGGCCACACCCTGAAGCATCTGATCGCGACGGCCGCCACGGCCGCCGTTGTCTGGGGATTGAACCGGCGATTTTCGCATGACGGTCGCACTGCGCATCGGGTGCGCAGCAGGGCGGATTAGCGCAGCGTAGTCCGCCACCCTTCAACGAAACGGCGGATTGCGCCTACGGCTAATCCGCCCTACTCGCTTCGTGGCGATCTCCTTCGCCATGCCCTTGGGGAAAGCCGCGCCACACGCCTTTGTGCCACTTGTGATCCGTCGCCTCGTCGACGGCAGGCACCTTCGGCAGAGCCGCGCCCCTCGTTTCCCGTGGTAGCGAACCTCATACAAATCGCTTAGGTTGCGCGGGATGCGGTACGTGTTGATACTGGTTTGCTCTCTGGCGCTCGGCGCTCTCTCCTTTGCTGGATACGCCTATTGGAAGTACATCCAGCTTTTTCCTGAACCTTCAAGCGAGGTGGTGCAGCTTACGCCGGAGAAGCGCGTCCTCCTGGAAAAGCTCAGGAAGGAAACCAAATTCCAGCCTCATCGTTTTCCGCCTCTCGGCTACACCGGCGCCGAATCTAGCGAAGACGCAGCGCGTGCAACGGCAGCCGTAGATCGGGTTATCGACGCGGTACTCGCGCAATCCAACGGTCCTGTCGCGGCTAGGACAGTCTCTCGCCTCATTGGAAATGCGATGAGACGGGTATTCTGGCTCGCCACGGAGGATCGCGACCGAACGGCGGACTATCTGCTCGAGATCTGGTACATCCTCGGCTTCAAAGGTGCGACCGGGCAATTTGCTCACGGCGCCGCCTATCCCAGACCCGCCGGCTATGCCGAACCGCTTCCGCCCGGCTGGACAGCGCCTGATCAGCCACGCGACTTCGGCACGCCCCATTAAGCCTTCGCACGCGCGCCACGCATCGGCATGACCCGCTCGGGCCTCGTTGACAGCGAGCAAGGGCCTACCGCGTAATTGGGTAAGCGACAGCCTGATCCAGTTGCTGCTCGCCGGCCTTTTGCTGGGCTGTGCCGGCAAGATCAGGAGCCAACAGCGGTCCACCATCGGCCTCAGCGCGATCTGGCCGCATCATCGCACAGTTTGGACATGTCCATACCGTGCTTGTCCCGCTCCATCGAAACTTCAGGACCACGATCCTCAGCGGATCATCGCAATTCTCACATCGACCGCGATTGGCCATGTTCCTCCGCCCATACTCTACGCACACACGAATTGGCTGCGATTGGGATATTCCTAATTTCCGGGAGTTGCACAGGCTCGAAATTAACACCTGTCAGCGAGCCGCGTCTGTGCGCTTCCGCACATACAGATTGCTAAAAGTCAGGGCCCGCCTGTCTGCATCGAACGGAAAGCCTTACCCGGATTGGGGTTGGGCCTCGCGCTGCGAGCGTGCTGGCCGGATATCGATTACCAGCACGACCTCCCAACCGGGCAGCCGACGAGCAGTTCCTAATCAGGCGATTGCAGTCCGGGTGAGCGCGTCCATTCGCTCATGTGCCGCGCCAGTCTCGGCCTGCCGCGCTTTTCGAAGTACGGCCTCGCGCACTGGTCCAGGCGGAAGCAGTCTGGCTTGTTCGCGCAGGTGTCTGGCTTCGTCCGCGAGACGCTCTTCGAGCGATGGATTTTGCTTGAAACGGCGACGCTTCTGCATGCGCTGTTCCTTTCCATTGGAGGAAGGTGGGAGCGCAACGGGCGTTCTCATCACCGATAGATACCTGGAACCGTGCGGTGATAAAGAGACAATGCCTGAGCCAGCGGGAGGTTACGTACCGTTTGATACGGACCTATCACTTTATGTGGCCGTCCAGGCCTTTGATCACCAGCGTGCATAAAGCAAAAAGCCCGATCCGGGTTCGCGCCGGGTCGGGCTTCTTCGCGCTGGCATGGGGTTTGGTTTTTGGGGCTGCCAGCCAGCACGCGCCCTCTAACGATGTCAGTGGCGCCCCGTTCCTAAAGAAAGCCCCCAGCCAGGTTGCGGTTTCGGGGCCGAAGCGCGGGTATTGGACCGTTCGTTTGGTTCGCGAGAACAGGACTCGCGAAGGCGGCTGCCTCATTCGCCGATCGATTGGTGAGCGGGATCGCGGTTGTCGTGCCTCCTCGGCATCCGCGGCTCGTTGTTGACCTCATCGCCATCCGTCTCGAGCTGAGTGCCGGGCGCGCGCGATCGCAACATGAAAAACGCCCCGATACAGACCAGAGCAGCTCCCAAGCCTATCAGCGCTCGACCTATCAGATCCAAGTCCATCTCGCGCTCCGTAGGAAAACCACGGCCTCCGCCGCTGAGCTTGGGGCTAGTGGCAGAGACCGTGCAGGCCGGGGGACGTGCCCGGCCCGCCATCCATACGAATTTCGCGGCGGCAAGTTCCTATTCCGGATCTCACCAGGCGCAGCTTTTTAGGAACCTGTTGGTCGTTCGTGACTTCTCCTCGGGCAATTACCATTTTTTCCCGATGGGGCGATTAATGTCGGTGAAATACTTTCCTCTGCTCGGTTATGGACTCTTTGTCACAGCGCTACTCGCTACGGCGGGATGGGCAGCATTTTGGGGCTGGGCATTGTGGCACGCGGTTGCCTCGGCGTTAGCCTGATCGGAGATCAGGGACCAATGCACCCGGGCTTCGGATACTTCCTCGCCACTCTGATCGTCATGGCTTGTTGGGTAGGTCTCTTGGGTTGGGCACTATGGCAGGCACTCGCCTGGACGTTCGCCTGAGGTGCCTCTGCAGCATGGCGGGATCCAAACAGTGCGCCGTCCCGTGTCGTTGAGGCAACAACTCGGTGTCAAACGAACTAAATCCCGAGATTGCCGCTTTCGCCCGGCCGCGCTTCTACGCCAAGCTCTCCCTTGGAGGGCTGAAAATGAAGCGCATGGACCTGGTAGAGGGCGTCTTCGCATCCATGGTCGGATTGAACTTGTTGGCGTTGATCGCGACCGTGACCGCCTTCGTGCTGGGCTAGCATCGGAACGACCGCAACCAGGCTGCCGTTGCCTGAAAACCCCAGCGCAAGCGGTAAAGCACACTCAAGGACGTCTCAAGGACGAACCGGTCGTGCTTGGGAAATCGCCGAGCCTTGACTGAGAACGCCTTCCCGCGGATTTGACTTTCTCTTCTGGCGTTCTAATCGCCGCTTTTGCCCGCCTGAGCCGATCGAGTTCATCTCTTTGCTTGGAGAGCTGTGCTGATATCTGCACAAGAAAAGCTTCATCAAATGCTGGATGCGGGTGATGCACGTTCAGCCCCTCACGCTACCGTCGCTAAACACCGGCATCATACACCCTGTCTGAACAACGGTCTGCACGGCGGATCACACAGCGGCAGATAATCCTTCTCACGGTCATTGACCGCGCCAACGTCTCCACCTCCATTTTTCCCAATTGTGTCGCATGCGAAAAGGCGGAGTCAATTTCGCGGATGAGCTGCTACTCGCCGCAGGCGAGTGCTTCCTCGTAGAAGCCATACAAAAGTTGAACTGGAATGCAGGCGGGAAGAAGCGGCAAAAAAAATTTCGTCCGAGCCAGCGACTGTGAACTGCTTCACGTTCGCCCGGCGCGAAATTGATTAGGTTGCGACCGCTGGGAATTTAAGGGACCCGGCTTCAGGCAGGCGCCGCCGGGACGGCTCATTTTGAGCCCGGCGGCGTAGATTATTTCAGTCACCCCCTGCTGCCCCGGTGCAGCGACCGCGGAGGAAATTTCAGCCGTCCGCGAGCAAGGGAGGATTTCCATGACCATCAGCAATACTGCTTTCTACGCCCTCAGCTTCGGAATGCTGGTCCTGCTTGGAGCACTGCTCTGGGCATCCGGGCCGGACCTCGTGCTTGCCCTCTTTGCGGACCTCTGACAGTCGCCGCCAAGGACTGGCTTTGCATCAAGGCCGACTCACCAAAAGCCCGACCCGGATTCGGGTCGGGCTTCTCCGACGCATGGCCGCGTCAGAGACGCGGCTCACCGGGTTCAGAGCGCGTACTCATAAACGAAGACGTCGGCCAAGTCGCTTGATGTCCGCTTGTGCCCCCGGCCCCGGCAGCAGCCCAAAAGCAGACATGGCGGAATGCCCAAGAAGGGCCTTTACGCGACATCGCCGACCTATTCGATCAGCTCGTCTGCGCCTGTCAACAATGTTGCCGGAAATTCCAGCCCGAGCAATGTTGCCGCTCTTTGATTGAGCACAAGTTCGTATTTGGTCTGCCGGTAGATCGGAATGTCGCGCGGTTTTGCGCCCCCTAACATTTGACCTGTCATCCGCGCAACGCGACGGAACGTGTCCGCCAAATCGACGCCATAGGCCATGAGGCCACCGACCTCGACAAACTCACGATACGAATAAATGGCAGGGACACGAAACCTGGCGGCAAGGTCAGCGATCAGCTCCCGGTAGGCCAGGAATTCGGCGTGCTCGCCTACGATCAGACCATCCACTCCCTCCTTTTCAATCGCAGCGAAAGTCCTTTCAAATGCTGTTCGATCAACCTTTTCGCCACCGACGATCACGGTGGAGAAGGTGCGTTCGTAGGCTGCGCGATCAAACTTTCCGGCAACAACGATATAAGCCGTCGCGATGCCACCTCGCTGTACAGCAGCTTCGCGGATGTACGGGCTGGTCGTGGGAGTAGTGGTGGGGTTGGCGACGAGTAAGCCAAGTTTTGTCACTTTACGCACTGCTTCCAAGAGCAGTTGAACGCGCTTGGCCCAGATTTCCAATCCTGCATCAAGCACCACGCCGGTGAAATTACGGTCAGGCCGCGCCAAGCTACTCGAAAACCCATGCGCAACCGGATCGGACATTGGAGCTACAATGGGAATGCTGGTGGTCAGCGCCATGATCTCCTGAGTGAACACACCGGAGGCCGACAGAACGACGTCGGGATGGCTTGCGACGATCTGGCGCGCGAGGTCTCCGAAGCGGTCGGGATGGCCGAGGGCCGAGTGCCGCTCCACGATTAGATTTTTTCCTTCGATGTAGCCAAGCCTGTCCAACTCCTCAAAATATACCTGGTACGGCCGATAGCCACCTTGTGGCGTCAGTTGCTCGGGTGGTCGGACGGGATGGAAAATGGCGAGCCGCCTTACGCCGGTCGGCCGAGCGTTGGTCTGGGCGCAAGTCGGCCGGGCAAATCCCGTCGCCGCCGTTGCGGCCGTACCCGCGATGAATTCCCGCCGCCGCATCTGCCCCTCCTCAAAGGGACCACGCATGTGGGAAGGACAAGCTTAGCGCTTTGTCGTGGGGGTGAAAGGATCGCTCAATCGTCTACGCCCTTCCGCCACGGGTCATATCGACGCACGGGCATGTCGGCTCCGGGTCAAAACCCGAAAACGTCACACTGAGTACAATTGGTCTGCTGCGCTCCCAGTACACGCCCTAGCATCTACTCCCTCTCTTACGGCTGCCTCGTAAGCCCTGACACACGCGCCGTCCCCGCAGGCAGTGCTCGAGGCACCTCGGATGGAACAGATCTTACTTTGCATGGGGTTGTTTTCGATATTTTGGGTTGGGCCCGTCCCGTCGGTGCTCCATAACCGGCACGACGAGCGATTGGGCAGACCGCCGGGCGGATTGCCTAAATTAGCCGCTTGCTGGAACTCGCTGGCGTTGCTGCAATGCGGTCAGGGTCCTTGGCGTGACACCTGCGGCATCCTCAGCCTCATGCCATCCACCCGATGGCGGCCCTCACCGACCTTCCCGGCTCGGTGGGGGCCCGCTCCTGGACGGGGATCGACTTTGGAACTGGTGATCATTCTTGGCATCCCGTTCGCCGCAGGCTTTGCGGCCGGCTACGCCGTGCGCGCGTACATTTCTCATCGCAACCGGCAACTCGCCCGGCGATACTCTCCCCTATCCTCCCTGCACGTTGCGCAAATAGCCCCGCTCGAGGCCGTCAGCCGCCCGGCTTCGGTGACCACCCATACGCCTTCGCGCAGGCTCCGCCCATCAGCATCGCCCGCTCGCTTTCGCTGAGCCGGCTGGTGGTGCGGAACGGCTCCACCGCCTGCTCGTAGTTGACGACGGCGAAGGCGCGCGTCCAGTCGGTGCCCCACAGGCAGCGATCGATCCCCCACGCATCGAACAGGCGGGCGAGCGGATCCCAGATGTCCGGATACGGATACGGCTCCTTCGCCAGCGTGCAGGCGCCGCTGACCTTGATCACCGCGTTCTTGCGCTTTGCCAGCTCCAGCACCTTCGGCAAGGTCGCCCACGGCTGGGCCGGCGCCGGCGGGACGCGCGGCTGCAGGATGCCCATATGGTCGATGATGAAGCGCACATCGGGATGGCGATCGATCACCGCCGTTGCCGCCTCGAGATTGTCCCAGCAGTGGATGTTGACCGGGAAATCATGGCGGATCGCCGCGCGCGCGATCCTGCCGATGCCGGGATCGTCCGGCGCGCGGCCGGCGTCCCTGGTCATCCAGATCCGGATGCCGACCGTTCCGGGCGTGCGCTTCCACTCCGCAACGACGTCCTCGACGGCGGGATCGTCGGCATCGACCGGCTTGACGATCGCGAGCCGGTTGGGATGGGCGCGCGCGACTTCGACCGCGTAGCTGGCGTCATAGCGGTACAGCGAAAAGGCCGAGATGAAGATCGCACCATCAACGCCGACCTTGTCCATCGCCGCCACCATCTCATCGCCCGTGACGTGCGCCGGCCAGTTCGGCACGCTGTGCCATGGCCGGCTCAGTGTGTTCGCCTCATAGGCGTGGACCTGGGAATCGATGATCATGGGGGAAGTTCCTCTGTGTTATGCAGTCTTTTTCCGTCATTGCGAGGAGCGAAGCGACGAGGCATCCAGCCTTGCTGCCGTGAGCAAGAAAGCTGGATTGCTTCGCTTCGCTCGCAATGACGCGGAGGGTTGCGCGCTTACTTCGCCAGCCCGAGCGACTTCAGCGCCGCGCCGTTGTCCTCGTTGTCGGCCTTCATGAACTCGCCGAACTTGGCCGAATCCAGATAGATCATGTCGAAGCCGCGCCGGTTCATGAACTCCTTGAACTCTTCGCTGTCCCAGGCCTTCTTGATCGCGACCTCGTACTGCGCGGCAATCTCCTTCGGCACGCCCTTGGGCGCCGCAAAGCCGCGCCACACGCCCTTGAACCATTTGTGACCCGTCGCCTCCTCGGTGGTCGGCACGTCAGGGAAGTTCGGCGCGCGCTTGGGCGAGAAGAACACGAGGCTGCGGATGCGCCCTGCCTTGATCAGCGCCTCGGCTTCCGGCATCGAGCACGAGACGAAGTCGACGCCGCCGGCCGCCAGATCCGTCAGCGCAGTCGCAGCGCCCGTGGACGGCACCCAGCGGATCGAGCCGGGCGGAACGCCGTCGGCCTGCATCAGCCCGGCGAGCGCGACATGCCAGCTGCCGCCCTGCCCCGTGCCCGAGGCCGTGAACTTGTTCGGGTTCGCCTTGATCTGCGCGAACAGCTCCTTGACGTTCTTGAAAGGGCTATCCGCCTTCACATGGATCGCGGCGGGGTCCTGGTTGACCAGCGCGATCGGCGTGAACTTCTCGAAGGTCAGATCAGTGAGCCCCACCCAGTGCATCAGGTTGATCTCGAGGGTGATGAGGCCGAACGTGTAGCCGTCCGGCGCGGCAGTCGCGATCGCCTGGTGGCCGACCACGCCCGAGCCGCCCGTGCGGTTCACGACATTCACCGGCTGCTTGAGATCGCGCTCCAGCATCAACGCAATCTGGCGCGCGACCGCATCAGTGCCGCCGCCGGCGGCCCACGGCACAATCAGCGTGATCGGCCGTTCCGGGAAAGCGGCTAGCGCGCTTCCGGCGCCGAAGAGGCTTGCGGCCGCAAGCGCCGCAAGTGCGAAATGCCTGACATGGTCTCTCACGTGGCGAAACATTCGCAAACCCTCCCCTTTGTTTTTATGCACCGGGTGAGACACCGCGGCGCTGCGCTTATGCGCTATCCCGCCATTCCGACGGCGGAGCGTTGGCCTGTCAAGGGGAGTGCTGACGCATGGCACGCATGTTGCTGAATTGGATGAGCTGGGGATTTCAACGGCCCGGCTTGGGACAGGCGCCGCCGGGACGCTCCATTTTGAGCCCGGCGGCGTAGCATTTTGAGACGAATGGAGGCGAGCCCGGAGGGCGGATCACGCCCACGCGCGTCATCCGCCGGCCTTGGGGCTCCAAGCTTGCCGGTGAGGTTTTGGCACAATACGATTCCACCATCCGCCTCCGGATGTTGAGCTACGGCGGACAACTCACTATTGCGCCCGGAGCTGAGAGGATCGCCATGAACGGAAATCGATACTACGGGGTTCGGGTCGAGGGCGCGAAATACGGCGTGGGTTTTGGCTCGGCGCTCGCCATCGCGATCTCCTACACCAACAACCACTCGATTCTCTGGGCAATCATCCACGGCATTCTGGGCTGGCTCTACGTGATCTATGTCGCGCTGTTCCGATGATCCGGCGCGCGGCATGGCTGTGATTTCCATTCAGTCGCAAGTCGCCTTCGGCCATGTCGGCAACAGCGCCGCCGTGTTTCCCATGCAGATGCACGGCATCGACGTAACGGCGGTGCCGACCACGCTGCTGAGCAACCGGCCGGGTTACCCGAGCATCCGCGGCCAGGTGTTAGACGCACAACTCGTCGACGATCTCCTGCGCGGAATCGAGGAACGCGGCGCGGTCGACAGCTGCGAAACGATCCTGTCCGGCTATCTCGGCTCAGCCGAAATAGCCGCCGTGGTCGCGGACTTCGTCGCACGCGCCAAGAGCAGCAACAAGGCCCGCCACCAAAAGCTCACTTATTGTTGCGATCCCGTGCTCGGCGACCGCGACCGCGGCCTGTTCGTTGCGGCTGAGATCCCCGAGCTGGTGCGCGAGCGGCTGTGCCCGCTAGCCGACATCATCACCCCCAATCATTTCGAATTCGAATGGCTGTGCGGGACGAAGGCCGCGACATCCGGTCAGGTGATCGGAGCGGCGCGAGCGCTGATGGCGCGCGGTCCATCCTCCGTCATCGTCACCAGCGCCGAGCTCGAGGACACCCCTGGCGGCGAGATCGAAACGGTCGCGATCGAACGCGCCAGGGAAGACTCCGGGCAAGCATTGACGGCCTGGCGTGTACGCACGCCGAAATTGCCGATCAGCCCGTCCGGTACCGGCGACCTGTTCGCCGCGCTGTTCGTGGCCGCGCGCGTTCGCGGATCGCCTACGCCGGATGCGCTGGGACACGCCGTCTCCGCCATCTTCGCCGTGCTGGAGCGCACTGCTATCCGTGGTACCGTGGAAATGCGCATTGTCGAGAGCGCCGAGGAGCTCGTCCGCCCGGCGCGCCGGTTTCACCCCATCCTCGTCAGCGATTGAGCGCAGGGCGGATTAGCGGCAGCCGCCATGGAAAAGCTGGCGAAACCCACGCCAGAGGCCGCGTTTTCACGGATGGCGAATCGGTCCGGCTTGGCACGATATTCGCTTCGCAGTGCTCACATATTCTCTCGAATATCCGGAGCCTCCGATGGGCGAAGTCGTACGGTTTATTTCCAAGTCAGAGCTGGAACGGGCGCGCCTCATCCGCGAGGCCCGCGTGATCTATGAGCATATCTTCCCGCCAGCCGACCAAGCCAGCAAGCGTCCGAACCCGGACAAATGAGCAGGTCGTAGAGATAGAGCGGATCCAGCGACCACGTCCGCCGTCGCTCGGAGAGTGAAGGCGGAAGCGCGATTCCCCGGCGATCAATTGGTTGCCCGTCCATTGCTGCCTGACGCCGCGGTCGCGGCTGCCTGCTTCGGCCGAGGTGTCAGGACGCGCAGTTGATGTGCAGACAACGCAGTCGTCGTGGCCTGGGACTGCTCCTGAACCTGTGCCGCTCCCAGCAGGCCAACCTGAACCGGCGAGACTGGAAAGCCGCCTGCTTGATACACCGGCAACTCGGCCGCGGCGCCGGCGGTCGCACCGGCCATTGAGATCGCAGCCGCGGCCGCGATGAGTAGGGACATCTTCCTCATGGAAATTCTCCTGGGTATCATGTGTAGAGCCGCAGCTATGCACGCGGACCGCAGCGTCAATTGGCTGATGATGATCATATCAAAACATGATCGTGATCAGGCGCGACGCGACGTCGAACGGATCGACGCATGGGTTGCCATGCGTGAGCGTTCCATTTCACGACGGCACACGAGTTTGGAGGCGCCTACTCAAGTTCCCTGCGAAAATAGAATGATCGTCCCCGTAGTCGCCCCGCATTGGCAGGGCGTTCAAAGGCCAATCACTTTTCTCTGAGCCGGCCCCGGGTGCACAAGGCAAGCCGCCAGCCATGACCGCCATGTAACGACCGTGTGACACCAAGGCGTCGTTCACGCTGCATATTTTTTAACTCATGTCAGTGTTGTTGATCGACTGCGCTGGCCAATTTTGCTTAAAGGCCGCCATTGCCAGTTGTGAATTTTTGCGAGGATCTCATGATTGATGAAAGCCTTGCGAGGCTGAGCGGGTATCGCCAGAACATTGACCGCTACCGTCGCCTGTTGCGCACCAATCTGACGGCGCTCGAGCAGAATTTCATCGAACGCCGGATCGCTGAAGAGCAACTCGCGCTGGACCGTCTCGCGGCCGAGACGATCGTCACGACGCTTTCCGATGCACCGTGGGCGGCATAGAGCGGCCCCGTAGGGTGGATTAGCGCAACGCGCGTAATCCGCCACCTCTGCTTCAAACGGCGGATTACGCCGGCGCCTGTCATCGGGCCGCGCCTTGCGGGGACCCGGTGGGCTAATCCGCCCTACGAAGTGAAAAACTTCGTCCCGTCGAAAAACCTGTTCGGCCGGTTGAAGATCGCCAGAAACGTCGCTCCGTCAGGCGCGTGAGCGACGTGGATGTTGCCGCCCGGCCGCCACACGAAGTCGCCGGCGCCGCATTTGCCCTCGGCGTCTTCCAGCGAGCCCTCCAGCATGTAGGTCTGCTCCAGCGCGGTGTGCTCATGCAGCGGCACGACGGCACCTGGCGCCATCCTGAACAGGATGGTGGAGCGCCCCTCGTCGTCGCTGTAGAGGATCTTCATCTCGATCCCGGCAAATTGCGTCGGCTGCCAGGGCATCGTCGAGGCGGTGACGAGGTGTGAGCGAAGATTTGGCGGGTTGACGGGCACGGGCTGGTTCATGGGCTCTGCTCCGGAAGGCGTGGTTCAGCCGAGTTCGCCGAGGCCATGAGCCTAACAGTTCCGGCATCCGGCGGCCACGTCCCTGACAAGGTGGATCGAGGCTCCGTCTTGCAATTGACGTGGCGGGTTCGTACCCGGCTCCTCCGGCGGCCCCACACACGTTCGTATAGTTCCGTCACCCCACCAGATGACCGGACTTTCCCTTGGTGCAATTGAGCCCGTGACCCGGCCCTCCCTACACTGCAAGCATGGAAAAGCACACCGGGTCGTCCGGTGCGGAAAGGAAGATCGACGAACAGCCACGGTAGAACCAGAAGGAGATCGCAATGCCAACCCACCCGCAAAGCATCAAACACGGCAGAGCCGCGCGATGTGCGGTCTGCGACGGCAAGTTCGGTCTCGTCCGGCACTACTCCTGGCGAGCGCAGCTTTGCTCCGGCAAGTGCGTCGATCGCTTTAGGGCCCGCCGGGAAAGTGACCGCGCCTGGCTACCCTTGTTCCACGCCGTCTTTAACCCGATGCCGGCAACTCACGCGAGGATGTCATGACCCTTCAAATCTCACGACGCGGCAAGCAGTATCTGGAAACAGCTCAAACGCTGCTGCGCAACGCGCAAACCATGACCGACGACGCGGTCGCGTTTCAGCTCAGGAGGCTGGCGGAGAACTACCAGCGGCTTGCCATGAAGGCGTCGGAGGACGACGCTGCCAAGGCAGCGGCCCGCGCGACCAGTTCGGCCAAACAGCTGGATGCCTACGGCCTCGTGTGATCTGGCTCACAGTCAGGAGGCGGACGTCTGAACGTCCGGCGACACACGCACGACCAACGTGAGAAGCCTCACGGAATACACACGGTTCCTCTGCTCTGTTTATTTTCAAAACCCGAGCATTGCCCGCAATTTTCCGGGGGGAGTTGCCCGGAATATTTTCCGCAACGGCCCGCTGCTAGTTCTCTGGCGCCGGGGAATCGGAAGGAAGCGGAACATGACAGAAGTCTTTTTTAATTGCTCAAACCCCGACCATCTGCTGATGGACCGGCGTGGCGTTGCCGTGAGCGATCTGTCCGAGGCCTTCGTCCACGCCGACCGCCTCGTGCGCTCCATGCTGATGACGCCAAACACGGAAGACTGGCGCGGCTGGGAGCTGCGCGTCACCGACGATCTCGGCGTCGAGATTTTCGTGATCCCCTTCACCTCCGTCCTCGGCAAACCACACTAGCGGAGGCCGCCATGCCGCTCTCTCACCATTTGGCCGCGATCATCGCCCACACCCGCGTCCTCCTCGGCGCCCTCTCCTACCGCCCCGAGCTGCACTACATGCGCGGCCCCGGCCCCAAGTGGCGCGAGAAGCATCTGCACGCGGGTTAGGTCTCTCCGGACCCATCGCCGCGGTGAAAACTAACCGCACCTGCTGCGCATCTAGCTACCCTTCGCCGCCTCCCTCAGCCGCCTGGATCGAGCACACGCACCCCGCCCCGCTGGCATTGAATACCGTCTCCTGCTCGCTCGCTTCGCTCGCAGGACGGCCGGCGCGCTCTCCGCCATCAGAATCCGAAAATCCCGCGCACTGCATTTCGCCATATGCCTGCCACATGCGTGAATCCGGAACTGCGCCAACACGCGGCAGCACAAAACATCGGTTAACCGCAGTCTTTCTAAAAACACGCCACAATTTGCAATGCATAAATGTGTGGTGTGTACGCAAGTGAGTCACGGCGCGGGGGCGATACGGCGGCGGCCTTTATTGAGTGGAGCGGCCTTAATGCGTGTCGCGATTGTTGTCGTGGCGGTCTCGCTGGCATCCTTGCCGGCGCTGGCTTCGCCCTCCTGCATGACGCAGAGCGAAGCCCGTCAGAAATTTCCCAAAGAACATTTGTGGTGGCACGGCCCCAACCGTTGCTGGGGCGCGACGCCGCCAAGCCGGCAGCGCCTCGCCCAGCGCATCAGGGCGCGGGAAACAAGACAAGCCGTGCGCGAGCCGGAGCCTGAGCGCGAGGCGGTGGAGGAAACGAAGCCGTCGCGCTCGGCGAGCGACAACAAATGGCGCGAAGCGATGTCGCGGGCACGCCCGGAGGATCTGGCCGGCAGCACGAGCGTCGCCGGTTCGGCGCAGGCCGAAGTGACCTTGGCTCCTGTGGCGGCCGCCCCGCCCGGCACCGACTGGCGCGAGCGCTGGGTCGAGATCGTCCAGCGCGTGCCGCCGATCGTCGACCAGGCCGGCCCTGCCGATCTTGCCGCCGACGCACGCGCGGCCGAGCCCCTCGTCACGCCCACGCGCGTGATGCTGGCCCTGCTCGTGCTGCTGCTCGCGTTCGGCACGTTCGAACTTGTGGTTCGACGCCCCGGCCGCGATCGCACTGCGGATTAGCTTGTCCGCCTTTATGCCTAGCGAGCGACGGCCGCTTGTCGCGCCGCAGCTCGCAGAGCGAAGGCGGAAACGCTACGCCGTCTTGCGCTTTTCGATGATCTCTTTGAAGTCGTTGGCGAGGTTACGGAAGTAGCGACCCAGCACGTTGTAGAAGTCCGCCCGGGTCGGGTCGGTCGTCTCCCGCGCCTGCTCCTCGCATTTAGCGGCCCGCGCCATGTACTTTTCAAGCTTGCTTTCGAAATCTTCCATGGTCCGCACTCCACGCAACCCTCACAACCTGCAATCGAGCGCGCCCAGACGACCAAAAGATGGCAGCGCTGGGGAATTTTTCGAGCGAGGCGGCGGGAAAGAGATGGCTAGCGGTTGGGCACCGATGCCGGCGGGCGCAGCGAGGAGCCCGCCGACCAGGTCGAAGATGATCGTGCAGCCGGCGCTGGCGCCGGATGGGCTGCCGCCGCGCGCTTCATGCCGCGTTTTTCGGCATCGACCGTCTCCAGATACGAAGTCAACGCCCAGGCCGAGGACGCGTTGGCCGCATAGTGCTTCTGCAGGAACAGATAGAGCGTGAAGCTGAAGCGCCCCTTCGCCAGCCCCTTCGCGCTGCGATGGCAGGTCGAACAGCCCTCCGCAAAGAGCTTTTGCGGCGACTTGCCCGCATCGAGATTTTCCTGCGCACGCGCGCCGCTGCAGGAAAGCACGACGATGGCGGCCAGCGCCGCCAGAATGCGCAGAGGTTTGCGAGGTGACGATGTCGGGGTCAGCGGCATGGCGGCGTCATGCAATCACAATCTGTCGCGGCAGTGGCCAAAGCTGGGCTGCGGCGCGGCCGGCCGCGGTCCCCGGACAGCGCTGCGTTGAGCCAGATCAATGCCCATCCCGCAGGGGATCGGATTTTCCGCTATTCCCCCACGGGAGGCGGCAACCGTCATGCGACCCCTGCTCAAGGAAATCCGCGACACCCCGCTGCTCTGGACGCTGGTCTTCGTCCCGATCGTCCTGGTGGCCGAGGCGGCCGTGCCGCATTCCCATACGCTGCTGTTCGTGCTGTCCGTGCTCGCCATCGTGCCGCTGGCGGCGCTGCTCAGCCACGCCACCGAGTCCGTCGCCGCCCGGACCGGCGATGCCGTGGGCGGGCTGCTCAATGCCACGCTCGGCAATTTGACGGAGCTGATCATCGCCATCGCCGCGCTGCGCGCCGGGCAGTACACGCTGGTGAAGGCCTCGATCGCGGGCGCGATCGTCACCAATGCAATGTTCATGCTCGGCGCGTGCCTCCTCCTCGGCGGCCTGCGCTACCATGTGCAGGAATACAACCGGGCCGGCGCGCGGCTTTCTTCCGGCCTGCTCTTGATGGCGACGGTTGCCCTGCTCGCCCCCTCGGCGGTGGCCGACCTCGATCATCTGCCGCAAGACGGGGCTGTCCTCAACAGGCTGAGCGTCGGCATCTCCGTCCTGCTGATCGGTGTTTATGCGCTGGGTCTTTTCTTCTCGCTCAAAACCCACAAGGAGTTGTTCGCAGGCGCCGAGCATGGCGAGGGGGAAGAAGCGCCCTGGCCGATCGGGCTTGCCGTCGGCACCCTACTCGTCATCACAGTGCTGGTCGCGCTGGTGAGCGAGATTTTCGTGGAGTCCGTGCAGAAGGCGGGCGAGACCTTCGGCATGAGCCCGGCCTTTGTCGGCTTCATCATCGTTTCGCTGGTCGGCGCCGCCGCCGAATTCGCGGTCGCGTTTGCCGCGGCGCGCAAAAATCGCCTCGACATGAGCGTCAGCATTGCGCTGGGCAGTGCCTCCCAGATCGCGCTGTTCGTGGCGCCCGCGCTGGTGCTGCTCAGCTATGTGGTGGGACCCGCGCCCATGAACCTGCAGTTCTGGCCGGGAGCTGTGACCATGATCATGATCGCGACGGTGACGGCGAGCTTCATCACCGGCAGCGGGCGCTCGGCATGGTTCGTCGGCGCCCTGCTCATCTTCATCTACGCCGTCTTTGCGCTGACGCTCTATGTGGTCCCGCCAACCGGCCAGGGAGCGGGGTGACGCCAACGCCTCGCGCCTCAGGGCTGATGCGGCCCACGCATCATCTTCATGGCCTCCTCGAGATGACGCCACTCGCGCGCCTCCTCGGCCTCGCCCTTGTTCTCGCAGGCGATCGCGTTTTGCGCGGCCTGGTAGATGGCCTCGGCGCCGTGCTTCTCGAACATCTGGCGCGCGATCACGTGGATCTGCATCTCGGAAATCATGGCGCTCTCCTCATGTCCATCAATCGGAGCCGCAAGCTTCGCTGGCGGTTGCTTCCCCAACCGCCCGACCCGGGGTTCCGTTCCGTTCGCCCCGTGAGCATTTTGCGCCCGCGGGCCAGCCGGCGTCACCTCAATTCTCGAAGGACACATGAACCTGCAAGCAGCCTGCACGCCGCCTTGCCCCTTCAATGCGAAAGCATCCCTCACCTTTTTTTGCGCGAGCGCCCGCCGTAACGGCATCGCGATCGAGCCGGTGGGACAATAGGCGCCAGCGTTCAGGCGACGTCGGCCTTTTGCTCCTGGCCTTCGGCCGCGAGCGCATCGAGATCGACGAGGCGCGGATCGTCGGCGTCGACCTCGGCCTGGGCGGCGGCGGTACCGTGAACATGCATCAGGGTCTGCACCCGCCGCGCATTCATGTGGTCGGCGTGCTGGTGGCGCAGCGCGATGGCCACAAGATATTTCGGCAGGCCTATCACCGCGAAGGCCGGCACCCGCTTCACTTCAGTGCCCTCGCGCCATTGCAGCGGATTGAGGGTGTAGACCAGTTGCCGCTGGATGTCCGGCAGCGCCGGCTGCTCCGGTTCGGCGAGCCCGCTTTCCCCGGTATTGGCATTGCCGCTGCGCGTGCTGGCCGCCGCCGAGCGCAGTTCCCAGCAGATCAGTTCGACCGCCGACAGCACCTCGCGGCGCACGGCGTCGATGCTGGTCGAGAATCTGGCCGCCTGCGCAATCGACAGCGTGTCATTGTCGACCGCCGCCAGGAGCCCGGCAGCGCCGGCATCAAATCCCGGGGCGGCCTTTTCGATCGCGGAGGCCATCGCCTCGATTGCATCGGCAATACGGTCGCGTTCGCGCTGGGTCTTGGCTTCGGCAAGCGCCCGCTCGGTCGCGACAAGCTGCTCGTCGAATTCGGCAAGCTCTGCTCGAAGCGTCTTGGCGCGTTCGTCCACGGTACGCAATTCAGCTTCAGCGCGCGCCAGCTTCGCATCGGCCGCGCCCTCCACCGCTAGCTTTTCGGCGGCCTTGCGCTTGTCCGCAACCAGGGCATCGGCAGCGCGCGACTTGGCCGCCAGTTTCAGCCGCGCCGCCTGCTTGTCCCGCAATGCATTCTCAAAGCGCTCGACCGGGCCCAGTTCACGCCTGAAGAATGACATTTCACCCCCCGCGATAAGGAAATTTTCCCCGCCGAATCAGTCGGCTGCCGCAATGAGCGGAAGTCTACTGGAAACTTGGCTCAGATTGCGGCTTGAGGGCCCATAAGGCCTGTGGACGCAGCTTTTCCGCTCCCCGGCGGACCTCCCTCCCCATCGCGCGGTCGTGAACGGGTTTCGTCCCCCGCCCCCGGGACGAAACGCAGGCCAGCCAGCGACGAAACCATTTTCGCCTTGCGAGAAAGACGTCCGGAAACGGAAGGCGGCTAGCGTCATATGCATGTGATCCAACAATGGGGTTCGATCATGCAGGCGCTTTTCACCATGCTGTACCGCTTTTACGTCGTGACACGGCTCCTGGAGATTCGTCGAAACCGGATTATCGCCTGAAGCCCTGGAAATAGACTTTCAGCGCAGTCGCTGAGAGGGAGATAGAAAAATGCTCGAAGTTGACCACTATCGCTTTCAGGCCGACCGCGCCCGCCGTATGGCCGATCGCGTCACCGACGCCCTGGTACGCGAAAAGCTGCTGGAAATGGCCTCCGAATTCGGCCGTTATGCCGCGCTGATCGAAGCCAAGGCGCGCGAGAAAATGGCGCAGACCGCAACGGTCTGATCCCCCTATTTGCCTGCACCTGACGGGTTCGGCGAACGCGAAATCCGTCCCATTGGGCCATCCCGAAAAGTTCCGTCGGCCCCAGACTCTCCATCCCCTTGCCTTGCTTCCGTCAAACCCGGCTGGACTGGTGCCAGCGGGCAGGATGGACGACAAGCATGGGGATTCCTGATGCATCCGCTGCGACATATTGAGAATGACCCGCACGACGCACCGATCGCGCCCGATATCGTGCCGGCGGACTGGGGCGACTGCGTACCCGCGCGGCCCACGAGCGATGCGATCAGCCGGGAAAAACTGTTCGCGGAGATCCGCCACGCCGCGGAAGCCGCGGCGCCCAAGGTCGACAACACCTTTCGCGCCACCGACGTCAATGACATCCCCGCGCTGAAAAACAAGTCGCGGGCGCGCGCCTGGATGATGCGCGCCGCCTCCGTATTCGTGTTCGCGCTGTTGAGCGCTTTCGCCGCAGCGGCCTGGAAGCATCATGGCGATGCCGCAACGGAAGCGGTGGCGAACTGGGTGCCAATACCGGGTGTGAATGCATCGCCCGCGCCTGCGTCGTCGGCTGAACCGGCCGCCGAGCAGCAGGCTGCCGCTGCCGCAGCGCCGGCGGAGACCACATCCGCTGCCGCCCCGTTGCCGCCGGAAGCTGAGCAACAGATCCAGTCCCTGACGCGCGATCTCGCCGCGATGAGCCAGCAGGTCGAGCAGCTCAAGGCGACCATCGAGACGCTGAAGGCAAACCAGCAAGCCGCTGTCGCGCCTGCGGCCCCTGTTGCGCCTGCAGCCCCTGTTGCTCGCGCGCCGGCTCCGCCGCCGAAGCCGAAAGTGACCGCGCTTCCGCCGCGGCCGGCGCCGGTTCCGCCGCGCTCGACCTATTCGCCTGCAATGCAGGCGACAGCCGTGCCGCCGCCTGGTTCGGCTGGCGCCCAGCCGGCCTATCAGGCGCCACCGCAGCCCTATTCGCCACCGCCGCAGGCCACGACGCAGCCCAACGGCGAGCCGATCGTGCGGCCGCCGATGCCGTTGCCGCTCTCGGATCGATACTAGAAATCCAGCGCCGGCGGCTCGAACCAGTTGGTCAGCGACAGGCCGCCGTCGACGGTAAAGGCTGCGCCCGTCACATAGGCGGACACCTTGTTGGAGAGCACCGCGAGCGCCATTGGCGCCAGATCCTGCGCCTGTCCGATGCGGCCGAGCGGAATGTGCTTTGCGAGCTTGGGATCGGCGACAAAGCCGCCGGCGGCGATTGCGCCGGGCACCAGCGCGTTGGCGCGGATGTTGTAGCGTCCGAGGGTCTTGGCGAGCTCCTTCACCAGCATCGCCATGCCCGCCTTCGTCGTCGAGTAATGCGGCAGGTTGCGCGGCGTGCCGGCATGCAGCGACGTCAGGAACAGGAACGAGCCCGGCGCTTTCGCCGCGATCAATGATCGCGACAGCTCGCGTGCCAGGTGAAAGCCGGCCTCGAGATTGACCGCGTGCATCTGCCGCCAAATCTCATCGCTGACCGAGAGCGCATGATCCGCCTCGCGCCGCGGCGGCGAGGCCGAATGCACAAAGTGCGTGACCTGCCCGACGGTGCTGCGCGCATGCGCCAGCAACGCATCGCAGCCGGCGCGTTCGGCGAGATCGCCGGTCCATCCCACTGCCAAGTCAGGCCGCGGCGATGATTTAATCGCCTCCGCCACCCGCTCCGCGCTGATGTCGGCAAATATGGTGCGTACGCCTTCGCCCACCAGCGCCTGCGCAATCGCGCGGCCAATGCCGTTGCCCGCGCCGGTCACCAGCGCCGCCTCGCGTGCGGGATCGAAAGGATTTTGCAGCAGGCTCATGAAAACTCCTCAGCCGAAAGGCGGATCGCGCCGGCCAACAATCACCACAATCCGCTTTCCGGATAAAGCCGGATTCGAAAGGAGGTCCGCAGATGCGAGTAGCAAAAGCAGTCTTGATCGCGCTCGCGGCACTTGCCGTGCTTGCAGCGCCGGTCTTCGCCAAGAACACGAAGGCGCAGAAGGGCGAGTCCGAGGAGGATGCTTCGCCGCCCTGCTTCTCTTACCAACTCGGACCTGACGGCAACTGGGCCGCGCTCCCCTGCCAGGAGTTGGGCACCAATTCCTCGTCGCAGCACCGAACGCCGCCGAAACGTCATGACGAGGAGACGCGTTGAGCACCGGCCGCGCCCGATGCGCGGGCCGACCGCGATGAAGCGTCGCTCCTGTGCCTGGCGTTTATACTAATCCGCCAATGATCTTTTCGAACTCGGCTTCAGGAAAACACCTCACGGTGGTCGTGCGCATGTTTCCCATGGCCGCCAGCGACAGAACAAATTTGGCGATGGCCTCGTCGTTCGGCGCTTCCACGTGGATGATGAGGTCGTGTGCGCCGAGCGCGAGATAGGCGGCCTTGATTTCTACGCCGAGCTTTTTCGCCTTTTCGCGCGCCGCCTCGCGGCGCTTTGGCATTTCCTTCATGTTGCGTACGGCTTGCTCGGTGTAATTGCACAGGAGCATATACATGGACATG
>Ga0081540_1000923_pt1 | contig 26427 bp, 25 predicted proteins | sample TabmetS2T1R1_FD_71024 | JGI IMG/M metagenome (GOLD analysis project Ga0081540, IMG submission 71024) | Tabebuia heterophylla rhizosphere microbial communities from the University of Puerto Rico - S2T1R1 | ecosystem: Host-associated > Plants > Roots > Rhizosphere ...
AAAACGACTTCATCGAGATCACCGAGGACGAGGCCAACCAGCTAATGGAGCAGCTCCGTGCCCGGTGGGCCAGGGCGAGCAACACCTAGACATCTGTAATTCTGGGCTTGCAGGAGGGTGCGAGGTCGAGGTCGGCGCTGGCGGGGAAGCCGCCGGGCAGGATCGGATGAGGATGACGCGCGGGCATCAGAGGAATTCGGCGCGATAGTCGTGCAGGAATTCGGCGACAGGGCGTGGGGGGTGGCCGGTGATCTGGGCGAAGGTGCCGGTCGTGTAGTCGTTCTCGCCGGCCAGGATCGCCCACTCGCGGGTGATGAGCAGTTCAGCGGTCCCGGCCGGTACCCCGGCACCGGTGAGGCGCTCGAGGAACTGCCGGTCGGTCGTGACCTTGAAGGTGATGGGCTCGCCTAGTTCGGCCGAGAGCAGCCCGAGCGCTTCGGGCCAGGACAGGAGGACTGGCCCGGTCAGGTCGTGGTGCGCGCCCCACAGCGCCGGTTCGGTGAGCACGCGCAGCCCGGCCTCGGCCACGTCACGATGATCGATCAGGGCCATCCGGCCGGTGCCGGCCAGGCCGGTCCAGGTGCGCGAGGCGCGGATCTCGGGCGCCGCGGTGAGCAGCGACGCGGAGAAGATCGCGGGGCGGATCGTGGAGTACGGCACGGCGGTGGAGGCGGCGAACTGGTCGATGCTGTGGTGGGCTCGCTGGTTGATCCCCAGGGAGCCCGCCGAGGTGTTGAGCACCGACAGGCGGGTGACCTGCTCGATCGAGCCGGTCCGGGCGGCGGCGCTGATCGCGGTCCGCTGCAGGACGCCCTCGGTCCCGGCCGATCCCATCGCGATGAACAGCGTGCGGATCCCGTCCAGTGCCCCGGTCAGGTCGCGCGGGTCGTCCAGGCGGGTGGGGCGGATGTGCAGCCCGCCGGGTTCGCCGAAGGCGCGGCGGGCCTTGCCGGGGTCGCGGACCAGCGCGGTGACCGCATCGCCGCGCGCCAGGACGCCGCGGACGATCTCGCTGCCGACCCGGCCGGTGGCGCCGATCACCGCGGTAGACATCGTGTCTCCCTCCGGTACAGCCCGACCGGCTCCGCCGCCAGCCGCGCCTGCTCCCGGCGGCGCGCTCAACCGCGGTCAGCCCGCCACCGCCGGGATACCTCCTGACTCCGGAATAACACCGCCCGGCGCTCGCGACCAGGCCTGTAACCTCCCGAATAAGGATCTTTGATCCTGTCGGACCACCCGTTACCGGTCGAGGCTTGTCCCAGCTAGCGCGCGAGGTAGCGTTAGCTCGCTGGCGTGAACCGCCGCACAACCCGAGGACCCGGAGCGGAAGGAGGGGAAGACGTGCCGGCCGACGTTCCGCCGACAGGTGGACCTCTCGAACCCGCCAGCTCACCCGACCTGAGGGCCTCAGACGCCGACCGGGACCGCGTCATAGATGTCCTGCGCGCCGCCACAGCAGACGGCCGCCTGACCGCTGACGAGTTCAGCCAGCGCATGCAAGCCGCCCTAGAATCCCGAACCTTCCGTGAACTAGCCCCGCTAACCGCCGACCTGGCCCAGCCAAAACCGGAAACCGCGCAAGCCGAGGACGTGCTCCGTATCGACCAGCGCGGAGGTTCGGTCCAGCGCACCGGCCGCTGGGTAGTTCCTCGGCGGCTGGAATTGCACCCGTCCTGGTGCGACGTGAACCTGGATTTCACCGACGCGGTGATCAGGCACGACACGCTGCACGTTGACGTGAAGATGCGTGGTGGGTCCCTGATCCTGGTGACCGGCCGCGGCGTGGTCGTGGACGCTGACTCCCTGACGACGCGCTACGCCGATATCAGCATTCACCCGCCCGCCGAGCCCGACACGCCCGTTCGCTTCCGCATCCATCTGGCCGGCCGCATGCGCTACGGCTACATCGAGGCCCGCCAGGCACTTTGAGATCATCGCACCATGGCCGCGTACGTGATCTCCGAAGTCGAGATGCTGGATGAGACGCAGGGCCGGCGCTATCGCGAACTGGCGGCGGGCTCGATTGCCCGGCATGGCGGCCGCTACCTCGTGCGCGGCGCTGCCCCGGTAGTAGCCGAAGGCAACTGGCCCGCCAGCGTCCGCATCGTCATCGTGGAATTCCCGAGCATGGAGCGGCTGCGGGCCTGGTACGCCTCGGCCGACTACGCCGAGGCCCTGGCCGTCCGGCAGACCGCCCTGGACCGCCGGCTCCTCTTCGTCGACGGGGCACACATCTCACCCGGCCTGGGCTGGCCGGACGAGCTGCCGCCTCAGGCGCCGTAGCCGGTGGCCTTGTCCACCTCCATCCGCACCACCACGCGGACCGCACCGGGGCGGTCCTCGCCGGGATCCCGGCCGTCGTACTTCCAGGAAAGCTCCGTGTCGACCCGCCGGCCCACGTCCGGCGTCATCGATACCTGGCCGCGCAACTCGACGTAGTTCTCCGGGTCGGCCGAATCGATGATGCTGACGCTGACCCGCGGATCCCGCATCATGTTCCGGTGCTTGACGCGCCCCTGCACCGTGGAGAACAGCAGGTCGCCGCCGTCGCGACCGACCCAGACCACCGAGGTCTGCGGGCTGCCGTCGGGGTTCACCGTGGCCAGCACCGCGTAGTTCTTGCCGTCGACCAGGCGCAGCGCCGATTCGCTTAGCTGGATTCCCATCCCGGCACGGTAACAGCCCTGAGTATGGTGGCCTGATGCGGCTCACCAAGCTCGGGCATTCCTGCGTCAGGCTGGACAAGGACGGCGCCATCCTGGTCATCGACCCAGGCGGCTGGAGCGACCCGGCCGCGGCCCTGGACGGGGCCGCCGCGGTCCTGGTCACCCACGAGCACCCGGATCACCTGGACGCGGACGCGATCCGCGCCGCGCTGTCCAGTGATCCCGGCGTGACGCTGTGGGCCAACCAGTCGATCTGCGCCCAGTTCGCCGAGTTCGGCGACCGGGTGCACGAGGTCAGGCACGGCGATGCCGTAAACGTGGCCGGCTTCGACGTGCACGTCTACGGCGTGGACCACGCGCTCATCCACCCGGACATCCCGCTGGTGGTGAACACCGGCTTCCTGGTCGACGGCGAGCTGTTCCACCCCGGCGACTCGTTCACCGTCCCCGAAGATCCGGCCAATACCCTGCTGGTCCCGATCAGCGCCCCGTGGCTGAAGGCCGGCGACATGATCGACTACTTCCGCGCCGTCGCGCCCGCCCGCGGCTACGCCATCCACGACGCGATCCTGAACGACAACGGCCTCGGCCTGATGACCCGGATGCTGTCCGTCGCCGCCGCCCCCAGCGGCGCCCAGGCCACCCGGCTCGAACCCGGCACCAGCGTTGACCTGTGACGGACGGCTTCCCCTTGATGAGCAGCTGGCGCGCTTCGAGCAGACGCTGCGCCGCAACCGCACGCTGACCGAGGTGCTGGCCCGGGCGGCCACGCTGGACTTGCCCGGCTGGTACCTGGTCGCGGGGTGCCTGTACCAGACGGTGTGGAACGTGATCAGCGGCCAGCCGCCGGAGGCGGGCATCCTCGACTACGACCTCGCCTACTTCGACGCCACGGACCTGTCCTGGGCCGCCGAGGACGCGGTTATCCAGGCCGGGCACCGGGTGTTCGCACGTCTGCCCGCCCCGGTGCAGATCCGCAACCAGGCCCGCGTCCACCTGTGGTACGAGGAGAAGTTCGGCGTCGGATGCCCGCCGCACCAGTCCACCGAGGCGGCCATCGATACCTACGAGGCCACCACCGCGTGCCTCGGCGTCCGTGCCGAACCCGGCGGCCGGTGGCGCGTCTACGCCCCGCACGGCCTGTCCGACGTGTTCAACCTGGTGGTGCGCCCCAACCCGGTGCTCGCCCCGCCCGCGGTCTACCGGGCCAAGACCGAACGCTGGCGCCGCCAGTGGCCCACCCTCACCGTCCTGCCCTGGCCCGCGCCGGCGTAGCCACAGCCGCTAGCCGCGCTCCCAGGGAGCCGCGTCGCCCATCTTGGCGTAGTACTTGGCCAGATGGCTCTTCACCCGGTCGATGTCGTTGTCCGGCAGGTTGGCGCCGCCCCGCGCGCCCTGCATGATCTGGGCCGCGGCCATCACCCCGCGGGGCACGGCCTTGATCTTCCCGTCGATGACATCGGCGATGAGCAGCTTGTAGCCGGTGAAGTTGTCCTTGCTGCCGCTGTCGTACCAGACGTGGGCGTCGCGGTACTTCTCGTTCGGCTCGTCCTCGGCCCCGGCCCACCGGCGGACCCGCTTCTCGGCCTGGGCTCCGTCCCACTCGCGGTCGCGGTCGGCGAGCGGGTAATCCTGGAACGCGGTGACGGCCATATGGCGCCTCCCTTCGCGTAGCTGGCCAGGCCGCGCCATCTACCCACCGGAGCAGCCGATAACCTTACGGGAAGACATCATGACCGCCGCCACGCCACCGGATCTGAACACCAAGATGACCGAACGGGCCCGCATCGTGTGGTCCCTCGGCGACTTCGCCCGCGCGGGTGCCGAACAGGTCATCGTCGGCGAGCTCCTGGCCCGGGCCATCGACATCCACCCGGGCCAGCACGTGCTGGATGTCGCGGCCGGATCGGGCAATGCCGCCCTGGCCGCGGCCCGCCGCGGCGCCCGGGTGACCGCGACCGACTTCGTGCCGCAGCTGCTCCAGACCGCGGCCCGGCGGGCCGAGACCGAGGGCCTGGAGCTGGAAACCCGGGAGGCCGACGCCCAGGACCTGCCGTTCCCTGACGCAACCTTCGATGTCGTCCTGTCCACGTTCGGCGTCATCTTCGCGCCCGACCCGTCCCGGGCGGCAGCCGAGCTGCTCCGGGTCTGCCGTCCCGGCGGCCGCATCGGCCTGACCGCCTGGACACCGGACAGCGTGATGGCCGCCATCCAGGCCATCGCGGCCCAGTACGCCCCGCCCCGGCCCGATACTCGCAGCCCGATCGAGTGGGGCACCGAGGCCCGGGTGCGTGAGCTCCTCGGCGACGGCGTCACCGAGCTGACCGCGCAGGTGCTGAGCACCGACATGTGCGGGATCTCCCCGGCCGCGCGGGTCGAGTTCAACCGCACCTACGTCGGCCCGACCAGAGCCCTGTTCGACCGGCTCGGCCCGGACACCCGGCAGGCGCTGGCCGCCGAGCTAGCCAGCTGCCTTGACCGGTTCAACCGCGCCACCGACGGCACCCTGGTCGCCCCGGCTGACTACCTTCAGGTCGTCGCTACCCGGGCGGCGGGTTAGCAGCACCGCGGACACCACCCCCGCGGCCGCGAAGAACGCGATGACCAGCACCAGGCTGCCGCGGAACGCCGCGAGCGGGTCAGCCGGCGACACCTTAGCCAGGATCGCTACCAGCCCGGCCACGCCGAGCACGGTGCCCACCTGCCGCCCGGTGTTGAGGATCCCGCTGCCGGTGCCGAACCGGGCCGGCGTCAGCGACGCGCTCCCCGCCCCGAGCAGGGACGGGATCGTCAGCCCCACGCCTGCGCCGCCCAGCAGCTGGGCGGGCAGCAGGTGGCTGACGTACGAGGGTGTGACCTGGATCCGCCACAGCCACAGGGCCTGCGCCAGGGCGTTGACGAAGCAGCCGATCACCGCGACCCGGCCGGGCCCGCCGAGCAGCGCGATCAGCCGCGGCGCGACCAGCCGGGCGAACGGCAGCACCATCAGCGGCCCGGGCGCGATGGCCAGCCCGGCCTCCACCGCGGAGTAATGCCACACGCCGGTGAGGAACTCGACCGTGCTCAGCACGAACGCGCCGAACCCGGCGTAGTACAGGATCGACGCGGCGAACGAGCCGCTGAACGTGCGCGAGCGGAGCAGCTCCAGCTCGATGACGGGGGAGTGGTGCCGCCGCGAGCGGTACACCATGGCCGCGCCGCACACGACCGAGGCGGCCAGCAGGCTCAGGAACGACGCCGAGCCCCAGCCCCACTCGGGCGCCTTGACCAGCGCCAGCGCGACCAGCCCGACCGCCGCCGCCAGCAGCCCCGCGCCGAGAATGTCCGGCCGGCCCGATACGTTCGGGTCCTTGCTCTCCGGCACCACGCGTACCGCCAGGAACACGGCGGCCACGCCTACCGGCACGTTGATCCAGAACACCCAGCGCCAGTCGATCTGCACCAGGGCGCCGCCGATCACCGGTCCGAGCGCCGCTCCGAGGGCGCCCAGCGCGGACCAGGTGCCCAGGGCTTTGGGCCGAACGGGCGGCGGTACCGCGGCCAGCAGCAGCGACAGCGACGCGGGCACCATCGCCCCGGCTCCCGCCGCCTGAATGACCCGGGCCGCGATCAGTGCGGCCACCCCGGGCGCCAGCCCGCACAGGACCGAGCCGAAGCTGAACAGGATCAGCCCGCCCGAGAAGAGCCGGCGCCGCCCGATCCGGTCGGCCCACCGGCCCGCGGGCACCAGCACCGCCGCGAACACGATCGTGTAGGCGTTGAGCACCCAGGACAGCGAGCTCAGGCTGGTGCCCGGGTAATCCCGGCTGATGTAGGGGAACGCCAGGTTGACGATGAACAGGTCCAGGCTGGACATGAACACGGCCAGCGACAGGACGCCGACCACGGCGGTGACCCTGCGGTTTTCCACCAGCCCTCCAAGGGGGTAAGTCTGGAATCTGGACTCACCATAACTCATCGCTCGCCAGTACGTCCAGAAATCCAACTTAGGAGGTATCCTCGTCATCATGGCGAGTGCCGAACCCCGTACCTGCTCGATCGCCCGCACCCTGGACATCGTCGGGGAGAAGTGGGCGCTGCTGGCGATCCGCGAGGTCTTCCTCGGCGACCGCAGGTTCGACGAGATGGTTCGCCGCACCGGCGCGCCGCGCGACACGCTCGCGGCCCGGCTCCGCACCCTGGTCGCCGCCGGGATCCTCGAGCGGCGGCAGTACAGCGATCACCCGGCCCGTTCCGAATATCACCTGACCGAAGCCGGCCGGGACCTGTACCCGGTCATCGCCACGCTGATGCGCTGGGGCGACACGTACCTGGCCGGCGACGACGGCCCGCCGCTGGTCCTGGAGCACCGCTGCGGGCACCAGCTGGTCGCGCAGCTCACCTGCCAGGCCTGCGGCGAGCCGCTCGAGTCCGGCCAGAACAGGATCGTCAGCCAGACGAGCCCGTAGAGGTGCGCCGGGCGCCGAGGAACAGCTCGATCAGATCCCGCGTGGTGGTGGCGTCCTCGGGTGACTTGTCGTCGCGCCAGCGCCCGGTGAACCGGGGGAAGCGCATGGCCAGCCCGTTGTCGGGCTCGATCTGGCCCCAGGCGGCGGTGTTGTACGGGGACAAAGTGAGCTCGGCGCTCAGGATCTCCAGCACCAGCCCGGGCTCGCACCAGACGTCGGGTGCCTGCCGCGCGTCGACCCGGGCGGCCTTGTCCGGGCGGACCAGCGGCGCCAGCCTGGAGTGCAGCGTGACCAGGTCGGCGTCGGTGAACCCGGCCCCGCACTTGCCCACGGTGCGGAACGTGTCGGCGTCCGCGTCGTAGGCGGCCAGCAGCACCGCGCCGTACACGCCGGTGCGGCGGCCGCGCCCGGCGAACGCGCCGATGACGACCAGGTCGACCGTGTCGGACAGTTCGGTACGGTAGTCGCGCTTGAGCTTGATCCACTGCCAGCCGCGGGCGCCGGCCTGGTAGGCCGACTCCGGCCCGGTCGACTTGCACACCAGGCCCTCGCAGCCGTCGGTGACCGCCTGGGAGAACGCCGCGTCCAGCGCGGCCGGCTCGTCGACCTCGGTGGCGGTGGTCAGCCGCAGCCGGGGACCGGGGGTGATCGCCGCGGCCAGCCTGGCCCGCCGTTCGGGGTACGGCAGCATGGTCAGGTCCTCGCCGTCGGCGTACAGCAGCTCGAAGCAGAACAGGCCCACCGGCACGTCCTGGACGGCCTGCTCGATGCCATGCTTACGGCGCCGTAGCATCACTTCACCGAACGGCCTGAGCTCATCGGTGGCCGCGTCGTACGCCACGACCTCCCCTTCGAGGATCGCCTCGCGGGGTCCCAGCCCCTCCTTCAGCACCTCGATCACGTCGGGGAACTGGGTGCTGATCTCTTCCAGGCGCCGGGTCCACAGCTCGATCTGCCCGTCCGCCAGGCGGTGCGCCTGCACCCGGACCCCGTCGTACTTGTACTCGGCCGAGCACCGGCCGCCCAGCTTGGCCAGGATCTCGGCGGCGTCGGACAGCCGCTGGGCCAGCATGGCCCGCACCGGGTTGCCCGGCTGGACGTGCAGCTTCTCCACCGCGGCCAGCCCGCCGCTGACCAGCGTGGACGCGACCAGGCCGATGTCGCAGCAGATGTTGTAGCCGCGTTCCAGCACCTTGCGCTGGGCTCGCCCGCCCGCGTAGACCTGGGCCAGCGCGTCCAGGATGGTGGGCGTGCCGATGCCCAGCCGCAGGTTCCCGGTGACCAGGCGGAGCAGGTACCTGGCCTCCAGCGGGGTGGCCTGGCCGAGCAGCCCGGCCAGCAGCTCCAGCTTGCGGCCCTGCGAGCCCGGCCCCTCGGCCGCCGCGATCTGGCGCAGGGTTGTGACCACGGTGACGACGTCCAGGCTGGCCGGCCGGCCGGCGGCGCTGTCGGCGAGCAACTGCTCCGCCGCCTGGCCCAGGTCCCCGGTCTCCCGGACGTAGGCCGCGACCTGCGCGGTCTCGCCGCCGGTGGCGGCGGCGAGCGCCCGGATGGCCATCTTCTCGGCCAGCCCCAGGTCGATCCCGGCGAACTCGGGTGCGATCTGCCCCTGGCACAGGTAACACACGGTCGGCAGCAGCTCGGCCGGAGTCTGCGTCACCAGCTCCGCCATCCGCTCGATCAGCACCAGCCGCCCGCTGGCCTGCTCCAGGTCACGATAGGCCTCGGCCACGATCAGGTATTTCACACTGCCCCCTTCCCGACCCCCTTTCCTCACCTGATCATGACACCCCACCATCCGTCCACCCCGTCCCCGCCCACCCCGTCCCCGCCCGCGCCCGATGCCGCTTGGCCAGCTGACACCGGAAGCGCCTCATGGGTCGCAGGAAGCGCTTCCGCCCCTGTCGCACCACTCCGCTCCGAGGATTTACTGCATGAATGTCCCAGCCATGTCGCTGGAACTGCATGATCGCGGCAATCATGCAGTAAGACAACGCGGCCGGCCAGAATGCTGCCATGCCGCATATCGCCTTGAACTCCGAAGAGCCGGGTATCCGTGGGCTGCTGCGTTACCGGCCGGAGACGGGCCACCCGATCAGCGAGCTGACCGAGGTGCTGCTGCGCGGCCCGAGCACCCTGACCCGCGGCGAGCGGGAACTGATCGCAGCCCACGTGTCGGCGCTGAACGAGTGCCGGTACTGCACGGCCTCGCATTCGGCCACCGCCGCGGCCCAGCTGCCCGGCGGCATGGCCCTGGTCGAGCAGGTCCGTGCCGACGCGGACCACGCCCCCGTGCCGGCCAAGCTGAAGGCCCTGCTCGCGATCGCGGCCGCGGTGCAGCGCAGCGGGCGCGACGTCACCGCCGACCTGGTGGCCCAGGCTCGCGCGGCCGGCGCGACCGACCTGGAAATCCACGACACCGTCCTGATCGCCGCCGCCTTCTGCATGATGAACCGGTACGTGGACGGGCTGGCCACGACCGCCCCCGAAGACCCCGCGCTTTACGCCGCCGGCGCACAGCGCCTCATCAGCCAGGGGTATCTTCCCCCGCCGGCGCAGCCCGGCCAGCCGGGCCAACTGGGCTAACGCTCACGGCTCCACCACGCGTCCCTTGCCCACCACGGTGATGCCGCCCTCGGACACCGCGAACCCGCGGTCGGTGTCCCGTTCCTTGTCCACTCCCACCGCGGCGCCCTCGGTTACCACCACGTTCTTGTCCAGGATCGCGTCGCGCACCATCGCTCGCCGCCCGACTCGCGCGTTGTGCAGCACCACCGCGCGTTCCACGCACGCCCAGTCGTCCACCCGGACCCCTGGCGACAGCACCGATTCACGCACCAGCCCGCCGGACACGATCACCCCGTTGCTGACCACGCTGCTGACCGCCCGCCCCACCCGGCCCGAGGCGTCCTCGTTGAGGACGAACTTGGCCGGCGGCTGCGGCGGCACGTGGGTCAGGATCGGCCAGTGCTCGTTGTACAGGCTGAACGCCGGATCCGGCGCGCACAGGTCCATGTGCGCCGCGAAGTAGGAGTCGAGCGTCCCCACCTCGCGCCAGTAGCCGTGGTCCTGCCCGCCGGTCCCGGGCACCTCGTTCTGCAGGAAGTCGTAGACGTGCGCCGCGCCCTGCCGCACCAGCATCGGCATGATGTCGGCGCCGATGCTGTGCTGGCTGTCCTCGTCAGCGGCATCGGCCCGCAGGGAATCCGCCAGCACCTCGCGGTCGAACACGTAGTTGCCCATGGACGCGAACGCCTCATCGGGCCGGCCCGGCAAGGCGGGCGGCGAAGCGGGCTTCTCCAGGAACGCCTCGACCAGGTGCCCGTCCGCCTGCACCACGCCGAACGACGCGGCCGACGCCCGGGGCACCGGGATCGCCGCCACCGTGACCCCCGCGCCCCGGGCCAGGTGCGCCTCGATCATCTGCGCCGGGTCCATCCGGTACACGTCGTCGGCCCCGAACACGACCACCAGGTCGGGCCGCTCGCTGCGGATGAGGTTCAGCGACTGGTAGATCGCGTCGGCCGAGCCGGTCTGCCAGTGCGGCCCGAGCCGCTGCTGGGCCGGAACGGGCGCCACGTAGTTGTCGAGCAGGCTGTTCAGCTGCCAGGTGGTGGTGATGTGCCGGTCGAGGCTGTGGCTCTTGTACTGGGTGAGCACGCAGATCTTCCTGATGTCGGCGTTGACCAGGTTCGACAGCGCGAAATCCACCAGCCGGTACAGGCCGCCGAACGGCACCGCGGATTTCGCCCTGTCCTCGGTCAGGGGCGCGAGCCGCTTGCCCGCCGCGCCCGCGAGGACGATGCCCAGGACCCGCCGGTTCGCCAACCTGCCCACCTCCCGGGGGTACCCAGGCCAGGCTCAGCCAAGCCGGTCGATCAGCTCCTGCTGCAATTCCCGCAGCCGGGCCGGCAGGTGGTCGCCGAAACCTCGGAAGAACTCCGGGATCTGGTCCGCCTCCAGCTTCCAGGCCTGCCGGTCCACCGTGAGCAGCAGGTCCAGGTCAGCCTGGCTGATCTCGAGCCCGTCCAGGTCCAGCGAGCCGGCCGCGGGCAGCAGCCCGATCGGCGTCTCGACCGCCTCGGCCGCGCCGGACAGGTCCTCGCTAGACAGGTCCGCGCTAGACAGGCGCTGCACGATCCACTTCAGCACGCGGATGTTCTCGCCGAAGCCCGGCCACACGAACCGGCCCGCGGCGTCCTTGCGGAACCAGTTGACGTAGTACAGCCGCGGCAGCTTGGCCGCATCCGCGGCGTGCCCGACGGAAAGCCAGTGCCCGAAGTAGTCGCCCATGTTGTAGCCGCAGAACGGCAGCATGGCGAACGGGTCGCGCCGCAGCTCGCCCACGGTGCCCTCGGCCGCGGCGGTCTTCTCCGAGGCGACGTTGGCGCCGAGGAACACCCCGTGGTCCCAGTCGAACGACTCGATGACCAGCGGCACCGTGGAAGCCCGCCGCCCGCCGAACAGGATCGCCGAGATCGGCACCCCGGCCGGATCGTCCCACTCCGGCGCGATGATCGGGCACTGGTCCGCCGGGGTGGTAAACCGGGCGTTCGGGTGCGCGGCCGGCTCATCACAACCAGGGGTCCAGTCCCGGCCCTTCCAGTCGGTCAGGTGCGCGGGCGGCTCGGAGGTCAGGCCCTCCCACCACACGTCGCCGTCGTCGGTCAGCGCCACGTTGGTGAAAATCGAATTCCCCCACATGGCCGCGACCGCGTTGGCGTTGGTCTTCATCCCGGTGCCCGGCGCGACGCCGAAGAACCCGGCTTCGGGGTTGATCGCGTACAGCCTGCCGTCCGGGCCGAACCGCATCCACGCGATGTCGTCGCCGACGGTCTCGACCTGCCAGCCGGGAATGGTCGACTGCAGCATGGCCAGGTTGGTCTTTCCGCACGCGGACGGGAACGCCGCCGCGATATACCGGGCCTCACCAGAAGGCGGCGTGATCTTGACGATGAGCATGTGCTCGGCCAGCCAGCCCTCGTCCCGCGCCATCACCGAGGCGATCCGCAGCGCGTAGCACTTCTTGCCGAGCAGCGCGTTCCCGCCGTACCCCGAGCCGTAGGACCAGATCTCCCTGGTCTCCGGGAAGTGGGAGATGTACTTAGTCTCATTGCACGGCCACGGCACGTCGTCCTGCCCGGGCGAAAGCGGCGCGCCGACCGAGTGGACGGCCCGCACGAACGAACCGCGCTCCTCGATCTCCCGCAGCGCCGCCGTCCCCATCCGGGTCATGATCCGCATCGAGGTCACCACGTACGGCGAGTCGGTGATCTCGACCCCGACCTGGGAGATCTCGCCGCCCAGCGGGCCCATGCAGAACGGCACCACGTACATGACACGGCCGCGCATGCAGCCGTCGAAGATCTCCGCGAAGGTCTTGCGCATCTGCTCGGGCGCGATCCAGTTGTTGGTCGGCCCCGCGTCTTCCTCTCGCTCCGAGCAGATGAACGTGCGGTCCTCGACCCGGGCCACGTCGCTGGGGTCCGAGGCGCACCAGAAGCTGTTCGGCCGCAGCTCCGGGTTCAGCCTGGTGAAGGTCCCGTTCTCGACGAGCAGGCTGGTCAGCCGGTCCCATTCGGCCTGCGAGCCGTCACACCAGACGACCGCGTCCGGCTTGGCCAGCTCCGCGATCTCATCGACCCACCCGGCCAGCTCGGGCAGCTTCGTTGCTGCCGTTTTATCGCGAGGGCCTACGCTGGCCATGACTATCACTCCCGGAGAGGACTAACGTGCGGCGGCACGCACGACTGTGTACGTGTGAGTTATCCCAGATACCAGGCTAGAACTCCGGCATCGGGCTAGAGCCACCCCACCGGGCTTCGGACTGTGATGTCCCTCATACCCGCCGCGGCCGGCCGTCACACCGGCCTTCCGGCCGGTCACGGCGCAGGTCCGACGCGGGCGCGACGCGGCTACGGCTTCCGGCCAACGGCGCCGAACTGGTCGATTTCTTCGGGCTCACCGGATGACGTGTCGTCGGGCCGCCAGCGTGTGATCGAGACCACGCCGGGCTCGACCAGTTCCATGCCGTCGAAGAACCGGGCGAGCTCATCGGGGGTGCGGTGGGTGCCGGGCGGTTTGCCGTACTGGTTCCAGTAGTGGATCGCGGTCGCCATCTTCTCGCCGGTGACCTCGAGGGTGGGGTGGTTGAGCGCCAGGTAGCTGCCGGAGGGCATGACCTCCATCAGGCGCCTGATGATCGCGTACGCCTCGTCGTTGTCCATCACGTGCCACAGCACCCCGAGCATCGTGATCGCGACCGGCTGGCCGAAATCCAGCGTCCGGGAGGCCTCGGCGAGGATGTTCCCGGGATCGTGCATGTCGGCGTGGATATAGTCGGTGGTCCCCTCGGGCGTGCTGGTCAGCAGGGCCCGCGCGTGCGCCAGCACCAGGGGATCGTTGTCGACGTAGACGATCTTGCTTTCCGGGGCCACGCGCTGGGCGACCTGGTGAGTGTTGTCCGCGGTCGGCAGGCCGGTCCCGATGTCCAGGAACTGGCGGATCCCGGCCTCGCCGGCCAGGTACCGCACCACCCGCCCGAGGAACAGGCGGTCCTCGCGCGCCTGCCTCACGATGTCGGGCAGCATCTCCTCGATGCGATCGCCCACCTCGCGGTCGACGGCGTAGTTGTCCTTGCCCTTCAGCCAGTAATCCCAGATCCGTGCCGAGTGGGACACGGTCGTGTCGATCCCGGTGCCGGCGGCGGCGTCGGGTTCGCCGGGGGTTGAAGAAACGTCAGTCACAGGAGTCCCTCAGGGGTGAGTAGCGGGCGGGAATCAGGTGTCCCGGATTATCTCGGTGATGAACTTCGCGCTCTGCGCGGGAGTCAGGGCCTCGGTGGACAGGTGGTTCATGACCTCCAGGTAGTGTTCGACGTCTTCGTGCTTGTCCAGGTAGAGGGCGCTCGTCAGCTGCTCGATGTAGACGACGTCCGGCACCTCGGGTTCGCTGAAGCGCAGCACGGTGAACGAGCCCCCGGCCGCGGCGTGCCCGCCCCGGCTGAACGGCACGACCTGGATGGTGACATGGCGCAGCTTGCTCATCTCGACGAGGCGCTCGAGCTGAGCCCGCATCACGGCGGGGCCGCCCACCGGGCGACGCAACGCCCCCTCGTCGAGCACCGACCACACCTGCGGTGGCGTGGGCCCGTTCAGCAGGTCCTGCCGCTTGAGCCGCAGGCCTACCCGCCGGTCGATCTCCTCGGCGGGCGCGGTGGTATGGCCGAGCATGGTGACGGCACGCGCGTAGTCCTCGGTCTGGAACAGGCCGTGCACGAACTGCAGCTCGAAGGTGCGGATGACCGAGGCGGCCGTCTCCAGGCCCAGGTAGGCCTGGAACCAGTCGGCCATGATGTCGCCGTACTTGGACCACCAGCCCGCCGTGTTCGCCTGCCGGGTCAGCGTCACCAGGCCGGACCGGGTCTTCTCGTCGGTGATGCCGTACAGGGTGAGCAGGTCGGTGACGTCCCGCTCCTTGAACCGGACCAGGCCGTTTTCCATCCGGCTGATCTTGGACCGGGAGGCCCGGATCTCGTACGCCGCCTGGTCCGGCGTGATGCCGGCCGCCTCGCGGAACCGGTGCAGCTGGATTCCGACCAGCATGCGGGGTACGGTCGGGCCTTGAGCGTCCCCAGCGCTCCCGCCGTCCCGCTGATCCGTGCTCATCCCTCAACTCCGAGCCGATGAACTGCAGCCAGATTGGTAACGGCGGTGCACGATGGGCGTTTTATCGCCGTGCCGTGGCACCGCCGGACACCATCTTACGCACGTTCCGGTAATACCGGGACACGACTGGAGACGCGCGAGTTCCGGGGCTCAGCCGGATAGTCCCAGGTCGTCGAACTCGCCATTCTTGACCCCGATCAGGAACGCGTCGATCTCGGCCCGGGTATAGACCAGGGCGGGCCCGGACGGGTGCCGGGAGTTGCGGACGGCGATGCCGTCGCCACCCAGCTCAGCTACCTCGACACAGCTCCCGGTGGGGTTGCTGGCCTGGCTCTTGCGCCACCGCGCGGAGACCAGCTGGTCGGCAGGAACGCCGTTGTTGACCTGCATCTTTCTCCCTTTTTCTCAATAACTGGGAAAAGGAACCGAATGTGAGCGGGTGCGCCAGGCCGCCGACCACCGTCTGCACCGTGCAGCCTAACAGAGCAAATGCACTTGCATGGGTACGTGCAAAGAAAATTTGCAGACGCAACATGTAAACGCCGAGTGCATGACCGGGGATAATTTCGCGCGTGAATACGAAAGGCCGCCGTCAGCAGCGAGTACGCCAAACCCAGCCGACCCAGCCGACCCAGCCGACCCAGCGCGCCCAGCCGGCCTGGTCGCCAGGTCCGCTGGGACGCCGGAGGCGCTACGCGCCCTGGTCGCCGCCGAGCGCCCGGAGCTCACCCCGCACGATCGCCCCGTCCTCGGACTCGGACTCGGACTTGACGAGCACGAATCCGGTGAAGCCCGCCGCCTCGAGCCGCTTCAGCTGGGCGCCGAACTTCCCGCTCCGCCGCACCGTCTCCACCACGCGCCCCGGCCCGGCCTGCTCGCGCATCTCCCGCGCCACCGCGACCGCGTCCGGCACCGGCACGTCGGCCTCGACCAGCACCGCGATCGCGTCCCGGGACTGGTCCCGCGACAACAGGTCCACGATCCGCTCGAACCCGATGGAGAACCCGCAGGCCGGCACGTCGTGCCCGAGCGACCGCCCGATCAGCTTGTCGTACCGCCCGCCGCCGGCCACCGACCCGCTCATGTCCGGGTGAATGACCTCGAAGACCTGGCCGGTGTAGTAGCCCATCCCGCGCACCAGCGTCGGGTCGAACTGCCAGCTCAGCGGGCGCTCCGCGGCCAGCCGCTCGAGCGAGGCGACCGTCGCCGACAGGTCGGCCACCACCTCGGCCGGCAGCCCGGGCACGCTGCGGGCCAGCGCGTCCGCCAGCTTGTCGGCGGGCACGCCGACCAGCCCCTGGATCTTCTCCTCCGCCGCCGTGACCTGCGCCGGATCGAACCCGAGCCCGATCAGCTCGGCCCGCACCCCGCCCCAGCCGATCTTGTCGAGCTTGTCCACGGTGATGAAGAACGCGTCCTGCTCCGCCTCGGGCACCCCGCACTCGGAGGCCAGCGCGGCCAGGAACCGCCGGTCCGACAGCCGCACCGTGGTACCGGTCAGCCCGATCGCGGCCAGCGCCTCGGTCGTCGCCTCGATCAGCTCCGCCTCGGCCAGCACCGAAGGCTCGCCGATCATGTCGATGTCGCACTGGTAGAACTGCCGGTACCGGCCGCGCTGCGGCCGGTCCGCCCGCCACACCGGTCCCACCTGCAGCGACCGGAACGGCATCGGCAGCGACGCGTGGTTGTTCCCGTAGAACCGGGTCAGCGGCACGGTCAGGTCGTAGCGCAGCCCCAGGTCGACGAGCTCGCGCAGCGGCGTGCCGGCCGGCACGTCCGGCGGCAGCCCGCGCCGCAGCACCTCGAAGATCAGCTTCTCGTTGTCGCCGCCCTCGCCGCTGCTCAGCCGGCCGATGTGCTCCAGCGCCGGCGTCTCGATCCGCTGGTAGCCGAACCGCCGGTACACCGCGGAGATCGACTCGAGCACATGGTCACGGACAGCGACGTCAGCGGGCAGCAGGTCCCGCATTCCCCTGGCCGGACTGTTGTCGATCTTCATGAGGCCTTCCCATAGAGCGGTGCCCGAACGGCACGACCCTCACAAGATTATTCGGAACGGGCCGGGGTTTCCCGCTCCCGCGCCAGCAGCGCGCCCACCTCGAAGGCGAGCAGGACCCCGGTGGCCGCGGGCGCCAGCACGTAACGCACCCCCGGGACCCAGCCGGCGGCCAGGCCGCTCGCGGCGATCCCGCCCAGCACCCCGGCCACCACCAGGCCCGCCGCGGGCCAGATGACCAGCCCGGCCCGCTTCGGCACCTCTACGCAGCGCTCCACCGAGCCGACGTGCAGCGGAATCCGCGCCCCCGCGGGCAGCACGACCGCGGCCCGCCCCGCCGCGATGATCATGGCCAGCGCGAATATCCCGGTCACTACCAGGGACGCCACCACCCTGCCCAGGCTATCCCCGGAATTCACTCACCCGGGGTTGTTCTCGGCCACTCGAGCGCCTACGTTGGGTAACCAACTGCACGAAAACTGGGGAAGGGAAATCCATGTCGGAATTCATGGACAAGGCGAAGGAGTTCGCTGGCGAGCACTCCGAGCAGGCGGACCAGGGTCTGGACAAGGCCGCCGAGATGGCCGGGGAGAAGACGGGCGGCAAGTACGACAGCCAGATCCAGGCGGGCGAGCAGAAGGTCGAGGACTACCTCGGCGTCGAGGACCAGGACAACCAGGGGCAGTAGCCAGAGCTAGGACACCGGCCCGGCATGACGGCGGGCGCGCAGCACAGTGTCTCGCACCGTCACCGGCTGGCCGTCCAGGTCAGTAGCCGAACGGCCCGGCGCGTCCGCCACCACGACCTCCCAGCCGCCCGGATCCAGGGACGCCGCGATGGTCTCCGCGGACCAGAACCTGTCGGCCGTCCCGACGCGCCCCACGTTGGCGTGCAGGTCGTCCGGATGATGCCCGACCACGAGCAGCGTCCCGTCGGGCCGGACCGCGGCCTCCAGCCGCCGGTGCCATGCTTCGAGCTCGCTCGCCGGCAGGTGCATGTACTGCGCGGACACCAGGTCGAACCGCTCCGGCTGCGGGACCCACGACAACAGGTCCTCGCGCTGCCAGGTGATCCGCCGCGCGACCTCGTCGCCGGCCGCGGCCGCGTAACCCGCCGCACGCTCCAGCGCCACCGCCGAAACGTCCACCGCGGTGACGGTCCAGCCCTGCCGGGCCAGCCAGATGGCGTCGGCGCCCTCGCCGCAGCCCGCTTCCAGCGCCTCGCCCGGCGCGAGGTCCGCGGTCTGCGCCACGAGCTGCGCGTTCGGCTGGCCGCTCCAGAGGCGGCCGGACTCGCCGGCTGTGCGGTAGCGGTCGTCCCAGAACTCCTGGGTGAAACGCGCGGGATCGTCGTGGGCATCGGCGTGGGCATGCGAGTGGCTCATCCCTGCACTGTGCCAACCGCCCGTCCTGGGAGCAAGTCTTATTGCCATTATGGCAAGTGCTGCGGGCAGATCCGTTATGTTCACATTTCCCCTCCACCCCCACTGAGCCCGCTCACGTAAAAACGCCGCAAACGATCGCAATAACGAGGATGTAACAAATTACCGCCCAAGCCTCCACATCAACGTGCATTTCGGCTCAGATATGGAGCATCCGCAAAAAACTTGTATACGCACGAGGGCAAACCACAAGGGAGGGCTTAGTGGGCGTGATCTCTCGCCCGGTCCGCGCAGGCACCGTCGCCGTCATGGGGCTGGCCATCACCGCGTTCACCGGAACGCTCGCCTCGGCGGGCGCTGCCACTCCGGCACCAGGTGCCAACCTGGGCTACGTGGCGCTCGCCAACAGCGTGCCGAAGACGACCGACAACGTCACCGGCAGCTACTCCAGCTCGAAGATGCAGATCGAGGTGGCCGTCGCCCCGCGTGACGAGGCCGGGCTGAACACCATGCTGGCCGCGCTGTACGACAAGAACAGCCCGTCCTACCATCACTGGCTGTCGACCGGCCAGTTCGACGCCCGCTTCGCGCCCACCCCGGCGGCCCGGACCGCGGTCGCCAACTTCCTGAGCAGCAGCGGCCTGACCGTGGTGCCATCGGATTCGCCGTTCCTGGTGCGCGCCACCGGATCGAGCGCCCAGATACAGAGGACCTTCCACACCAAGCTGAACACCTTCAAGAACCCGCAGGGCACCACGTACTTCGCCAACTCCACGCCCGTATACCTGCCGAGCTCGCTGGCCGGCACCTCCATGGGCGTGATCGGCCTGACCAACACGGTGCGCAATGCCCAGCACGCTCACCGCGTCAGGAACACGTTGCGCAGGCCCGCCAAGGCATCGTCGACGTCCAGCTGCGAGACCGGCTATCCCACCAAGCAGCAACTGTTCGCCTTCTTCGACAACGGGACCAACTTCCCCTCCGGTTACGGCGCCGGCCCCGGCTGCAGCGGCCTGACGCCGTCGCAGGACAACTCGCTCTACGGCGCGCCCAACGTCGGTGCGCGGGGCAAGGGCAAGGGCGTCGACATCGCGGTGTTCGAGCTCTCGGCCTACCTGCACTCCGACATCGCCACCTGGGCGCACCAGTTCTACGGGCCGGGCTACACCCCGCCGCTGGTCGACGTGAACATCGACGGCGGCCCGCTGAACCCGGAGTGCCCGGCCGGCGACCAGTGCCCGCCTGAGTTCGAGAGCTACGCCGGTGACATCGAGGTTGTGGCCGACATCGAGATGCAGCTGGCCATCGCCCCCGACGTCAAGAGCCTCATCGTCTACAACGCGCCGAACGACTTCACCGGCCAGACCGAGCTCGACGAGTGGGCCGCGATCGCCAAGGCCAACGTGGCCGAGTCGGTCAGCTCGAGCTGGGCCGTCTGCGAGAACGACATCACCGCCGGCTACGCCCAGGCCGAGAACACCATCTTCCGGCAGATGGCCGCGCAGGGTCAGAGCGTGTTCGGGGCCGAAGGTGACACCGGCGCCTTCTCCTGCATCCGCTCGGACGGCACCACCATCGTCAACCTTCTCGACCCGCCCGCTCAGCCCTGGGTGACGAGCGTGGGTGGTACTTCGTTCGAGAACTTCAACCCGGGCACCAACCCGCGCCCGAGGTATCCGCGGGCCGGCGAGGCCGTGTGGAACGTGCAGAACCTGTGCAGCGATGCGGCGCCCGGTCCGGCCAACGACAATAGGGGCGGTTTCTTCTGGTGCTCTGCCACCGGGGCCACCGGCGGCGGGTCCAGCCAGTACTGGGGCATGCCGTCGTACCAGAAGGGCCGCGGGATCATCAACCCCGGCACCACCTTCGGCAACGGCACGACCCAGTGCTCGCTGGCCAAGATCGGCACGCCGTGCCGTGAGGCGCCGGATATCTCCGCCAACGCCGACGAGTTCACGCCGTACGCCGAGTACTGCACTGGCAACGAGAACACCCCGAACAGCGTCTGCGCCACATTCAGCGGCGGCCAGCCGGTGCCCGGCTGGTTCGGGATCGGCGGGACGAGCCTGTCCTCGCCGCTGGTCTCGGCGATCGTCGCCGACCAGGTCAGCTTCCAGCGGCACCGGGCCGGCAACATTAACCCACTGCTCTACCAGCTGTACCGGATCGCCCCGTCGGCCTTCTTCCACGACCCCACCGGCGCGGGCCACATCGCCAAGAACAACGGCCTGTACCCGGCGGTGCCAGGCTTCGACCTGGCGACCGGGATCGGCACGATCAAGATGGCTCCGTTCATCACCGGATCCCTCTAGAGGCAACCGCCGGCGGCGGGGACGGGCACCTCCCGTCCCCGCCGTCCGCACGTCCGGCCCGGTAGGGTGGGTCACCGTGCCGACAAACCATGAGCTGCGGCTGTACAACTCGCTGGGCCGGCGGATGGAGGACTTCACCCCGGCCGCCGCGGTGGCCGGCCTGTACAGCTGCGGGCCGACCGTGTACGCGTACCCGCACCTGGGCAACATGCGCGCCTACGTGTTCGCGGACACGCTGCGCCGCGCGCTGCGCTGGAAGGCGATCCCGGTCCGGCACGTGGTCAACATCACCGACGTGGGGCACGCGGTCGCCGACACCGAAACCGGCGAGGACAAGATGGAGGTCGCGGCGGCCCGGGAGCGCCGGTCGGTGATGGATATCGCCGCCTACTACACCGATGTTTTCCTCGTCGACACCGCCGCGCTGAACATCCTGCCCGCCGCCGAGTACCCGCGGGCCAGCACCTACGTCGAGCCGATGATCGAGTTCGCGAAGAAGCTGGACAAAGACGGCTTCACCTACCAGCTGCCGTCGGGCCTGTACTTCGACACCGCCAAGGACCCCGGCTATGGCGAGCTGGCCCTGATGAGCACCGAAGGGCAGCTGGAGGCGGCCCGCCTCGAGCATGTGGAGGGCCGCCGCCGCAAGACCGACTTCGCGCTGTGGCGCGCGGAGGAGCCCGGCCAGCGCCGGGTGCTGCGCTGGGACTCGCCGTGGGGCTGGGGTGCCCCGGGCTGGCACCTGGAGTGCTCGGTGATGAGCATGGCGCTGCTCGGCGAGCATTTCGACCTGCACAGCGGCGGGGTCGACCACCGGGAGCTGCACCACGTCAACGAGATCGCGCAGAGCCAGGCGTTCCTCGGCGACGGCCGGCCGTGGGTGCGGTACTGGCTGCACGGAGAGTTCCTGCAGCTCGGCGCCCACAAGATGGCCAAGTCCGCCGGCGGCGCGCCCCGGCTGGCCGACCTGACCGAGGCCGGCTACCACCCGATGGCCTACCGGCTGTTCCTGCTCGGCGGTCACTACCGCAGCCAGCTCGATTTCACCTCCGCGGCGATCGACGCCGCCCAGGCCACCCTGCGCCGGCTGGTCGCCCGGGTCCAGCCGCTGAGCCCGCTGCCCCCGGTCGAGACCCTGGCCGAAGCGCGGCAGCGAACCGAAGGCGACCCGGCGGCGCAGCGCCTGCTGGACACCATCGACGCGGCCGCCGCGGCCGACCTCGGCACCCCGAAGATCCTCGCCGCCCTGCAGGACGCGCTGCGCGAGCCCGCGCTCACCCCGGAGGGCCAGCGCGCCGTGGTCGCCGCCGCCGACGCCCTGCTCGGCCTGGGCCTGGGCCGCCTCGACCCCGCCGACCTGGAGCACCGGCGCGCGCTCACCGACCTGTCCGCGGCGGAGAAGCAGGCCATCGAGGAGCTCGTCGCCGACCGGACCCAGGCCCGCATGGAGCGCGACTGGGCCCGCGCCGACCAGATCCGCGCCGAACTCGACGAACTCGGCGTCACCCTCACCGACACCCCCGACGGCCCCCGCTGGCAGCTCCGCTGACCGCAACCATCATTGCGGATAGTTAGACCCTCTATGAGGGGTGCAGATATCCGCGGTCTTGCACCGCCCCCGAGATAATGGTCGCGAGCCGGTCGCACCGGCATCACCAGCAACACGGGAAGGAATTCCAATGGCACAGCGGGTTTGCGTGACGGGAGCGAGCGGGCAGGCGGGCCGCGCGGTAGTGGCCGACCTGCGCGAGCACGGCTACGACGTCCTGGCCACCGACGCCACGGTGAGCCGGGAGGACCGCGATGAGGGGATGCTCCGCGCCGACCTGACCGACTACGGCCAGGCTGTCGAGGCGCTGGCCGAGGCCAGCGCCGACGCCGTCGTCCACCTGGCCAACATCCCGGCGCCCGGCCTGAGTACCCCGGCGGTCACGTTCAACAGCAACATCACCATGAACTTCAACGTCTTCCAGGCTGCCGCGGCCCTCAAGCTTGACCGCGTGGTGTGGGCGTCCAGCGAGACCACCCTCGGCCTGCCGTTCGACACCCCGCCCCGCTACGCGCCCGTCGACGAAGACCACTATCCGGTGCCGACCAGCACCTACGCGCTGTCCAAGGTGGCCAGCGAGACGATCGCACACCACATCGCCAGCTGGTCCGGGATCCCGTATATAGCGCTGCGCTTCTCCAACATCATGGCTCCCGAGGACTACCAGCGGTTCGCCGAGTTCCAGGACGACCCGTTTGCGCGCCGGTGGAACCTGTGGGGCTACATCGACCAGCGGGACGTGGCCCTGTCCTGCCGCCTGGCCCTGGAAGCCGACGCCGGAACCGTCCAGGGCAGCCCGGCCTTCATCATCGCGGCCGCCGACACCGTCATGAACCGCCCGTCGGCCGAACTCCTCGCCGAGGTCTTCCCCGGCGTCAGGCTGACCCGCGACGTCGGCGAGTCCGGCACCCTGCTGGCCATCGACCGCGCCCGCGAGGTGCTCGGCTTCAACCCGGAACACTCCTGGCGCGACCATGTAACCGTGTAATTATGTAAGCCACGAGCGATAATGGCTGGCCTCTCGGGCCGAATTCTCCCAGGATGGGACGGGAGCGATGTCCATCTGCCACGGGGAGGCTGACGGGTGATGCCGGAGAGCACGGGAGCACAGGGGCGCCTGGCCCAGATGATCGCCACGCGGGGCGGCTTGGCCCCGCCCGAGGAACCGTTTGTCATCGAGCACCGCGAGGCGCTGATCTACATGCTCTGCGAAGCCGCGGAGCTCGAGCACGGGATCATGTGCCAGTACCTGTACGCGGCGTTCAGCCTGAAGCAGTCCGCCGACGAGGGCCTCAGCCAGGCAGAGGCAGACGCGGTCAGAAGATGGCGCAAGCACATCTTCCATATCGGCGCGCAGGAGATGCTGCACCTGTCGCTGGTGCAGAACCTGCTGTCGGCCATCGGCGCGGCCCCGCACCTGTCCCGGCCGAACTTCCCGCAGCCCGCCAGCCACTACCCGGCCGGGGTGCACCTGGCGCTGCTGCCGTTCGGCGAGGAGTCGCTGCGCCACTTCATGTTCCTCGAACGCCCCGAGGGCATGGACATCGGGGACGCCGAGGGGATGGCCGCGTTCGCGAAGGCCGCGCCCGCGGCCATGCCCCGCGTGCAGGTCGGCGAGATCGTCCCGCGCGGCCAGGACTTCGCCACCGTCGGGCACCTGTACCGGTCCATCGAGGCCGGCGTCGCGCACCTGGCGTCCAAGCTCGGCGAGGAGGTGCTGTTCGTCGGGCCGGCCCGGGCGCAGGCCACCCAGCAGTACTTCGGCTGGCCGGAACTGGTCGCGGTCACCGACGTGGCGAGCGCGCAGCGGGCCATCGACGAGATCCTGGAGCAGGGCGAGGGCCCGCGCGGGCACTGGAAGGACGCGCACTTCGGCCAGTTCGTGGCGATCCTGGACGAGTTCGAGCAGTTCCGCGAGGCCAACCCGGACTTCGACCCGGTCCGGGCGGTGATCCCGGTCAACGTCAGGCCATCCGAGCGCGACACCAGCATTCCGCTGGCCACCGACCCGATTACCCGCCAGGTCATGGACCTGTTCAACGTCAGCTACGAGGTCCTGCTGCTGATGCTGCAGCGCTTCTTCGCCCACACCGAGGAGACCGACCCCCAGCTCAAGGCGCTGGCCGACGCGGCCGTCAACCTGATGTTCCAGGCCATCGAGCCGATCGGCGACCTGGTCACGACGCTCCCGTCCGGCCCGGAGTACCCGGGCCGCACCGCCGGGCCCAGCTTCGAGCTGTTCTACGAGTCCGACTACGTGCTGCCGCACCGCGAGGCCGCCTGGGTCCTGCTGGTCGAGCGCCTCCGCCAGGCCGCCGACTTCTGCGAGCCCGGCGCCCCGTGCGACCCCCCGGTGACCGAGGGCCTGCGCCAGGTCAGGACCAACCTGACCGAGATCGCCGACGCCCTGGCCGTCCACCTGCCGGCCCGTTACGCCCCGCAGGCTCCGGCCGGGGACCCGGGTCCCCTGCTGGCCCGCGCCTCGGATTACTACCGAACGGGCCAGGCCCTCGCCCCCGGCGACGACCCCGCGCGGTCCGGGGTAGCCGCCCTTCTCGCCTCCGCCTACCAGGCGGCCCGGCCGAGCGACGGCCATACGCTGGCTCGCCTGGTCGACAGCGTCCTGCGCCCCCTAGCCGAAACCCTTCCCGCCCCCTCTGCTCCTCCCACACCCCACGAGCCTCAGGGCCCCCCACCGTCACTCTGGGATCTCGCCGTCACCGCCACCACCCTGCGCGCACGCCTCGCCGCCGGTGCGCCGCCCGGCCTGCTCGAGGCGTCCGCCGCCCTCCAGGACCTCGCGCTCCAGCAGGCTCCCGCGGGCGACCGGGCCAGCCTCATCGCGGAGCTCGGCCGGCTCCAGCGCGAGCTGCCGCCCGCGATCATGACCGCGAAGAACGGCCCCTACCTGGTCACCAACGTCACCGTGCTGCGCACCGCGCTCGGCGAAGAAGTCCCGGTGCCGCCGCAGCTCGCGCTGTGCCGGTGCGGCGCCTCGGCGAGCAAGCCCTTCTGCGACGGGTCGCACGCGACCAGCGGTTTCACCGATGGCAAGGACCCGAACCGGGTGCCGGACCAGCGCGACACCTATCTCGGGCAGCAGGTCACGATCTTTGACAACCGGGGCATCTGCCAGCACTCCGGGCTGTGCACGGACCGGGTGCCGACCGCGTTCCGCACCGGAGCCGAACCCTTCGTCGCGCCCAGCGGCGGCCGCCTCGACGAGCTCGTCCGGGCCGTGCGGGACTGCCCGTCCGGCGCGCTGAGCCTGGGCTTCGACGGTGAGGAAGCGCGTGACCTGGCCGACTGGCACGGGACCAGGGAGCGCGCCATCGAGGTGAGCCAGGATGGCTGTTACCGGGTGACCGGCGCGATCCCGCTGACCGACGCCGCCGGCGCGGACGTGCCCCGGGCGGCGGGCTCGTCCCGCGAGCACTACGCCCTGTGCCGCTGCGGCCACTCGCAGAACAAGCCGTTCTGCAGCGGCATGCACTGGTACGTGGACTTCCGCGATCCGGCCCGGCCCGCGGATCCAACGCTGTTCGAGTGGGCCGGCGGGCTGCCCGCGCTGACCCGGATGACCCGGCTGCTGTACGAGAAGCACGTGCCAGCCGACGACCTGCTCGCCTCGCTGTTCGCCAGCATGGCCCCGGATCGCCCGCGACGCGAGGCCGCCGTCATCGCCGCCGCCTTCGGCGGCCCCGCCGCGCCGCAGGCACCGGCCCGGCCGGACATGTCCGAGGAGCAGCGCGCCCGGTGGGTGGCCCTGGCGGTCCAGGCGACCGACGAGGCCGGCCTGCCGGCCGACCCGCCGTTCCGTTCGGCCCTCGTCTCCTACCTGGAGTGGAGTTCGCGGGCCACCGATGCGCCGGCGCCCGTCTGGGACTGGGGCCCGGCGGGGCCGCCGGCCCCCGCGGCGGAGGCGGCCGAACAGGACGCGCCCGTGACGCTGCCGGGACCGGACGAGACGGTCAGCTTCGCGGCGCACGTCAAGCCGCTGTTCCGCGAGCACGACCGCAAGTCGATGACGTTCGCCTTCGACCTGTGGTCCCAGGCCGACGTGCAGGCGCACGCGGCCGGCATCCTGGAGCGCCTGGTCAACGGCACGATGCCCTGCGACGGCGCCTGGCCGCAGGACAAGATCGAGGTGTTCCGCCGCTGGACCGAATCCGGCTTCCAGCCCTAACGTTCCCGCTGCAGGTAGCCGGCCGTCATCCCGCCGTCGACCAGCAGCGTGGTCCCGGTGATGAATTCGGCCTGGTCGCTGGCGTAGAACACCGCCGCGGCGGCGACGTCGCCGGCCTGGCCGACCCGGCCGATGGGCGGCACCGGCCAGCCGTCGCCGCTCTCGGCCCCGTCCCGTCCGGCCCCGTCCTGCTCGCCGGGCGGGGCCATGTGCCGCATGCCG
>Ga0081540_1000924_pt1 | contig 26397 bp, 24 predicted proteins | sample TabmetS2T1R1_FD_71024 | JGI IMG/M metagenome (GOLD analysis project Ga0081540, IMG submission 71024) | Tabebuia heterophylla rhizosphere microbial communities from the University of Puerto Rico - S2T1R1 | ecosystem: Host-associated > Plants > Roots > Rhizosphere ...
GGTCCTCGGCGTCGGGCTCGCGGGTGACCAGCCCGGCGCGCTCGAGGCGCGCGAGGCGGACGCTCACGGTGCCCGACGTCCGCCGGACGGTGGACATGAGCTCGCGCTGGGTGAGCGAGTTGCCGGGCGCGTCGAGGAGGGCCGAGAGGACCTGGAAGCTCGGGCGCGTCAGCCGGTGCTCGGCGAGCGCCTCGTCGAGCTCGGGCTCGAGATGGGCGGCGACGCTGAGGACGCCGTCGACGAGTGCGGTATCAGACTGCTTGGACATGATGCTGCTCCTAAAGGCTTGAGTCCAAGCAATCTAGCAAAGCGATCACTCGGCCTGGGCGCGCGGCGAGGGGCGGTGCGCGCGAACCGCACCGCTGGCGCCCGCGCCCCCACCGTGGCAACATCGTGCGTAACCGCACGAAAGGAGTTCCGCATGGAGTCCTCCACGTCCGCGCGCGTACTCGTGGTCGCCCACAAGACGGCGGCGACCCCCGCGCTGCTGGACGCCGTTCGCGAGCGCGCCGCCCGCGGCCCGGCCGAGTTCACGCTGCTCGTGCCCAACTCCGCGCACGGCCTGCACAAGGTCGTCGACCCCGAAGACCAGGAGGCCGGCGAGGCCAATCAGGTCCTCGAGCTCGCCCTGCCCCTGCTCGAGCAGGCCGCCGGCGGCCATGTCGAGGGGATGATCGGCGATCCCAATCCGCTCGACGCGATCCAAGACGCCGTCAACCTCCACGGCTTCGACGAGATCATCATCTCCACGCTGCCCACCCGCGTGTCCAAGTGGCTCAAGCTGGACCTGCCGTCCAAGTGCTCCGGCCTCGGGCTGCCGGTCACCACCGTCACCGCCGAGGGGCGGGTCGAGGTGCCCACGGGCTAGGCCGATCAATCCATCAGCAGTGTGAACAGGTGCCCCCGCAGGCACCGCACCTTGCGGTAGGGGCGCACGCGGCGCATCGCCGACCGCGGGCCGTACTCGCGGATGACGGCCGTCGGCCGCTCGCAGGACGGGCATGCGTCGAGCATGACCTGGTTGGCGTAGTGCTGGTACGCGTGCATACGGGGACCGACGCCCCTACCCAGCATCGCCTTCCGCCAATGTGAGCGGTGTCACCCGCCCGACCACGCCGCGCGCGCGGTCAGGTCAGCGGCATTGACCGCACCCCTGGGGTGTAGGGTCGCCGTGTGGGGTGTCTGTTCGTGCTCGTCGCGGGCTTCTTCCCGCGCGTCGCGCTGGTCATCGTGTGGATCGCGACCGATCTCGTGGACCGGGCCTTCTCGACGTGGGTCATCCCGCTGCTCGGCCTGTTCTTCCTCCCGTTCACGACGCTGGTGTACGCGCTCGCGTGGGCCCCGGGCGTCCACCTCGGCAACGGGCGCTGGGTCTGGGTCGCGATCGCGTTCGTCGTCGAGCTGATCGGCTACGGCGGATCGGCGCGCAGCAACCGGGATCGCTTGGCTCGCGGCTGAAGCACGAGCGCGGGGCGTGCTGGTCGGACGGGGGCGCGCTACGGTACCGGGGCGGACGAATCTTCGGCCGCGCGCCGCAAACGCGAGAAAGGTCGGTCTTTCCAGGGGATTTGAAGGTTTCGCGCCCTCTTAGCTCAGTTGGTAGAGCACTTCCATGGTAAGGAAGGGGTCGCCGGTTCGAGTCCGGCAGAGGGCTTTTCGGAAAGCCCCGCAAATCGCGGGGTTTTCCCGTCTTCGGGATGAGACAAGGCGACCCCGGACGGGGTGAGGGCAACCCTGAGGGCAACCTGCGCCGAGCGACGGTCCCGATGGCTGCGCGTCGGTGAGGGTCCGGGCATGACGAAGACGACCGGGCCAGACGCGGCGGACGCCGCGCAGCTCCTCCGCGACCTGACCGCCCTCGGCGTCGCGCCCGAGCACCTGCTCGACCGAGCGGTCGACGTTGCCGCCGACGAGCGTGACCTCAACGAGCCGCAGGCCGTCGAGCGCCTGCGCGGCCTGCTCGCCGCCGAGGTCGCGCGGCGACCGGGCTAGGGCTCGTCCCTGTGCCCTGGGGGCGTCAGTCGCGGGCGAGCAAGGCGGCGAGTCGGGTTTCGGCGTGGGCGTAGTCCTCGTCGGCGACGTTGAACTCGACCTGGGCGATGGTCCCTCCGGTGAACTCGAACTTCGGCTTGTATTCGCGGCTGACGGCGTCGCCGCCGTCGTAGCCGATGCACAGGCCCTCGCCGCAGAGGGAGAACTGGACGGCCATGACGCGCATGGGCATCCCACCGACGAGCTGGTCGTCGATGTGCAGCTTGGTGGTACCGAAGGGCTGCACGTCGTCGTCGACGCCTTCGCGTTCGAACTCGATTCCGAAGATGTGGGTGCCCAGGTCCGGGAGGTCGGCGACGAGCGACTGTTCCTCGCCGATGCCGAGGAAGTTGTAGGTGTAGTGCAGCTTTCCGTCCTTGATGAACATTGCGTGGCCGCCGAACCGCGATCCCTGCGCGAAGATCACGCCCTGCGCGTCGGGGGCGTCGAGCGTGACCTCGGCCAGGACCTTGAAGCTGCCGACGTGGGTGTTCGCGGCGGAGTGCTCGGGGACCTCGAGCGTGCCGGGGTAGTAGGTGTAGCGGCCGGTCTTGGGGACGGCGACGTGGTACTGGCGGGCGAAGAACTTCATCACGCCGGGGCCGGACATGGGGTAGCTGTTGAGCGGCAGGACGTTGTACTTGCCCGCCTCGGCGTACCACATGGCCTTGAGCTCCTCGACCTTGTCAGGGTGCTGGTCGGCGAGATCGTGGGCCTCGGAGCGGTCCTCGTCGGTGTGAAAGAGCTGCCAGCGGTCGGTCTCAAAGCCGCCCGAGCCGCTCATCGGCCCGTGCTCGGTGGCCACCTTCCAGCCGTCGTGCCACAGCGCGCGGTGGCCGAGAAGTTCGTAGTACTGGGTGACCTTCTGCGTCGGCGCCTGCCCGTCGTCGAAGCTGTAGCGCATCGAGACGCCCGGCAGCGGCGTCTGCTCGGCGCCATTGACGAAGGTCGGCATCTGTACGCCGCAGCATTCGAGGATGGTGGGGACGATGTCGGTGCAGTGGTGGTACTGGTGGCGTACCTCGCCGCGCGCCTTCATCCCTGCGGGCCAGTGGATGACGAGCGGGTCGGCGATCCCGCCCTGGTAGACGTAGCGCTTGAACATCCGATAAGGCGTCGAGAACGCCGCCGCCCAGCCGGTCGGGTAGTGGTTGTAGGTGTCGGGCGAGCCGAGCTTGTCGACGAGCGGGAGGTTCTCCTCGATCCGGTCCGCATAGGCGTTGAAGACCTTGTTCTCGTTGACCGACCCGTTAGGGCTCCCCTCGCCGGACGCGCCGTTGTCGGCGCAGTAGAGGATGATCGTGTTCTCAAGCTGGCCGGACTGCTCGAGGTACTCAACGATCCGCCCGACCTGGTGGTCGGTGTACTCCGAGAAGCCTGCGTAGACCTCCGCCATCCGGCAGAACATCGCCTTCTCCTCATCGGAGAGCTCGCCCCACGGACGCACCACGTCGCCCGGGTGGAAGCTGCCCTCGGGCATCGGGTTCAGCGGCGTGAGCTCAGTGCCCTCGGGCAGGATCCCGCGCTCGATCATCCGCGGCAGGACCCACTCGCGGTAGGCCTCGTAGCCGTCGTCGAACTTGCCCTTGTACTTGTCGATGAACTCCTGCGGCGCGTGGTGAGGTGCGTGGTTGGCACCCGGGCAGAACCACAGGTACCACGGCTTGTCGGGCTCTGACTGCTTGGCGTCGCGGATGAACCCCAGCGCCTTGTCGGCCAGGTCCTTGGACAGGTGATAGCCCTCCTCGGGCTGATAGGGCTGGTCGATGTAGTGATTGTCCTCGGCCAGATCCGGATACCAGTTGTTGGTCTCGCCGCCGATGAACCCGTAGAAGCGGTCATAGCCCATCCCGAGAGGCCAGTTTTTCTTCGAGGAGCCCATCGTCCACTCGTCGACCGGGACGTTGTGGTTCTTGCCCACCCAGAACGTGCTCCACCCCGCGTCGCGCAACACGGTGGCCATCGTCGCGTTCTCCGGCGGGATGTGCGAGCTGTAGCCCGGGAACCCCATCGCCGTCTCCGAGATCGACGCGAACCCGTTCTGATGGTGGTTGCGCCCGGTGAGAAAGCACGACCGCGTCGGCGAGCACAACGCCGTCGTGTGCCACTGCGAGTACGTCAGCCCGTTCGCGGCCAGCCGATCCATCGTCGGCATCTCGATCCGCCCACCGTACGGCGACCACGCCGCCTGCCCCGTGTCGTCATACAGCACGACGAGCACGTTCGGGGCCCCCTCCGGCGCCCGATCGGCCAGGAACGCTTCCCAATCCTCCGTCGAATCCTGAACGTCCAGATTGATCGACCCGCGAAACTCCCTCGGCACTGGCGCCTCCCGTCGTGATCAGCCCGTGATGACCAACGGAACCCTGAGACTCCACAGGGTGGTCCGTCCTCACCCACTCCGGGTGAATCCCTCGGCGGACGGGCGATGAGCAGCGACGCCGGAAACGGCCGTAGCCTTCGACCGATGGGGATCAGCCCCGAGTTCGGCTTCTTCCGGCTGGGCACCGAACAGGCCGGCAACCTGCACACCTGGCAGACCGGCGTCACGATGCAGGCTGACCGCGTGCGCGAGGGCATCGAGGCGGCGCGCGGGCACGACGACGCGGCGCGCGAGGCGAGCCTGCGGCTCGACGCCGACGCACACTTCCTGCTCGTCGCCGCCCGCAGCGGCATGCGCTTCGCCGAGCGCGTGCAAGCGGTGACCAAGGACGAGCGCCTGGCCGAGGCGATGGCGGCCTTCGCCGAGGCGTTTCCCGACACGACCGACCTGCGCGACGTGCTCACCCACATCGACGAGTGCGTGCTCAACCAGGGCCACCTACAGCCGGGCGGCCGCAGCAGGCGCAAGGGCGAGGTGCAAGACGGCTCGTTCTCGATCCGCGCCTACACCAACGACGGCGATGTAGTGGTCGCCTTCGGGCCGTTCGCGGTCAAGCTCTTGGCCGTCGCCGACGCCGCCCAGCGCGTGCTCAACCTCACCGCCGAGGCGTGGCAGCGAGGCATCCAGCACGGCGTCGACGGCCTCGGCGCCGCCGAGGCCAAGATCGAGGCCACCGAGCTTAACCTTCTCGCACTCATCGACGAGCACGAGAAGGCCGAACGCCTCGGCCTGGCCGACGAGGCGGCCGAGCTCGCCGAGCAGGTCCGCGGCGCGCAGACCGCGCTCGCCAACCTCGTAGAGGCCGACGACCCCGCGCGGGCCGTCCGCCTGCTTGAGGACGCCGCTGCCCGCTGAACGGGCGGCCTGCGCTGAACTCGCCGCGAGCCGCACGCTAGGGGCCCGCTCCCGCCCGGCGGCGGCCATCCCTGTGCACGGCACCACCCGACGCCGGCCAAGGGCTCAGAACGCCTCGCCCAAGACGCTCACGCGCGAGCAGATGAACAAGCTGCTGGCCGAGCTCGCGCCGCGCGACAGCGTGCTCTTCTACTTCTTGGCCCGCACCGGCCTGCGCATCGGAGAGGCGCTGGGGCTCAAGTGGCGCGACCTCAAGTCCACGCCGGCTGGACTCGTGCTCGTCATCGACCGCCAGGCCCAAGACGGCGAGCTTGAGGACGAGGGCAAGACCGAGAACGCCTTGCGCACCGTGGCGATCCTGCCCAGTCTCGCGCGGGTGCTCACGCGCTTCCGCGCGAGCGCCGAGTACGCCGGCCCCAACGACCCCATCTTCGCCAGCCTGACCGGCAGCCACCAGGACGCTCATAACGTCCGTCGGCGCCTGCGCCCCGCCGCCAAGGAGGCCGGCGTGGAGTGGGCGACGCCACACGTCTTCCGGCACACGCTCGCCACCGAGCTCCGCGACGGCGGCGTCCACGACACGATCATCGCCCGCGTGCTCGGTCACGCCGATCCGAACTTCACCCGCCGGGTCTACATGCACACCGAGGACGCCCCTCGCTTCGACGAGCTCGACGACGGTTTCACCATCGAGCTCGGCGGGCTGGCCGAGGCCGGCGGGGAGGGCAACCTATAGGGCAACCCGGAGGGCAACCGCGGGGCGGAATCAGGCGGAATCGGCTGGCGGCGCTATCCTGCCGGAGCCGCTGCAAATCCGCCGAATCTCGGCCCGCTCGGAACGATGCGGAATCGCCCCGGGCAGCAATGGTAAGGAAGGGGTCGACGGTTCGAGTCCGTCAGAGGGCTCTCCCGCAGGTTCACACACCGCCGCGAGGACGATGAGCACGAGCAACGCCGAGCTGGTGCGATCGAGCTTCGAGGCCTTCCTCGGCGGCGACTGGGACGCCCTGAGCGAGGTCATGCACCCCGACGTCCGGTGGCGCTCGCACGACCCGGGCGAGCCCGACCGCCGCGATCGCGGCGAGGTGCTTGCGGCGCTGGCTGCTCGCCGCCGTCACGGCCTGGTCGCCGCCATCGAGGACGTCGTCGCGGTCGATGACCGGGTGTTCGTCGAGATCAGCGGCCCGCGCCTGCGCGAGCAGGGGGTGCCCGGCGGACAGGCGTGCATGGTCATCACCGTCCGCGACGGCAAGATCGCGCGCATGCAGGACTACCCGAGCCGTGCGGCGGCGCTTGCGGCGCTGGCTCTCTCGCCGCAGGAGGCCGCCACCGACGAGCCCGCTCCCGACCTCACCCGCGTCACGCAGATCATCCGCACCGGCGACGCCGCGTCGCTGCAGGAGCTGTTGCGCGAGCAGCCCGAGCTCGCGACGGCGCGCCTCGGCGATCCCGGTCAGGGCCAGTCGCGCACCCTCCTTCACCTGGTGACCGACTGGCCCGGGCACGTCCCGCAGGCCGCCGCGAAGATCCAAGCGCTGGTCGCCGCGGGCGCGGAGGTCGATGCGCGCTTCACCGGTCCGCACACCGAGACGCCGCTGCACTGGGCCGCCAGCAGCGACGACGTCGAGGCGCTCGACGCGCTCCTGGACGCGGGCGCCGACATCGAGGCGCCGGGCGCCGTCATCGGCGGCGGCACGGCCATCGCCGACGCGGTGGCGTTCGGCCAGTGGGCGGCCGCCGGGCGGCTGCTGGAACGCGGCGCGCGCACGAACCTCTGGCAGGCGGCTGCGCTCGGTCTCGCCGACCGCGTTCGCGACGAGCTCGCGCACAGCCGGCCCGCCCAGGAAGACCTCGACAACGCGCTGTGGTGCGCCGCCCATGGCGGCCGGCACGAGACCGCCGAGCTGCTCCTGGAGCAAGGCGCCGACCCGGGGTGGGTCGGCCACGACGACCTCACCGCCGCGCAGGCCGCCGAGCGCAGCGGCGCACACGAGCTCGCGGCCTGGCTGCGCGGCCTCTGACGAGTGACGCCGTCCAGACGCACCCATCGCGAGCGGTAAGAACCGAGCGCGTCCCCGCTCTCATCTGGCCAACGGGCCACGCAGTGCAGGTCCTCGGCGAGAACGGAGCGCGGATGACGGCATATCGGACCATCCAGGTCGACGGGACCGAGGTCTTCTACCGGGAGGGCGGGGACCCGGCGGCGACGACGCTGCTGCTGCTCCACGGCTTCCCGAGCTCGTCCGCGCAGTACGACGACCTGATGCAGCGCCTGCAGGGCCGCTTCCACGTGGTCGCGCCGGACTACCCGGGGTTCGGGCAGAGCCCGGCGCTCGAGGGCACGACCACGTTCGACCGCATCGCCGACGTCATCGACGGCTTCACCGACGCCAAGGGCCTCGAGCGCTTCAGCCTGTACATGTTCGACTTCGGGTCGCCGGTCGGCTTCCGGCTCGCCTCGCGCCGTCCGCAGCGCGTCCAGGGGCTGGTGCTGCAGAACGGCAACGCCTACGAGGCCGGCCTCGGCCCAGGCATGCAGGCGCTGATGCCCTACTGGCAGGACCGGCCGGGCAACGAGGACGCGGTCCGCGCGTTCCTCCGGCTCGACGCGACGCGCTCGCAGTACCTCGACGGCGTCGCCGACCCGACGACCGTCAACCCGGACCTCTGGGAGCTCGATCAGCGCTACCTCGACCTGCCCGGCCGCGACCGGGTGATGCTCGACCTGCTCTACGACTACCAGAGCAACGTCGCGCTCTATCCGCGCTGGCACGACTACCTGCGCGCCAACCAGCCGCCGGCCCTGGTGCCGTGGGGCCAGAACGACGCCTTCTTCCCGCCCGAGGGCGCGCGGGCCTACCTCGAGGATCTGCCCGACGCCGAGCTGCACCTCCTCGACACCGGCCACTTCGCGACCGCCACCCACTCCGGGGAGATCGCCGAGCTGGTCGGCGCGTTCCTCGAGCAGGAGCGTTGAGACATGGAGCTGCGGCACCTGCGGTACTTCGTCGCCGTCGCGGAGGAGCTGCACTTCAGCCGGGCTGCGGAGCGATTGCACATCGCCCAGCCCGCCGTGAGCGAGCAGATCCGCAAGCTGGAGGCCGAGCTGGGCGTGCGGCTCCTGAACCGCACCAAGCGGTCGGTGTCCCTGACCGACGCCGGAGCGGCACTGCTGGCCGAGGCACGGCGCGTGTTGCAGCAGGTCGAGGTCGCGCGGTTCGCGCTGCAAGAGGTGCGCGACGGCAGCGCGGGCCGGTTGCGAGTGGGGTACACGCCCGCGTCGCTCCCGGCGAGCGTTCCATGGGCCCTGCAGTCCGTCGCCGCATCGATGAGGAACCTCAGGACCGTCATGGAGCCGGGCTTCGCACACGAGCTGATCGCCGCGGTCCGCAACGAGCGCCTCGACGCGGCGATCGTCACGCTGCCGGGCCCGACCACGGGATTGCGCACGACGCAACTGGGGTTCGAGCGCACCGTGGCCGCGGTACCTGCCGGCCACCGTCACGCGGCGCAGCCCGCGGTCCGGCTGCAGAACGTGGCGCCGGAGCGGATCGTCGTGCTGCCTCGCGAGGCCAACCGCCCGTTCTACGACGCCGCTCTCGCGGCGTGCCAGAAGGCCGGCCTGTCGCCGTCGCTCGTCGAGACACCGGGGACGTGCGTGGAGCCCGCGCTGCTTGCCGTGGCAGTCGGCGCCGGGGTCGCACTGCTTCCCGAGTCCGTGGCTGATCGCTACTCGGCCCGCGGCGTGCGCTTCGTGGCGATCGAGGGCGAGCAGCCCGTCGTCGCGACGGCAGCGGTCACGCGCCGGGACTCCACCCACCTGCCCACGGCCGCCTTCGTGCGGGCTCTTTCGCGCGCGGATGGCGAGCGTGTTCACGCTAGCCGGAAGGCCCGGACTCAAGGGAGCGTGGCCGCGTAGATGGACGCTGGCGGGGCAGACGAAACCGCCCCGCGGCGGGACCATCTGCAGTATGGGTGTGACGTCTGCGGGCCTCGACGACGCTTCGCGACAGTGGGTCGAGCAGCTCCGGGTCGGACACCCGCGCCGCGATCAGACCGTCCGCAGCCTTCATGACGTCATGCGGCGGGTCGCCTTCTTCGAGCTGTCGCGGCGGCGCAGCCAGCTGCGGTGGGTCACCGGCCCGGAGTTCGACGACCTCGCCGAGCAGGCCGCCGGCGACGCGCTCGTGACCGTTCTGGACAGGCTCGACCAGTTCCGCGGGCTCAGCCGCTTCACCACCTGGACGTACAAGTTCGTCGTCTTCGAGGTGAGCGCCAAGGTCACGCGCCACGCGTGGCGCCGTCAGCCGCCGGGCGTCGAGGAGCTCGGGTCCGACGAGCTGCCCGATGTCCTGGCCCGGCGCCCCGAGGACACCCTCGAGCAGCGGGCGCAGCTCGCCGCGCTGTCGCGGGCGATACGCGAGCTGACCGCCCGCCAGCGCGAGGTGTTCGTCGCGATCGCGCTCAACGAGGTCCCCATCGACCTCGTGGCGGCGAGGTTCGGCACCACCCGCAACGTGATCTACAAGAACCTCTTCGACGCCAGGCGCAGGCTCCGGGCGCGGATGGCCGCCGCCGGCCACCCCGTGGGCGACGCGCGCGTGCGCGAGATCCCGGCTCCGCGGCCCGAGCCCGTCGCCGCTCGTGCCGCCGGCTAGCAGTGGCGCTGCGGTGCGTGATCGTGGATGACAACCCTGCCGTGCTGCGCGCCGCAGGCGGGCTGCTCGAGACGCAGGGCCTCGCCGTGGCCGGCGTCGCCACGACCGGAGACGAGGCGCTGTCGCTGATGCGCGAGCTCGAGCCCGACGTGATGCTCGTCGACATCGATCTCGGCCCCGAGAGCGGCTTCGACGTGGCCCGCCGCCTCGCCCCATGGCTCGACAGCACGGGGTCGTGCGTGATCCTCATCTCCACGCACGACGAGACCGACTACGCGAAGCTCATCGAAGCGAGCCCCGCGATCGGCTTCCTCTCCAAGTCAGAGCTCTCGGCGGCGTCCATCGGCCGGCTCCTGGCTCGCCGCGAGGAGGGCTATTGAGCGCCCAGGAACGCCACGACCGCGAGCACACGGCGGTGATCGTCCTCGGTCTCCGACAGCCGGAGCTTGGCCAGGATGTGGTGCACGTGCTTCTCCACGGTGGCCTCGGTCACCACCAGCACGCGGGCGATGCCGGCGTTGGAGCGGCCCTCCGCCATGAGCCGCAGGACCTCGTGCTCGCGCGGTGTGAGCTCGCTCAGGGGGTCCTGCGACCGGCGCGTGGCCAGGAGCTGGGTCACGAGCGCGGGATCGATGACCGAACCGCCGCCGGCGATCCGCTCGAGGGTCTCGAGGAAGTCGTCGACCTCGGTGACGCGGCTCTTCAGCAGGTAGCCCACGCCCTGGCCCCCGGCGAGCAGATCGACGGCGCGGTGGACCTCGACATGGGCCGAGAGCACGAGGATCCCGACCTGCGGGAGCTCGGACCGGATCGCCTGTGCGGCATCGAGCCCCTCGGTGGTGTGGGTCGGCGGCATGCGGATGTCCAGCACCGCAAGGTCAGGGACGTGCTCGCGCACCAGCCCCATGAGCTCGGTCGCGTCGCAGGCCAGGCCCAGGACCCGGAAGGGCGGACGTTCGAGCAGGCGCGCGATCCCCTCGCGCACGAGGAGATCGTCGTCCGCGATCACTACGCGGATGGTTCCCATGGCCGGCAGCCGTCATTGTGCCATCGGGGTGCCCGGGCGCCCGAACGGTCGGCGTAGCGTGTATCCGGTGTCGGAGTCGCGCTCGATGGTCGCAGGCACGCCCGACCGGCCGCTCTCGCGCAGGCAGGTGCTCACCGCGGCCGTTGCCGCGGGCGCGGGTCTCGTCGCGGGGTGCGGGACCACGCGCAAGCCAGCGACAGCCTGGACGTTCGTCGACGATCGCCCCCAGACCGTACGCCTGCCCAGGCGGCCGACGCGGATCGTCGCCTACACCACGGCCGCGGCCGCGCTGGCGCAGTGGGGTGTGACCCCTGTGGGCGTGTTCGGCGACAACCCGCGGGAGGACCCGGCGCTTGCCGGCTTCCCGTGGGACAGGTCGGAGGTGATCGGCTCCGTCTACGGCGAGATCGACGTCGCGACGCTGCTCTCCGCCAAGGCCGATCTGATCGTCTCGATGTGGTACCCGCCGCCCGAGAACACACCGCTGTTCGGCTTCAAGGATCTCGGACAGCAGAAGCAGATCGCTTCGCGGGTGCCGGTGGTGGGGCTCAACGGCCACGTGATCGCCACGCGGCAGATGGATCGCTTCGGCGATCTCGCCCGCGCGCTCGGCTCGGACACGCGGGCGGACGCGATCGTGCAGGCACGCGCGGCGTTCCTGCGATCCGCGGCGCACCTGTCCGAGATCGGGCGGCGCAAGTCGGACCTGCGGATCATCGCCGTGTCGGGGGACCAGAGCACGATGTTCGTCGCCAAGGTGGCCGGCCTGGGCGACCTCGCCTTCTACCGGCGCCGCGGCCTGCCGCTCATCTCCGCGGACACGCCGGCCGCCTATTGGGATCGGTTCGGCTGGCAGCACGCGGGCAAGTACCCGGCCGACGGGATCCTGTACGACGCGCGTTCGATCTTCCTGCCGTTGCGGGCGGCCAAGGCGATCCCGGCGTTCGCGGCCCTCCCGGCGGTGCGGGCCGGCCAGATCGCCCGCTGGCAGGTGGACCCGCCCCCGTCCTACCAGGCGTACACGGCGGCGATGGACGACCTGGCGACGACGATCGCCGGGTGGCGCAGGGTGACTTGACCTCCTGGCGCACTCGCCGAGCCAGCCTTGTCCCGGCGACTGCAGGGGGTCACAATCGTCGGGGGCGCAGAGGTTCGCTCTTGCGACTGCGACACATCGCTGCGGTGGCACTGGTTCTCGGGCTGACGGTCGCGGGTTCGATCGTCGCCGCTGTGCTCGCCGCGCGCGACGCGCGGCGCGACTCCGAGCGCCGGGTCGCGATCGCGGGCGCGCAGATCCGTGCTCGCCTGGACGTGGGCACGTCGCTCACCGAGAGCCTGAGCCGGTTCATGGCCGACGAGGGCGCCAGGGGCGTCACGAACGCCCAGTTCACGCAGAACGCGCTGCGGTGGCTCAGTCCCGCCGGGCTCCCGGCCGCCGCGTGGGCAGAGGAGGTCCCGGCCGCGGGCCGTGCGAAGTACGAACGGCGCATCGGCGGCCCCATCGTGGCGCCCGGCGGGCGGGGCCAGGGCGCGCCACCAGGCGCCTCCTACCTGCCGACGACGCTCGTCTCCGGTCTGCCGCCCATGAGCTCGCGCGGCATCGACCTCAGGCGCGAACCCGGGATCGACGCGGCGCTGCGCAGCGCCATCCGGCCCGGTGGCGTGGGCGCCACGACCATCGCGGCCCGCCCAGACGGAACCCGCGGCCTCTTCTTCGTCGCGCCCGCGCCCGACGTCATCGACGGGGTGCTGCGCCCCGGTGCCGTCGCGGTCTTCGTCTCCGAGGCGAGCCTGCGCGCGGCGGCGAGGAACCCGGCGGGCCTGCGGTTCCCTTCCTCCGGACAGCCGGCCGGAGGCGACGCCGTCCGCGAGGAGTTCACGGTCGCGGGACAGCCGTTCGCGGTGGTCATGCCGAAGGAATCGGTCACCGGCCCGGGGGCGGTCCTGCCCTGGATCGTCCTCGCCGGCGGCCTCCTGCTCGCCGCCCTGGCCGGCGCCCTCGGCGTCGTCGCGGCGCGGCGAGAGAGGGCAAAGCAGGACTTCGACCGCATCTTCAACCTCGCGCCGGATCTCGTGGCCGTCGCGAGCTTCGACGGACGCTTCAGGCGCGTCAACCCGGCCGCCGTCCAGCTTCTCGGCTACACCGAGGAGGAGCTTCTGAGCCGGCCATATCTCGAATTCGTCCACCCCGACGATCGCGAGAGGACCGCGGCCGAGGCGGCCGCTGTCGGTCATGGCAAGACGACGCTGTCCTTCGAGAACCGCTTCGTTCGCAAGGACGGCGCCGTGCGGGTGCTCGAATGGACGGCGACGCCCGTGCTCGAGGACGCGGTGATGTACGGGGTCGCGCGCGACGTCACGGCGCGCCGGCAGGCCGAGGCCCAGTCCGAGCGCCTGGCGGCCGAGCAGTCCGCGCTGCGCCGGGTCGCCGAGGCGATCGCTCGCCAGCAACCTCCTGAGCACGTGTTCGCCCTCGTCACCAAGGAGCTCAGCGACCTCCTGGGCGTCAACGCGGTCTGGATGGCCCGGTTCGAGCCAGACGGCACCGTGACGGTCCTCGCGTCACGCGGCGCGGCGGACAACAAGATGCGCCCCGGCTCGAACGTCCCTCTTCCGAGCGGCACCGTGATCGAGAGGGTGCGCGACACCGGCCGGCCGTCCCGCGTGGACCGCTATGGGGTCGTCCCGGGCCCGATCGGCGATGTCCTACGCCGGGAAGGCGCGCGCTCTGGGGCCGGAGGCCCGATCGTCGTCGACGGGCGCGTCTGGGGTGCGATGGTGGTCGGGAGCACGACTTCGACCTTGGCGCGCGGGACCGAGGACCGGGTCGCGCGCTTCGCGGAGCTCGTGTCCACGGCGATCTCGAACGTCGAGTCGCGAGCGAGGGTCGAGCGACTGGCGGCCGAGCAGGCCGCCCTGCGTCGGGTGGCCGAGCTCGTGGCTCGGCAAGCGCCGCCCGAGGAGGTATTCGAGCTCGTCACGGAGGAGCTCCATCGCTTGCTGGGCGTCACGCTTGTGAGCACCGCGCGATTCGAGCCTGACGCCACCGCGACGGTCATGGCCACACGGGGCACAGCGAAGGACATGTTCCCACCGGGCAGGAACATCCCGCTCACGGGAGGGAGCACGATCGACCAGGTCTTCCGTACCGGGCGCGCCGCCCACGTCGGGGACTACGAGGAGGTCAGCGGGGAGATCGGACTTTCCCTTCGCCGGTTGGGCTTACGATGGGGAGCGGCAGGCCCCATCGTCGTCGACGGCCGGCTATGGGGTGCGATGGCGATCGCCTCGACGTCGGAGACGATGCCGCCGGGGACCGAGGAGCGGGTCGGGCGGTTTGCCGGGCTCGTCTCCACCGCGATCTCGAACGTTGAATCGCGATCCAAGGTGGAGCGGCTTGCCGCGGAGCAGTCGGCGCTGCGGCGGGTCGCCACGCTCGTGGCGCGAGCGCCGGGATCGGACCGGCTGTTCTCCGCCGTCGCGCGCGAGGTCGCATCTGTCCTGAACGTGCCCGGCGTGATCGTCCAGCGCTACGAAGCCGACGGAACGGTCGTCACGTTCGGCGAGGCCTTCGACTCCGAGCTCGCGGGCGCGGAGCGGTTCTTCGGCGTCGGCAGCCGGATGCCACCGGACCCGGGAAGCCTCGCCGCCCAGGTCCTCGAGACGCACGGCCCGGCGCGACTCGATGACTTCTCGACGCTGCCGGGAACGATCGGGGAGCTCGCGCGCGCGGCGGGACTCGGTTCGGGCTGTGCGGGCCCGATCGTGGTCAACGGAGCCCTCTGGGGCAAGATGTGCGTCTTCTCGCGTGTGGGAACCGCACTACCCGTCGGTACCGAGAACCGCCTTCACGACTTCATAGAGCTCATCGCGACCGCGATCGCCAATCACGAGGCGCACGCCGGCCTGGCGGCGTCCGAGGCGCGTGCACGGGCGCTCGCCGAAGAGCAGGCGGCGCTGCGACGAGTGGCCACGCTCGTCGCCGAAGGTGCGACGCCCAACTACGTCTTCGACGCGGTGCGCGACGAGGTCGAGCAGATGTTCGGAATCCCGAACACGATCCTGATGCGCTTCGACCCCGAGGGCATGGCGACGTTGCTCGCGACGCCGGGCGACTACCTCGGGCCTGTCGGCGAGCAGTGGCCCCTCGAGGGCGACGACAGCGCCGTCTCGCGCGTGTACCGCACCGGCCGCGCGGCTCGTGCGGATTACCGAGCGGGCGCGGTCGGGCCGCTCGCGGAGGCTGCGCGGCTCGGGGGGACGCTCTTCCCGGTCGCCGTGCCGGTCGTGGTCGACGGTGCCCTGTGGGGGGCCATGTCGGTCGGCTCGCGAGGGCCGCAGCAGCCACCGCCCGACCTCGAAGGCCGTCTGGCGAAGTTCACCGACCTCCTCGCGACGGCGATCGCCAACGCCGAGAGCCGCGCTGACCTCGCCGCCTCCGAGTCGCGCGCTCGCGGGCTCGCCGAGGAGCAGGCCGCCCTTCGTCGCGTGGCGACGTTGGTGGCGCGTGAGCACGCTCCCGAGGACCTCTTCGCCACGCTGGCCGAGGAGGTTGGGGTGCTGTTGGACGTCGACGCCGCCTCGATCCTGCGCTACGAGCCGGACTCGACTGTGACGGTGGTCTCCGGCTGGAGCGGCGGGACGATCAGCCTCCCCCTGGGCGAGCAGCTTCCGCTCGGGGGCGACAACCTGTCCTCGGATGTGCTGCGGACCGGAAAGCCCCAGCGCAAGGAGCAGTACGCCGGTGCGGGAGGGCGGATAGCCGCCACGGTGCGGGAGCTCGGTTTCCGTTCCGCCGTGGCCAGCCCGATCGTCGTCGAAGGAGCGATCTGGGGCGTGATCGGCGTCCTTTCCGTGAGGTCCGAGCCGCTGCCGCGGGACACCGAGGCGCGCCTCGCGGAGTTCAGCCGCGTCGCCGGCATGGCCGTCGCGAACGCGAAGAACCGCTCCGATCTCGCGCAATCGCGAGCACGCATCGTGCGCGCCGGGGACGAGGCCCGCAGGCGCTTCGAGCGCGACCTGCACGACGGCGCTCAGCAGCGGCTCGTGTCGCTCGGGCTCGAGCTGCGTGCCGCGGAGGCGAGCGTCCCACCCGGCATGGCCGATGTCCGCGGCGTCCTCTCCGGCGTGGCGACGGGCCTGACCGACGTCCTGGACGACCTGCGCGAGCTGTCGCGCGGGCTTCACCCGGCGGTCCTGTCGGAGGACGGGCTCAGCCCGGCGCTGCAGTCGCTGGCGCTGCGTTCCGTGGTCCCCGTGGACCTGCGCATCGATCTCAACGGCGAGCGGTTCGAGGAGCCCGTCGAGGTGGCCGCCTACTACGTGGCCTCCGAGGCGCTGACCAACACCGCCAAGCACGCCGGGGCGTCGCAGGCCCAGGTGACCGTCGCACATCGCGACGGCTGGCTCGAGCTGATCGTCAGCGACGACGGAAGGGGCGGCGCGACCACGACGGGCGGCTCCGGTCTGACCGGGCTCGTCGACCGCGTCGAGGCCATCGGCGGGACGATCCGGATCGACAGCCCGGCCGACGCCGGGACGGCCATCGACGTGAAGCTCCCCGCCCGGCCGGGCAGGTAAGAAGCACCCGCCGCGGGCCTCTAACCCGGGTGACAGCGAGACCCATCCGGAGGACAACGTGAGCGACACGATGAACGCCGTCATGAACGGCACGATGAAGGCGGTCAGCCAGGACGACCTCGGCGGGCCGGAGGTCCTGAAGATCGTCAGCCTCCCCAGGCCCGAGCCGGGCATCAGCGAGATCCTCGTCCGCGTCTGCGCGGCGAGCGTGAACCCGATCGACGGCGCGCAGCGCCAGACCGGCGCCTTCGTCGGCCAGCCGCCCTTCGTGCTCGGCTGGGACGTCTCGGGCACGGTGGAGGCGGTCGGCCCGGGCGTCACCCTCTACAAGCCCGGCGACGAGGTCTTCGGCATGCTGCCGTTCCCGCAGGGCCACGGCGCCTATGCCGAGTACGTCGTCGCCCCGACGCGCGCGTTCGTCCGCAAGCCGCCGAGCCTCGACCACGTCCAGGCGGCGGCCGTGCCGATGGTCGGCCTGACGGCGTGGCAGGCGCTCGTGGACACCGCCGGCGTCGGCGAGGGCAGCCGCGTCCTCATCAACGGTGCGTCCGGCGGCATCGGGCACCTCGGGGTGCAGATCGCCAAGGCCCGCGGCGCGTACGTCACCGCCCTGACGTCCGCAGGCAACCTGGGCTTCGTGCGCGCCCTCGGCGCCGATGAGGTCATCGATTACGACGCGACGGACTTCACCCAGGTCGTCCGCGACCAGGACGCGGTCCTGGACGTCGTGGGCGGCGACTACCCGCTCAGGGCCCTCGACGTCGTCAAGCCGGGCGGGATCGTGGTCTCCACGCAGCCGCCGAGCGTCGCGGCGATCGCGGACGTCGCGGCCGAGCGGGGCATCCGCGTCGCGGGCGTCATCGTCGAAGCCGACGAGATCGGCATGGCCGGCCTGGCCGACCTTGCGGCCACCGGCAAGCTCGTCCCCTCCATCGCCGCGACCTTCCCCATGGAGCAGGCGCGCGACGCCTCGGCCATGGCCGACCTGGCCGCCAGCGGCGATCTCTTCCCCCTCGAGCAGGGCGGCGCGGCCGAGTCCGGCAAGCACGGACCCGGCAAGGTCGTGCTCACGATGGCCTGATCGCCGGCAGCCCCGCCGCCGGCCTCGCGCGGCGATTCGTCAGTCTTCATGGATGGCGAACGGCGCGGGCATGGGCCGCCGTGCGGCGGGGGCGGCGGCCGCCGCGGCCGGCCGCCTCGGCCGCTCGGGCTCGCGTGCGCTTTCCACCGCCCTCGGCGGCCGGGAGCGCACGCGGGTCGTCCTCCTGCTCGCATCGACCCTGGCGCTGGCCAGCGCCGACACCGCGACGGTCGGGGCGTCGGCGCTGCAGCTGCGCGGCGACCTGCACATCAACAACACCGACGTCGGGCTGCTCGTCACCGTGACGTCGCTCGTCGCGGCGGCCGCGAGCCTCCCGATGGGCGTCCTCGCCGACCGCGTGACCCGCACGCGGCTGCTCGGCGCAGCGATCGTGCTCTGGGGCGCGGCGATGATCTGGAGCGCCAGCGTGTCGACGTTCGGGCACCTGCTGCTCGCGCGCGCCTTCCTCGGAGGGGTCACGGCGACCGCGGGACCGGTCATCGCCTCGCTCGTGGGCGACTGGTTCGCGTCCGCCGAGCGAGGGCGGATCTACAGCTACATCATCTCCGGGGAGCTCGTCGGGTCGGCGATCGGGTTCGCGGTCACCGGCGGCATCGCGACGCTGTCATGGCGCGCGGCGTTCGTCATCCTCGCGCTGCCGGCCTTCGCGCTCGGATGGCTCGTGTTCAGGCTGCCCGAGCCGGTGCGCGGGGGCGCCAGCCCGCTGCTGCACGCGACGGCGCACCCCGAGGAGGCAGCGCCTGTCGAGGACGACGGCGAGTCCGCCGACCAGACGACCGACGCGCAGCGCATCGCCCGCGAGCGCGGCATCGAGCCGGACCCCAGGCTCGTCCTCACCGGCGACCCCAGCCGGATGAGCCTGCCCGATGCCGTGCGCTACGTGCTCTCGATCAAGACCAACGTCGCGCTCATCCTCGCCAGCGCGGGCGGCTACTTCTTCCTCGCCGGGGTCCAGACCTTCGGCGTGGAGTTCGTCACCAAGCAGTACGGCATCGCGCAGGCCCTCAGCTCGCTCGTCCTGCTCGTGGTCGGCGCGGCCGGCGTCGTCGGCGTCCTCTCGGGAGGCGCGCTGGGCGACTACCTGCTGCACCGCGGGTACCTCAACGGCCGGATCCTCGTCAGCGCCATCTCGGCCGCCGCGGCGGTCGTCCTCTTCATCCCCGCGCTCATCACCCGCAGTCCGCTGACCGCGCTGCCCTACATCTCGGCCGCGGCGCTGTTCCTCTCCGCGCAGAACCCGCCCATCGACGCTGCGCGCCTGGACATCGTCCACCCGCTCCTGTGGGGCCGGGCGGAGGGGATCCGCACCTTCCTGCGCACGATGGCGCAGGCGTTCGCCCCGCTGCTGTTCGGAGCGGTGTCGGACTACATCTTCGGAGGCGGGCGCTCCGGCCTGCAGTGGACGTTCGTGATCATGCTGCTCCCGCTCGCCGCGAGCGCCTGGTTCCTCTTCGAAGCGCTGCGCACCTACCCCCGCGACGTCGCGTCCGCATCGGCCGCCCCCGCGGGCCCGCGCGCCCCGCCGGCGTAGCGGCTAGCGTCGCGGCGCGTCCTGCAGCACGAGCGCCGCCACCTCGCGCGCACGGCGCGCGGCCTCGCGGTCGCCTTCGCCGGCGGCCACGATCGAGCCCTTCATGAGGATGTGCCACTTGTGGGCGAGGGCCTCGGGGTCGGCGACGCCCGCCTCGGCGGCGAGCCCGGCGACGAAGGCGCGGATGCGAGCAAGGTAGCTCGCGCTGGCCTGGTGCAGCTCGCTCTGCGGATCGGCGATCTCCAGCAGGACGTTGATGAACGAGCAGCCCTCGAAGTCCGGGCGCCGGAACCAGCCGTCGAAGACGTCGAAGATCGCGAGCAGGCGCTCGCCGGGGTCCGTCGCCCGCGCGCGGACGTCGTTCTGCAGCCAGCCCTCGGTCCAGCGCTGCTCGCGGCGCTCGAGGAAGGCGAGGACGAGCGCGTCCTTGGAGGCGAAGTGACGGTACAGCGTCATGCGCGCCACGCCGGACTGCTGGATGATCGCGTCGACGCCGACCGCGCGGATGCCGTGCTGGGAGAAGAGGTCGTACGCGGTGTCGAGGATGCGCTCGCGGGCGCCCGTCGCCGGAGTCGGCGGCTCGTGCTGCGCGGAGGGTGCGTCGGTGCTCATCGCGAGAACGTTGACGGCGCGCTCGGCGGCTTGACCGCAGGCGCTTCTGACCGTAGCGTAGCGAGACGAGGGAGACCGATCGGTCTCATGCCTCGAACTGAGTCCTCAAGAGGAGGAGAGCATGTCCTACGACCCCAGGTCAGACACGGGCATCCCGACCGAGCCCGTGGGTTCACTGCCGCGTCCGTCCAAGCTCCAGGCGGCCTATGCGGCCTACGACGCCGGGAGCATCACGAGGGAGCAGCTGGAGGCCGAGCAGGACGAGGCCGTCAAGGACTCGATCACCCGCGGCGAGGCCACGGGCGCGCCCATCATCTCCGACGGCGAGCAGCGCTGGTCGAGCTTCGCGACCTACGCGATCACCGACACGCTCGCCGGCACCGGACTTGCGGACAACCTCGCCCCGACGGGCGGGCAGTTCTTCGCGATCTTCTCCGACGGCCACAACCGCCAGCTGCCGCGCCTGACCGGAGGCCCCTTCCGCTACAAGACCTACGCCGCCGACACGCTGTCCAAGTCGATCGGCCTGGCGAGCAAGCCGATGAAGCAGGCGGTCATCGCCCCGTCGATGCTCGCGCTGCTGTACCCGCTCGACGACGAGGTGCCCGGCTACTCGCGCGAGGACTTCGAGGAGGACCTCGTCGGCGAGTGCGAGAAGGACATCCGCCGCGCCTTCGAGGTGGGGGCCGCGCGGGTCTCGATCGACTTCACGGAGGGCCGGCTCGCGACGCGCGCGGACCCGCGCAACCCGTGGACCGGCGCCGGGATGCTGCCGCACTTCATCGAGCTCAACAACCGCGTCCTGGCTCGCTTCACACCCGAGGAGCGGGTCAACATCGGCATCCACACGTGCCCCGGCGGCGACCGCGACTCGGTGCACAGCGCCGACGTCCCCTACAGCGACCTGCTGCCGAGCCTGTTCCAGATGAACGCCGGCTACTTCCTGATCCAGTTCGCCAGCGAGCGCGACAAGGACCCGGTGCTCAAGCTGATCGGCGACCACAGCCGCGAGGACGCCGACGGGGTCGCGCAGGTCTGCTACATCGGCGTGATCAACCCGCAGAACCCCCGCATCGAGACCCCTGAGGAGGTCCGCGACACGCTCGTGCACGCCGCTGAGTTCATCCCCAAGGAACGGCTCGGCGCGACCGACGACTGCGGCTTCTCGCCCTTCAGCATCGACGAGAAGCCCCTGCACGGCTCGCCGGACTACGCGCGCGACGTCGCGTTCCAGAAGATCGCCAACCGCGTGCAGGGCGCGCGGATGGCCGCCGAGCAGCTCGGCGTCGCCGTCCCCGCCCACGCCTAGTCCCGACCGGAGGGCCCGGCGAGCTCCCCGCCGGGCCCTCAGGCCGGGTCTTCGGAGCTGTAGGGCTCGCTCTCCCCGCGCAGGTCGCGATAGCGGCGATCGAAGAGCTCGAGCACCGCGGTCACGTCCGACGGACCTTCGATCTCGTGGCGGACCGTGTCCGAATCGGGGGCCGAGTCGGCCGGCTCGGCGTCGCCGTGCTCGATCAGCTGCTCGTGCTCGGGATGCCAGAAGTGCAGCTGCGCGACGCCGCGCTCCGGATCGAGGACCCCGAGCTCGAGCTGCTCATACCGCACGAGTGCCATCCCGTCGGGGGCGCGCTCGATGCGGACACCGGGCCAGGTGTCGAGCTCATTGGCGATCTCGTCGACGAGCGCGGCGGCGTGGGACATCGGCCGATCGTACTCCCGCTAGGTCGTCAGCCGCACGGGGAAGGTCGCCAGCCAGATCGCGGTGGCCAGGAACAGCACGCAGCCCAGGCCGAGGACGGCCGTGCGCGCTCCCATGTTCTCCAGCTTGGAGCTGATGCCGGCGAAGAAGAGCGCCGAGGCGAAGAGGACCACGGCGAGCATGTAGTTGTCCGCGCGCTGGTTGGCCTGCTTGGAGCGCTCGCTGTCCGCGGCGGCGGTCGCCTCGAGGCGCTCGGCCTGGGCCGAGGCCTTCAGCTTGTAGTCGGGCATCGCGAACGGCGTCGGCGGCGCGGTCTTGTCGGCGAACGGGTTCGTGGCCAGCCAGCTCGCGAAGGGGGCCTTGAACTCTTCGCGGAAGCGCGCCTCGTAGAAGTCGGCCAGATGCGTGTCGCGGCGCTGGTGGGCGTTCAGCCATTGGATGAACGTCGCCACGTCGATCTGCACCTGGCGGTTGGCCAGCGCCGCGGAGCGGTTCTCCGCGATCCGGGCCGCGGTGGCGGCGCTCGTCGCCTGCGCCTGCTCGCCGGTCCACTGACGCGACTGATAGGCGGACCATGCCGTCGCGACCGTCGCCACCGCGAGCAGCACGGTCGAGACCCATTCCAGGCGCCGCAATGTCATCGACGCGCTATGCGACGATGCGCCCGTGGCCGACACGCTCGCTGAGTCACGCTGGCCACCGATCGTCGTGATCGTCGTGTTCATGGCGATGAACATCGCGCTCCGCGTGTGGCTGCCGGGCGAGGCGGCGGTGAGGGTACCGTGGCTGCTCCCGGCCATCGAGGCGGGTCTGCTCGTCGTGCTGGTGACGGGCAACCCGTCGGGCCCGGTCGAGCGCCGGCGTCTGCGCCGGGTCGCCCTCGTCCTCGTCGGGCTGCTCGTCGCCGCCGCCCTCTGGTCGACGGTCCTGCTCGTCTCTGACCTGATCCGCGGCAAGGGCGTCAGCCAGCACGCCAGCCAGCTGCTCGCCACGGGCGCCGTGGTGTGGCTGGGCAACAACCTCGCGTTCGCGATGCTCTACTGGCTCGTGGACGGTGGCGGGCCGATCGCACGGACGCGGCTGTCGATACCGGTCGACTTCGCCTTCACCCAGCACCTGAGTCCCGAGGTCGCGCCGACCGGGTGGCGACCCGTCTTCCTGGACTACCTGCACCTGGGCTTCACGAACGCGACCGCGTTCAGCCCCACCGACGTGATGCCGCTGACTCACCGCGCGAAGTACGCGATGCTGGTGCAGGCGAGCCTGGCCCTCGCGCTGTTCGGCCTCGTCGTCGCGCGCGCCGTCAACGCGTTCACCTGACCGTCACGCCCGCTCCCGGCGCTCATCGTCGCCGTAGATGAAGATGCCGTGCAGGATCCAGATGCACAGGAAGAAGATGGCCAGCGACCACCACGGGTTGGAGTCACCGACCGACAGCAGGGCGGCGACCGCCCCGAGGCCCGCGCCGATGATCCCGATGACGCGGCCGAAGGTGTTGCCGGCGATCAGCGAGAAGCCCCCGGCCAGCTGGATCACCCCGAGCACGATGCACACCCAGCCCAGGGTGTTGAGGTTGGTCAGGATGTAGCGCTTCTCGTTGGTGAAGATGTTGGCGTCGTCGAGGGCGCCGATCCCGTAGATGATGTTCAGCCCGCCGACGATGACGAGCAGCGTCGCTGCGAACAGGGCACGTCCTGCACCTCGCATGGCTTGCCTCCTTCTAGGCGGCGGCCTCGCCGTTGAGCAGTCCGAGCTCCTGCGCCCGAGCGACCGCCTCGGATCGGGAGGATGCGTCGAGCTTGCGGTAGACCGCCTGTGCCTGGCTCTTGACGGTGTTCGGGGAGATGTCGAGCCGCGAGCCCATCTCGCGGAACGACAGGTGGGTGGGAAGAAGGGGCAGCACACGCAGCTCGGCAGTGGTCAGCGAGGCCGGGGACGCGCCGGTGCGCGACGCGTAGGCGTCGATCTCCTCGCGTGCCTCGCCGAGCCACCGCACGAGGACGGCCGCGTCCGGCGCTGCCCGCAGCGCCGCGCCGGCGTTGTCGAGCAGCGTCCGGGCGCCCGCGATGTCGCCGAGCGCGACCATGGCCCGCGCGAGCACGAGGCACACCTCGGCCTCGTACCAGGGCGCGACCTCGATGGACTGCTCGAGCAGGCGCGATGCCGCCACGGCGTCGGCTCTCGCCGCGTCGAGCTGGCGGCGCTCGGCCTTGGCCAGGGCGGACACTGCGAGCACGAGGGCCGTGGGCTCGCCTGAGAGGCGCATGCGCTCCACGAGGGCGCGCGCCCGGCCGGCCAGCTCGAAGCCGTCGTGGCGCTCGCCCGCCTCACGCGCGAGCAGCGCGAGCTGAGCCAGGCACATCGCGTTGACGGCCGGGGCCGCGATGAGGCCGCGTCGCGAGCCCTCCCTCAGCAGCGAGCCGGCCGGCTCGCGCTCGCCGAGGAGATGGCGCGCCGTGCCCTCGAGGTGGCAGGCGAGCGAGCGCCAGGGGCTGTCCTCGGGCTCCAGCGCGCGAGCGCGGGTGGCGTCGTCGCGCATGCGCTCGACACCGTCCCGGGCGATGGCCGCGCGCAGGACGGCGACGCCGGCCTCGAGCGAGGGCGTCGCGGGCGATGGATCGGCGCTGATCGCCGCGACGGCCCGCTCGGTCCAGTGCTCGGCCAGATCGCGCCGGCCGGCCGCGAGATGGCCGATCGCGGCGACCAGCGCCAGATGCGGCGTGCGCGCGGTCTGCTCGTGCGTGAAGGCGCGCAGCCACCGGCCGACCTCCGCCGTGCGTCCCTCGGCCACGTAGCGCAGCGCGTTGGCCCAGAGCAGGTCGCCGGCGAGCTGCGTGTCGGCTGCCTCGACGGCATGGCGGATCGCGGACTCCACCTCCCCGTGACGCGCGTGCCAGCCGCTGGCGCGGCGGTGCAGCTCGCGCGCGAGCTCGGGCTCGCGGCGGCGGAGCTCGGCCCGCAGCGCCTGCGCGAGCATGGCGTGGTAGCGGTACCAGTCGTCGGTGCGATCCAGCGGGACCAGCAGCACATTGGCCCGCGCCAGGCGCCGCAGTCGCGCGGCCGTCCCGCGCGCGGCGAGCACCGCGTCGCACAGGTCGCCGGACAGGCGCTCGAGTACCGCGGTGCGCAGGAGGAAGTCGACGTCGCCGTCGTCGAGATCGGCGAGCACGGCGTCGGCCACGTAGTCGCAGACGATTCGATCGTCGCCGCCGAACCCCGCCGCCGCAACGGCCGGCATGCTCTGCTCGCGCAGCGAGAGCGCGGCCAGGTACAGGCCGACGGGCCAGCCCTCGGTGCGGGCGACGAGCGCATCGACCTGCGGGTCGTCCAGGACCACGCCGGCGAGCGCGAGGAGCTCGGCCGCCTCGCTGCGGGTCATGACGAAATCGCGCGCGCCCAGCTCGAGCATCTGGCGGTGGGCGCGCAGGCGACCGATCGGCAGCGGTGGCTCGCCGCGCGAGGCCACTACGACCTGCGCATCGCGCGGCGGATGCTCGGTGAACGCGGTGAACGCCTCGATCGCCGCGGGCGAGCGCAGGACGTGCGCGTCGTCGACCACGACCACCGACGCGTCGCTGCGGCGGCAGACCGCCGCCGTGACGACCGCCAGCGCCGCATTCATGCGCTCGGGGTCGTCGTGCGCGTGCTCGAGGGCCAGCCAGACGAACGGGCGCGGGTCGTGCTGCGCCCACTCCAGCAGGGTCGTGGTCTTGCCGTAGCCGGCGGGAGCCGCGAGCACGATGAGCGGGAGCTCGCGCGCCTCCGTGAGCCGGCGGACCAGGCGGCCGCGGGTCACCAGGCCGCGCACGGGCGCGCCCGGACGCCGCACGGCGGGCCACACGGTGAGCTGCAGCTGAGGGGGGCTGGGAGCGGAGAGGGTCATGCGCCGAGCCGTCACCTGGAGCATCACGCTCCTACGAGGGGCTCGCCAAGGGCGCACGCCTCCGTGTTCGTCGCAGCGCTGGTACGACGGCACCGACCGCTCCCGGTGGTGCCCGCACCACGTCCGCCCGGGGATCCACCGCGCCATGTCGGCCGCAACGCTAGGCGCGCGCACCGCGCTGGCGCATCCTCCGAACAGGATGAACCGCTTGCCGTGCGGCGCGACTACGATCGCCGCCCATGACCGAAGCCGGCGCGGCGTTCTCCAACCTGACGCTGACCTCGCAGGACGGCGCGCTCGAGGCGGTCTTCGTGCCCGGCGCGGGGATGGTCGGGACCTCGCTGCGCCACCGCGGCGACGAGCTCCTCGGCCAGCGCGGGGGCCTCGAGGCCTACGTGGCCGAGCGCAAGACGATGGGCATCCCGCTCCTGTACCCGTGGGCCAATCGGGTCGGCAGCCGGCGGTTCACCGTCGCCGGGCGCGAGGTCGTCGTCGACCCCGAGCAGACGCCCGTGCGGCTCGACGGCGACGGCCTGCCCATGCACGGCCTGCTGTCGGCGGCCGAGGGCTGGGACGTCGAGCACCACGACGAGACGTCGCTCAGCGCGCGCTTCGACTTCGCCGCGCACGAGAAGCTGATGGCCGCGTTCCCCTTCGCCCACGAGCTGCGCATGGAGGCGTCGCTCACCGGCGCGACGCTCACGATCGCGACGACCGTGCACGCGTCGGCGGGCTCGCCGGTGCCGATCGCCTTCGGCTTTCACCCGTATCTGCGCCTCCCCGGCGTCCGGCGGTCGGACTGGGAGGTCGAGATCCCGGTGCGCGAGCAGCTGCGGCTGGACACGCGGATGCTGCCGACCGGCGAGCGCGTGGCCGCCCACGTCGCATCCGGGCGCCTCGACGCCCGCACCTTCGACCACGCCTTTGCGGCGCCACCCGCCGGGGCGCCCTTCGTGCTCGCGGGCGGCGGCCGGCGCATCGAGCTCGCCTTCCACGCCGGCTATCCCTACGCGCAGGTCTTCGCGCCCGCCGAGGA
>Ga0081540_1000925_pt1 | contig 26377 bp, 24 predicted proteins | sample TabmetS2T1R1_FD_71024 | JGI IMG/M metagenome (GOLD analysis project Ga0081540, IMG submission 71024) | Tabebuia heterophylla rhizosphere microbial communities from the University of Puerto Rico - S2T1R1 | ecosystem: Host-associated > Plants > Roots > Rhizosphere ...
CAGACGTCACTTCACTTTCAGATTTTCGGCCGAGGTCTTCCCGCGATTGCTCACCAGCTCGAAGTCGACGCGTTGGCCTTCGTTGAGCGATGTCAGCCCGGCGCGTTCAACAGCCGAGATATGAACGAACACGTCCTTCCCGCCATCAGACGGCTGAATGAAACCATAACCTTTGGTCGGGTTGAACCACTTCACTGTTCCGGTCGCCATTTGATCAGTTCTCCTGGTCTGCACAAAGATCGATACCTGCAACTGTCAGGCTTGTTTCGCCCTGGCGCGCCGGCGCCAGAGCTGAAACCCGCTTTCTTCGACTGCCCTTTCGATGTCCGCCCGCGGAAGCTGGTAGGGAGGGTCCTTGTCCGCCGCAACGACGCCGACCACGTGCCATGGCGCGAAGCGGCTCGGCAGCTTGCTGCCCGCCGGATCGCCGGCAAAAGCCCGCAAGCCCGACTGTGCTTCGGATTTGAACATGTAAAGTCGCATGGTCTCACCTCCGCGAGGCCGGGCCCGGCATTGCCGGACCCGCCCGCATGCGCATCGTCACGCGACTTCGATACGGCCAACCGCGGTCTTGCCGGAGCGCGGATCGGTCTGGGTGTCGAAAGAGACCTTCTGGCCTTCACGCAGGCCGTTGAGGCCGGCGCGCTCCAGCGCGGTGGCATGAACGAACACGTCCTTGCCGCCATCGTCCGGCTGAATGAAACCATAGCCCTTCTGATCGTTGTAGAACTTCACGGTACCGGTCGTCATAACAAGTCCTTTCACTGCAGGTGCGCTTGGGCTCAGGCACGCGACATCGCGGCCCGTTCCCGGTTCGTCGAATTTGGAGAGAATCTGAAGCTGCGCCCGGCAGTGCGAACGCGAAGCGGCCCCTTCGTCCGGCCAAATGTCGATTTGGTAACGTAGTTCCGCAAACCGACAATTACAATATCGGCTGATCGACAGCGCTTCCGAGAGGGCCGTGCGCGTAGCCGGCCGGCCATGCGATCCGTGGACACGTGTGCGAGTTTTTCTGCGCTAATGCTTCCGTGCGTCGACCAGATAGCCGATGATCGTTGCCTCGCCCAGCGCCTTGCAGGCCTCGAGGCGGTGCAGGCCCTCGACCAGGACGTAGCGCTGGCCGTCGCGCCGCACCAGGATCGGGCTCTCCTGGCCATTGGCGAGGATGTTCTCGGCGAGTTCCTCGACGCGTTTTGGATCGAGCGTCGCCCGCCGCTTAACCGGCACATAGATGTCAGCGATGGGCAGGGTCTCGCGTTTCATCATGACGCATGTCGCCATGCATCCGCCGCTGCTCCCGGTTGAGCTGGCGGCGCCAGTTCGGAAGGGGGTGTTGCCGGCAGGCGGATCGGCAATGTCGAGCTGGCCGCCGGCGAGACGTCACTTCACTTTCAGATTTTCGGCCGAGGTCTTCCCGCGATTGCTCACCAGCTCGAAGTCGACGCGTTGGCCTTCGTTGAGCGATGTCAGCCCGGCGCGTTGCACCGCCGAGATATGCACGAACACATCCTTCCCGCCATCAGACGGCTGAATGAAGCCGTAGCCTTTGGTCGGGTTGAACCACTTCACTGTTCCGGTCGCCATTTGGTCAGTTCTCCTGGTCTCCACTGAGATCGCCTCGCGAGGCCGATCTCGGCCGCTCTACTATAGCAACAAATGACAGGGTGCGAGAGGAAATGCGCACGCCGAACTTAAGGTGGCGTTCGATCATGACGGGCTCGTGTCCGCCTGCGACCAACGGCACGCGCGAGTGACGAGATTCAGGATTCAAATGCAAGACACCATGCCCCTCACGATGGCATCGCGATGCGGCGGCCGACGGCCTCCGGCACCGGCAGGCGGGCATGGGCGCTCTTCATCTTGGCAAGGGCGCGCGTGATCTCGGCCGGGATTGGCGCGGTCTTCCTGGCCTCCATGTCCACGTGCAGCGACATGTTCTCCGACGTCGCCGCCACCCACCCCTCGGTGGCATGGAACAGCTGCTCGAAATAGTGCATGCGCTTGCTGTCGTAATCGAGGAGCTGGAACGTCACCCGCACCGCATCGCCGGTGTGAAGCTCGCGCAGGTAGCGCAAATGCACTTCCGCCGTGAAGCAGGAATGCCGCCGCGCCTTCACGTAGTCGGGGCCGCAGCCGATGAGCTCGAACGCCTCGTCGACCGCGCGGTCGAACAGGACGTTGTAGTACGCCATGTTGAGGTGACCGTTGTAGTCGATCCAGGTCGGCTCGACCTGCATTACCGACGACACGAAGGGGGCGAAGAAGACAGGCTCAAGATCGAGGCGGTCGAGCATCGTGATTCTCGTGCAGCGAACCACGATCCCCTGCAACTTTGGCGCTTTCAAGGGCAGGCGCCGATGGAAATCCCGGCCGCAGGGCGTCAATTCAAGCGGCCGTCAGGTTTGGGACTGACAGCCCCGGCCGCGTTTCGGAAACGGCCCCCGGCCCAGATCGCCGGCACGATCATCTGGTTCTGAAGATCGGGCCGCAAACTTCGTGGATTGCTGGCAAAGCGTCGTTTGCCGCAAACGGGGCCGGCTGACCCGCCGTGCATCCCGATCGCGTCCTCTGCTAGGGTCCCATTGCAACGAACAAGAGGGGATTGCGGGTGACCGATGTGGCCGCGCCGGCCCGAGCCGGCAAAAAGGCGAGCGCCGACGTCATCGCCGAGCTGACTGCGGCCTTCGGCAACCGGGTGGTCACGTCGACGGCGGTGCGCGAGCAGCACGCCAACACCACGACCTGGATCGAGAACCAGCCGCCGGATGCGGTTGTGTTTCCCCAGGACGCCGGCGAGGTCCAGGACATCGTGCGCATCTGCGCCCGTCACCGCATGCCAGTGATCGCGTTCGGCACCGGGACCTCGCTGGAAGGCCACGTCAATGCCCCGCAGGGCGGCGTCTGCATCGATTTCCGCGACATGAACCGGGTGCTGGCCGTGCATGCCGAGGATCTCGATTGCGTCGTGGAGCCGGGCATTACGCGCAAGGCGCTCAACGAATACCTGCGCGACCAGGGCCTGTTCTTTCCCCTCGATCCCGGTGCCGATGCCTCGCTCGGCGGCATGGCGGCGACGCGCTGCTCCGGCACCAACGCGGTCCGCTACGGCACCATGCGGGACAATGTGCTGGCGCTCACCGCCGTTATGGCCAACGGGGACGTGGTCAAGACCGGCACGCGGGCGAAGAAAACGGCGGCCGGCTATGACCTCACGCGCCTCCTCGTCGGTTCGGAAGGAACGCTCGGCGTCATCACGTCGCTTACCCTGAAGCTCTCCGGCATCCCCGAGGCGATCGCCTCCGGGGCTTGCCCCTTTCCCTCGGTCGAAGCGGCCTGCAATGCCACCATCGTCACCATCCAGTCGGGCATCCCGGTTGCCCGCATCGAGCTTCTCGACGAGGTGCAGGTGAGGGCGACCAACCAGTATTCCCGCCTGACGCTGCCGGAAGTGCCGATGCTGTTCGTCGAGTTCCACGGCTCGCCGGCCGGCGTCGCCGAGCAATCCGAGCGCTTCGGTGCCATCGCGGCGGAGCTTGGCGGCGGCCCGTTCGAATGGGCCACCAAGGCGGAGGATCGCTCGCGGCTATGGCAGGCCCGGCACGATGCCTACTGGGCCGGCCGCGGCCTGCGCACGGGCGCGCAGGCCGTCGCCACCGATGTCTGCGTGCCGATTTCGCGCCTTGCCGAATGCGTCACCGCGACGCAGCGCGACATCGCCGAGGCCGGGCTGGTGGCGCCGATCCTCGGCCATGTGGGCGACGGCAACTTCCATCTGACCCTGCTGGTCGACATGGGCGACGCCGGCGAGCTTGCCCGCGCCAAGGACCTGTGCGAGCGGCTGGTCGACCGGGCGCTTGCCATGGAAGGCACCTGCACCGGCGAGCACGGCGTCGGCCAGGGCAAGATGAAATATCTCGAGGCCGAATACGGGAGTGCCGCCATCGCGGCCATGCGCGCCGTGAAGCAGGCGCTCGATCCCGACGGCATCATGAACCCGGGCAAGATCGTTTAACACGAACGACCGGGTGTTCACTTTCCCGTAGGATCAGGAGGTCGCAGGCGCGGGGAGCAGCATCACCGGCTGCCCTGACATATAATAGCCGCCAAAGCAGGCCTTTACTGGCGTCGGGCGGCGAGAATCGACCCGACAGCACGAGCGGCCCGAATAACGTACATTGTCCCGGCTGCTATCCGTCCGCTAACGCGGGCGTTTGGCCGGTACAGGAGCAAAGCTTGCAGGCCACTCTGCTTGGATTAGGGATCGCCATTATCCTGGTGCTGGTCGCTGCCCTGATCGGCCCCTATTTCATCGACTGGAGCGCCCACCGCGCGCTGATCGAGACGAATGTCAGCCGTCTCGCCGGCATGCCGGTGCGCATCAACGGCGCGATCGACGTCCGCATGCTGCCGACGCCGTCGCTCGTCCTGCGCGACGTCGAAGCCGGCGCCAGCCGCGAAGGCAAGCTCAAGGCGGGCGAAGCCGCCGTGGAGCTCGCGCTCGGTCCGCTCATGCGCGGCGAGTGGCGGGCGACCGAGGTGCGGCTGGTGCGGCCGGAATTCGCGCTGCGACTCGATCCGGCAGGGCGGTTCTCGTGGTCCGGCACTGCGCCGGCCATCGATCCCGACGTGTTCTCGATCGAGCGGTTCTCCCTCGAGGATGGCCGGGTGTTTCTGAGCGACGAGGCGAGCACGACCTCGCTGGCGCTTGATGCGTTCTGGTTCAATGGCGACCTCCGCTCGCTCGTCGGCCCGTTCAAGGGCGAGGGCGGTTTCCTGGTGGCTGCCGATCACTACGGCTACCGCATCGCGGCCGGCCGCGGCGGCGACGAAGGCCTCAAGATCAAGCTCAATCTCGATCCGTCCGATCGCCAGCTGATCGCGGAAGCCGACGGCATGCTGCGGCTCGAGCGCGGCGTGCCACGCTTCGATGGCGCGCTGACCTTCTCGCGGCCGGCAGGGTTGATCGTTGCACGCGGTCACGGCGTCTCGACGGAATTCTGGCGCGCCACCTCGCGGGTGAAGCTGGCGCCGTCCGGCGGGCTGCTCGAGCAGATCGAGGTTCAGCACGGGCCGGAGGAGCGGTCGATCAAACTTGCCGGCACCGCGCAGGTGACTTTCGGCAAGGGCGCGCGGCTCGACGGCGTGATCTCGGCGCGCCAGATCGATCTCGACCGCGCCTTCCCGCTGCCCGAAGGCACACGGCGTGTGCCGCTCGCGGTGCTGCGCCGCGCCGCGGACGCGTTCGCCGGCGTACTCTCGCCGCCGATCCCGGTCCGCCTCGGGGTGGGTATCGACTCGGCCACGCTGGCCGGGGCGGCGCTGCAGTCGGTGCGCGCCGATCTCTCCAGCAACGGCACCGCCTGGAACCTGGAGACGCTCGAGTTCCGGGCGCCCGGTTCGACGCAGGTGCGTGCCAGCGGCCGCCTGACCATCGTCGACGGCGCGACCTTCACCGGCCCGGCGGTCATCGAAGCCGGCGATCCGAAGGCGATGCTCGGCTGGCTGGAAGGCCGCGCCGAGACACCCCAGGGTCCGACCGGGGCGATGCGCGCCAGCGGCGACCTCACGCTTGGCGCCGACCGCATCGCCGTCGAGCGCCTCTCGGCCGAAATCGATCGCAAGGCGATCAGCGGGCGCCTCGCGTATTCATGGGCCACGCAAGACCGCCCGGCCCGCGTCGGCGCCGCGCTCACCGCCGCCGAGCTCGACATCGACCAGGCCCTCGCGTTCGTCCGCACCGCGTCGGCCGGAACGACGCTCGACGCCCCCGGCGAAGCCGAGCTCGAGATCGACATTGCGACCGCCACCATCGCCGGCGTCGAGGCCAAGGGCACCAAGGCGAAGCTCCGCTTTGACGCCAAGGGTTTCGTGCTCGATCGCGTAGCAGTTGCTGATCTGCGCGGTGCCGCCCTTGATCTCAACGGACGACTCGACTCGATCACCACCTCGCCGCGCGGCACCCTGACCCTCGATGTCGACGCGAGCCGGTTCGACGGCATTGCGGCAGTGCTCGCCAAATATGCGCCGCGCACTGCGGAAGCGTTGCGCGCCGCCGCGCCGCGCCTGATGCCGGCCAAGCTCAGCGCGCTCCTGACGGTTGACCGGGCCGAAAGCGGCGGCAGCCGCGCCGAACTGGTGGTGACCGGCAAGGCCGGCGCGACGCGTCTCAACATTACCGGCGATGCCACGGGCGACGTCAACGACATGATGGCGGTGGACGTCAATCTCAACGGCCGTATCCTCGGCGACGATGCCGCCGCGCTGCTGGCGCTCGCCGGTCTCGAAAAGACCATCGCGGTCGACAAGCGGTCGGGATCGTTCACCGTCACGGCAACCGGTCGGCTGGGCGAGCTCGCCGTGGAGGCGCGCGGGGCTGCGCCGCGCATGGAATCGAGCGCCAAGGGCACTTTGCGCCTGTTCGGTCCCGACCTCGTCGCCGGCGAGCTCGAGCTGCGGCTGGCCGCCGCCAATGCGATCCTCTTGCGCCGCTCGGCGGGCGACGACCCGGTGCCCATCACCCTGCGGACGCGTTTGGGAATCAAGGGCAGCGCGCTCGCGTTCGAGAACATCGCCGGTGTGGTTGCCGGAACGGGGGTGCGCGGACGTCTCGGTGTCGTCCTCGGCCAGCCCAACCGGGTGGACGGCCGCCTGGAGATGGACGCGCTCGATCTCGCGGCGCTGGGCGCGATGGCGGCAGGCGCGCCGGCGGTGCCAGGCGCCGGTGGCCGCAATGATGCTGGCGGCCGCAACGATGCTGCGCGCAACGATATTGCGGTGTGGTCGAGCGAACCATTCGCGCCCGGCGCCTTCGCGGACGTGGCCGGTCAGGTTGCGTTCGAGGCGCAACGCGCCACGCTCGCGCCGAACCTTGCCGCCGAGGGCCTGCGCGGCGTCTTCCGCGTCGCCGAGGGCGAAGTGCATTTCGAGGATTTCGAGGCGCGCGTGGGTGGCGGCCGGGCCATTGCTCAGCTCACCTTGCGCGCCGCCGCCGACGGGGTGACGGCGCGCGGCCGCCTGGATCTGAGCGACGCCGATCTCGGCGCGCTGCTCCCGGGCGAGATCCGGCCCATGCTGCAGGGCCGCCTCGGGCTGCAAATGGAAACGGAAGGGAACGGGCTCAGTCCTGCTACGCTGGTCGGGTCGTTGCGCGGCGCCGGTACGGTCACGCTCGACGGCGCGCAGGTTGCGGGCCTCAACGCCAAGGCCTTCGAGACGGTGATCCGCGCCGTCGATCGCAGCGTCACCATCGATGGCGCCAAGGTCAAGGATCTCATGGATGCGGCGCTGCAGGCCGGCCGCCTGTCCGTTCCGCACGTCGATGGCGCGTTCAGCCTGGGCGGCGGGGTGGCGCGCTGGGGCAACGTGGTCGCCCATGCCGACGGGGCCGATCTCAACCTCGCCGGCATCGTCGATGTCTCGCAAGCCTTGGTGGATGCCCGCTTGAGCCTGTCGGGTGCGCCGGATGCGACCAACGAGGCGGCCGGGCGCCCGGAGGTTTTCATTGCACTGAAAGGGCCGCTGGCGGCGCCGAAGCGTACCATCGACGTCGCGGCCCTGACCGGTTGGCTGACCTTGCGCGCGGTGGAGCGTCAGTCGAAGCAGATCGAGGAACTGCGTGCGCGGCAGGAGGCAACCATCGGGACAACCCCGCCTGCAAATGCGTTGCCCCCCGCAGCATCGCCGCCGGCTGCAACGCCGCCGGCGGCAACGTCGCCAGATACGCTCATTCTGCCGGCCCCATCCGCGCCATTGCGGATCCCGGAAGGCGGCACGGAGTCGCCGGCCGCGACGCCGGAGCCGGCCCCACCCGCTCCGCCCCGCCGTGCCCTTGCCCCGACAACGGCGCCGATCGAGATGGCGCCGACGCTGCCCCCGCCAATAGAAATAAGGCCTGCGCCGGATTTACGATCCCCGAACGTCAATCAGGGACCTGCCGCCGGTGCGCCGCGGAACGCCCCCAAGCCCCGCGCCAACAATCCGCCGCGCGCCCCGGCGGAAGCGCCGCCGGCAGCTGCGCCGCCAGCGGCGGCCAGTCGATCCATTCTCGATCAGCTATTCGGACCGCAGCGCTGACACGGCGGATTGCGCGGACCTGCCTTCGCGCACCGTATCGTCAGGGACGATATCGGAGCCGCCGCCGTGCGATGCGCTGCCGCGCGTGCGATAGTAGTCGAGCACGAACAGGCGGATGGCGGACGATAGATTGCCCTGGCGGCGGTCGGTGTCGATGGTCGCGACCAGATCCGACAGTGTCAGGTCGCGCTCTTGCGCGATCTGCTTGAGCCCCTGCCAGAAGGCGTCCTCGAGGCTGACGCTGGTCTTGTGGCCGGCAATGACGATCGACCGCTTCACCACCGGCGACTTCATGACTCGTCCCTCGGCTGCAGGCGGTGGCCGTCGAGTTCGCGATCGGCTTTGGCAGCGCCGGCCTTCGCCAGCTTTCGCTCGGCTTTCGAACGTCCGTGCTGTGCGCGATTGGCGGCAGCCTGGTCGGCAGCCTCCTGACGGGCCGCGCGTTTGCGGTGGGTTCGAAGATTGACCAAGTCGCCCATTGCAACATTCCGGCGGCGGTTCGCCGCCTCTACAACCGCAACTGGAAATGTGACGTCTTTGTTATTCCGTTACCGTTGCGTCCACAATACGCAGAACCCGTTACGCAGTTTAACCTAGGCGTGCGAAATCGGCGTGCGCGTCCGCGTTTCGCGACGGTTCAGTCGCCGCGCACCATCTTCTCCGGCCGTACGCTGCGATCGAACTCTTCCGGCGAAATGAATCCGAGGCGCGTCGCTTCCTCGCGCAGAGTCGTGCCGTTGGCGTGCGCGGCCCGCGCGATCTTCGCCGCCTTGTCGTAACCGATGTTGGGTGCAAGCGCCGTCACCAGCATCAGCGACCGCTCCATCAACTCGCCGATACGGGCCTTGTTGGCTTCGATGCCCTTCACGCAGTTGTCGGTGAACGAGACGGATACATCCGCCATCAGCGCGATGGACTGCAGCATCGCGGCGGCGATCACCGGTTTGAATACGTTGAGCTCGAAATGACCCTGGCTGTCGGCGACCGTCATGGTCGTTTGATTGCCGAAGATTTGGCAGCACACCATGGTCACGGCTTCGCATTGGGTGGGGTTGACCTTGCCCGGCATGATCGACGATCCGGGCTCGTTTTCCGGCAGGATCAGCTCGCCAAGTCCGGAGCGCGGGCCGGAGGCGAGAAAGCGGATGTCGTTCGCAATCTTGAACAGGCCGGCGGCGGTGGAATTGATCGCGCCGTGCGCGAACAGATAGGCGTCGTGCGACGCCAGCGCCTCGAACTTGTTCGGCGCGGTCTTGAACGGCAGCCGGGTGCTGTGGGCAACGCGCCGAGCGAACAGCTTTCCGAACTGCCGTTTCGCGTTTAGGCCGGTGCCCACCGCGGTGCCACCTTGCGCCAGCGGATAGAGATGGTGGAGGCCGAGCGTGACGCGCTGAATGCCGTCTTTGACCTGGGCCGCATAGCCGGAGAATTCCTGGCCCAGCGTCAGCGGGGTCGCATCCTGCGTGTGGGTGCGGCCGATCTTCACGATGGGCGAGAACGCCTTCGCCTTCATCTCCAGCGCCTCGTGGAGATGGGTCAGGGCGGGAATGAGACGATGGGCGATCTCCTGGGCGGCCGCGATATGCATCGCGGTCGGGAAGCAGTCGTTCGACGACTGGCTCATGTTGACGTGATCGTTGGGATGCACCGGCGATTTCGCGCCGCGGGTGCCGCCCAGGAGCTCGTTTGCCCGGTTGGCGATCACCTCGTTCATGTTCATGTTGGTCTGGGTGCCGGACCCGGTCTGCCAGATCACGAGCGGAAACTCATCGTCGTGCTCGCCGGAGATGACTTCGTCGGCAGCCTTCACGATGGCGCGCATGCGGCGCGCATCGAGCTGGCCGAGCTCGTGATTGGTTTCCGCCGCCGCGCGCTTGACGATCGCCAGCGCCTGGATCAGCGGGCGCGGCATGCGCTCGCAGCCGATGCGGAAGTTGTGGCGCGAGCGCTCGGTCTGCGCCCCCCAATAGCGGTCGGCCGGAACTTCGACCGGGCCAAAGCTGTCGGTTTCGGTTCGCGTCTTGCTCATCGGCTGCTCGCGGCCTTCATGTTGGCGAGGCGTCGCAGCGTCGATCGACGCTCAGCTGGCGATGGAGCGCGTTGCGACGCACTCCGCGGGCGCGCCTCATTTCTTGCGGAACCGGTCGAGCCGGACCACTTCGCCGCCGCCGGTCGGACCGTCGGGCTTGTCGCCTTCGTGGGCCTTGTCGCCCTGGGCCTTGTCGCCCTGGGCCTTGTCGCCCTGGGGCTTGTCGCTCTGGGCCTTGTTGCCCTGGATCTTGTTGCCCTGGGTCTTGCCGCTCGCCGGCTCCGGCGCCGCCGAGCCCGGCACCGATGCGAGCGTTGCCGGAACCTTGGCCGGCTTGCCGCGTCCACGCCGCGGCTTGCTTGCCTCGTCGTCGCCGCCCGGTGCGACCTCTCCTTCGGCGGGGGCTGTCGTCTCGCTCTGTCCCCCGGCGTCGAACTGCAGTGCGAACTCTACCGAGGGATCGTAGAATCCCTTCAGCGCCGCGAACGGGACTTCAAGACGTTCCGGCACCCCCTTGAAGGCGAGGCCGACCTCGAAAGTCTCCTCCGTCACCGTGAGATCCCAGAACTGGTGCTGGAGGACGATCGTCATCTCCTCGGGATAGCGTTCCCGCAAGCGGTCGGATATCCGCACGCCTGGCGCACGCGTGTCGAACGAGATGTAGAAATGATGCTCGCCCATGAGGCCGTTCTTCGCGGCGTCGGCGAGAACGCGCTGGACCATGCCGCGCAATGCTTGCTGGGCCAGGAGATCGTAGCGGATATGGTCGGTCGCCATGACGACGGTCTCGATTGAACGCTCATGTTCGGTTCGCGGGTCCGCCAATGCGGCGGCGCCTCGCGCGCGAGCCCGTGCCGCCGATTTGAAGTTCCTGCTGAACCTGCCGAGAACGTACAGGAACTTCAATTCGAAACGGCACCAGGGACACAGACTTGCCGGTGCCGGCTTCCAAAGTTCGTGACGCAAGATGCTGCGATGTATCACGAACTTCGGAAGCCGGGCACCAGACGTCGGAACGCGCGGAGCGCGGAGCCGGACTCGTGTGCCGGGATGGTAGCGTGCCGGGCCGCGAATGCCAGCCCACCCCTCGGTGATCGTGCTGATGGTCTATAGCGAAGTGGAGGCTTCTGTTGCCAGGTGCCTCCGAACCCCGCCTGACGCGGCTAAGCGTCAGGGCTTGAAGATCGGTCTTTCAAGCCGCGTTACGCAGCCTGAGCAACCGGAGCATAGTTGTCGTTGGCAACTATTGCTGTGGCCCGATATCGGTGGAACCATGCCGAGCAAAAGCGCGCCCTTTACACCCTCGTCGATCCTGTTTCGCCCCCGCCGAAGCCCCGGGGGCCGGGGCTTGGGTGGAGGCGCCGGGTACTGCCCCCGGGTCCGATAGGTTTATTGCGACGGCCATTTATCGCCATAGCCGGCTCGCGCCGGCACCGTTCAATATAAACAGCAAAGGTTGACGAAAAAAGAGGCTTGCTTTGGGGCTGTCGCCTTGGCCACAAGCCGGTGCAAGGATTCCATTGCACTTGCCTGCCGTTCCATAGGAGAAGACTTTCAGAGGCGCGTTGCGCTGTGCTAGGAAGTAAGACTGCCGCTCGGGGACCAGCGGCGAAAGAACAAGCGCCAGAGAGGGAAGTAGCGATGTCCGAGCAAGTCGAGGCACCGGCGGCGGGACCGGGCCCACGGCAGACTCATGTTCCACTGGTCGCCATGATCCTCCCCGGCCTAATGGCGGCCTTCGCGCTGTGGGCCGGCTGGCGCTCGGGCGGCAACGTCGGACTGACCCTCTTGGGATCGGGCGCTGCTCTCATAGCGGTTGTTGCCGCCATGGCCTGGCGCGGCCAGCACTTGCCCAACCCGCAGGACTATTACGGCGGCCTCGCGCTTATTGCCTTGTCCCTGTTCGCCTTCTGGGCGGCGAGCGATCTGCCGGGCATGCGCGGCTTTTCGTTCGGGCCGGGAACGGCGCCACGGCTGTTCGGCGGCGTGCTCCTGGTTTTCGGCGTGGTGATCACCGCCTTGGGCGTCTTCACCGAGGGCAAGCCGCTCGAACGCTTCGCGGTGCGCGGGCCGTTCTGGATCACGGTCTCCATCCTGGTCTTCGCCACCACGGTCCGCCCGCTCGGCCTCATCATCGCGACGTTCGCGTCGTTCGTGATCTCCGGGGCTGGATCGGCGGAGACCCGATGGGTCGAAACCACGATCGCCGGGGTGTTCATGACCGCCTTTGCAGTCGTGCTGTTCGTCTACCTGCTGAACTTGCCGTTCCAGCTGTGGCCGCGGTTCTGATCTGAAGCGAGGCGATCATGCACGACCTGCTCTCGAATCTCGCCCTTGGCTTCTCGGTTGCGGCCACGCCGTGGAACATCGTGTTCTGCCTGATTGGCGCCCTGGTCGGCACCCTTATCGGCGTGTTGCCCGGCATCGGCTCGGTCGCCACCATCGCGATGCTGCTGCCGATCACCTTCGGATTGCCGCCGGTCGGCGCGCTGATCATGCTCGCCGGCATCTATTACGGCGCACAGTATGGCGGCTCGACGACTTCGATTCTGGTCAACATTCCGGGCGAAGCGACATCGGTGGTGACCACCCTCGACGGCTTCCAGATGGCCAAGCAGGGCCGCGCCGGCCCGGCGCTGTCCATCGCCGCCATCGGGTCGTTCTTTGCCGGCTGCGTCGCCACCGTGCTGGTTGCGGCGCTGGGCGCGCCGCTGACCAGCATTGCGCTCCTGTTCGGCCCGGCCGAATACTTCTCCCTGATGGTGCTCGGCCTGATCTTCGCGGTGGTGCTTGCCAAGGGATCGGTGCTCAAGGCGCTGGCGATGATCCTGGCTGGCCTGCTCATGTCCATGGTCGGCTCGGACCTGGAGACCGGCGTCGGGCGCATGACGTTCGACATTCCAGAACTATCCGACGGTATCGGCTTCGTCACGGTCGCCATGGGCGTGTTCGGATTTGCCGAGATCATCCGTAACCTCGAAGGCTCGGCCGAGGACCGCAGCATCGTCCAGGCCAAGGTGACGGGCCTGATGCCCACCCGCGCCGACCTCAAGGCGTCGGCCGGTGCGATCGGCCGCGGCACCATCATCGGCTCCATCCTCGGCATCCTGCCGGGCGGCGGCGCGGTCATCGCGTCCTTCGCCGCTTACACGTTCGAAAAGAGGATCTCGAAGAATCCCAAGCGCTTCGGCAACGGCGCGATCGAGGGCGTCGCCGCCCCCGAGAGCGCCAACAATGCGGCGGCGCAAACCTCCTTCATTCCGCTGCTGACGCTCGGCATTCCGCCCAACGCCGTGATGGCGCTGATGGTCGGCGCCATGACCATTCACGGCATCGTGCCGGGCCCGCAGGTGATGACCAAGCAGCCGGAGCTGTTCTGGGGCATGATCGCCTCGATGTGGCTCGGCAACATGATGCTGGTCATCATCAACCTGCCGCTCGTCGGCCTATGGGTCACCCTGCTGCGCGTTCCCTATCGGCTGCTTTATCCCGCCATCCTGGTGTTCTGCTACATCGGCATCTACTCCATCAATAACGCGCCGGCCGACGTGATCATCGCGGCGGTGTTCGGCATCATCGGCTACTGGCTGGCGAAGCACGAGTTCGAGCCGGCGCCCATGATCCTCGGCTTCGTGCTCGGGCCGCTGATGGAGGAGAACCTGCGTCGCGCCATGCTGATCGCGCGCGGCGACTGGACCGTCTTCATCACGCGCCCGATCTCGGGAACGCTGATCGCGATCTCGGTCTTCCTGCTGGTCATCGCGGCGCTGCCGTTGATCCGCAAGCGCCGCGACGAGGTGTTCGTCGAGTAGCCGGCCGGGGCGGCGGGTCCGCCGCCTCGCAGGTGCTCCAGCGCTCCGCGGCCCTGTGCCCTCGTTGCCGGGCCGCTGTCGTTGCGGCAGCGCACGGCGCTATCCACATGATCCAATATCTCAGTCTTCGCCAGGCGGCACCGGCGGGCTAAGCTCGTGCCGCGACGACTCGGAAGCGCGGTGAGGTGCATGCGGCAGTATCTTGACCTGGTGGAGCGCATCGTGCGCTCCGGCGCCGAGAAGAGCGACCGGACCGGCACCGGGACGCTGTCGATTTTCGGCTACCAGATGCGGTTCGACCTGGCCGAAGGCTTCCCGTTGGTGACGACCAAGAAGGTCCACCTCAAGTCGATCGTTCACGAGCTTTTGTGGTTCCTGGCCGGCGATACCAACATCGAATACCTCAACCGGCACGGCGTCACGATCTGGAACGAATGGGCCGACGAGCGGGGCGATCTCGGCCCCGTCTACGGGCAGCAATGGCGGTCCTGGCCTGCCCCCGACGGACGAACCATCGATCAGATCTCCGACGTCGTCAGCATGATCCGCCGCAACCCGGATTCACGCCGGCTCATCGTGAGCGCATGGAATCCGGCCGACGTGGACAAGATGGCGTTGCCGCCCTGTCACTGCCTCTTCCAGTTCTACGTCGCCGAGGGTCGGCTGTCGTGCCAGCTCTACCAGCGCTCGGCCGACGTCTTCCTCGGCGTGCCGTTCAACATCGCGTCCTATGCGTTGCTCACGCTGATGGTCGCGCAGGTGGCGAAGCTCGAGCCCGGCGAGTTCATTCACACCTTTGGCGACGCACACCTCTACGCCAACCATCTCGAGCAGGCGCGGCTGCAATTGTCGCGCGCCCCGCGGCCGCTGCCGCGCATGACGCTCAATCCTGCGGTCACCGACCTGCTTGCCTTCCGCTACGAGGATTTCGTCCTCGAAGGGTACGATCCGCATCCGCGCATCGCGGCCGAGGTCGCGGTGTGACGGCTGACAACAATCGCGTCCCCAGAGCTGCGCCAAGCCTGCAAACGGTCGCCATCGTGCTCGTGGTTGCGATGGCCGAGAACCGTGTGATCGGCCGCGCCAACGGCCTTCCGTGGCGGCTCAAGTCGGACATGCAGCACTTCCGCCGCGCCACCATGGGCAGGCCGGTCGTGATGGGGCGCAAGACTTTTCAATCCATCGCCAAGCCGTTGCAGGGGCGCACCACCATTGTGATCACGCGCGATCAAAGCTTCGCGGCGCCGCGGGTCGTCGTGGCGTGCAGCCTGCCAGCCGCGCTCGCGGCCGCGCGCGGCGATGCGCTGCGCCGCGGCAGCGATGAGATCATCGTCGCCGGCGGCAGCGATATCTACGCGCAGGCGATGCCGCTGGCCGATCGACTGGTCCTGACGCTGGTGCATGATCGGCCGGAAGGCGATGCCGTGTTTCCCGAGATCGACAATGCCGTCTGGCATGAAGTGCAGCGTGTCGAGCACCAGCGCGCGGCCGAAGACGATGCGGCATTTGCGATCGTCGATTTCCGCCGCGCGCCGCCGGTTTATGTAGCAGGACGCGATGGTTAACATCCGATCCGGCGACCATGCCGGAGACGCCGATTCGGAGCGATTTCGCGCGTCAACCGCGGCATGAACGCGCGTTGTAAGGGGCTTTGGCGTCCCCTATAACCCGCGCAGCGAAACAAATCCCGGTCCGGCCGCACGCCGATCGAGGAGGACATTCATGCCATGGAGTAATCAAGGCGGTGGCCCCTGGGGTTCCGGATCGAAGGGGCCTTGGGGGTCGGGACCGCAATCGTCCGGTCCGACGCCACCGGACCTCGAAGAGCTGTTGCGCCGAAGCCAGGACAAGCTCCGAACCGTGCTGCCGGGCGGCAATCTCGGGGCCAAGGGCTTCGTCCTGATCGCGCTCGCGGCGCTCGCCATCTGGGGCGTCTCGGGTTTTTTCCGTGTCGAGCCCGATGAGCTCGGCGTCGTGTTGCGGTTTGGCAAATATGTCCGCGATGCCAAGCCCGGCTTCAACTATCACCTGCCGTATCCGATCGAATCCGTGCTCACCCCGAAGGTCACGCAGGTCAAGCGCATCGACGTGGGCATGCGCCTGGTCGAGGACCTGCGCCGCGGCACGACCATGCGCAACGTGCCGGAAGAGAGCCTGATGCTCACCGGCGACGAGAACATCGTCGACGTCGACTTCTCGGTGTTCTGGCTGGTGAAACCGAACGGTGCGGGCGACTTCTTGTTCAACATCCAGAACCCGGAAGGAACCGTGAAGGCCGTGGCCGAAAGCGCCATGCGGGAGATCGTCGGCCGCAACACCATCGCGCCCATCCTCACCGGCGCGCGCCAGGCGATCGAAGGCGAGGTGCACGAGCTGATGCAGAAGACGCTCGACCACTACGGCGCCGGCATCCAGGTCTCGCAGGTCCAGCTGCAGAAGGTCGATCCGCCGGCGCAGGTGATCGACGCCTTCCGCGACGTACAGACGGCGCGCGCCGACGCCGAGCGCGCCCAGAACGAAGCGCAGACCTATGCCAACCGCCGCATCCCCGAGGCGCGTGGTCAGGTCGCCCAGATCACGCAGGCGGCCGAGGCCTACCGCGAGCAGACCGTGGCGGAGGCCAAGGGCCAGACCGCGCGCTTCGTCAAGGTGTACGAGGAGTACAAGAAGGCGCCAGAGGTGACGCGGCAGCGGCTCTATCTGGAGACGATGGAACGCGTGCTCGGCGGCACCGAGAAGTTCATTCTCGACTCTGCCAATGGGGGTTCCGGGGTGGTGCCCTACCTTCCGCTCAATGAGTTGACGCGCCGGCAGCCGCAGGCTCCTGCGCCGGCCGCAGGAGGCACGCGATGAGGTCCGGAGTCGCTGGCGGCGTTGCTGTCGCCCTCATCATCGTCCTGATCATGATCGGATACGGCGCACTGTTCACCGTCTATCAGACCCGCCAGGCGCTGGTGGTCCGGCTGGGCAAACCGGTCGACGTGATCACCGAGCCGGGACTCAAGGTGAAGTGGCCGCTGATCGAGAGCGTGATCTACATCGACAAGCGCATCCTCGACCTCGAGGCGCCGGCGCAGGAGGTGATCGCCTCCGACCAGAAGCGGCTCGTGGTCGATGCCTTCGCGCGCTACCGTATCCACGATCCGCTGCGCTTCTATCAGACCGTCACCTCGATCGAAGGTGCCAACTCGCGACTGGCGAGCTTCCTGATTTCGGCGCTGCGCCGCGTGCTTGGCGAGGCGAGCTTCATCCAGATCGTGCGCGACGAGCGCCCGCAACTGACGCAGAAGATCCGCGAGCAGCTCGATCGCGAGGCAGCGCAATTCGGCATCGACGTGGTCGACGTGCGCATCCGTCGTGCTGATCTGCCGGAGCAGAACAGCCAGGCGGTGTACCAGCGCATGCAGACGGAGCGGCAGCGCGAGGCGGCCGAGTTCCGCGCCCAGGGCGCCCAGCGCTCGCAGGAAATCCGCGCGCGCGCCGATCGCGATTTCACGGTGCTGATCGCCGACGCGACGTCGCGGGGCGAGCAGATCCGCGGCGAAGGCGATGCCGAGCGCAACCGCATCTTCGCCGAGGCGTTCGGCCGCGATCTCGATTTCTTCTCGTTCTACCGCTCCATGCAGGCGCTCGAAGCCGGCCTTCGCCACAATGACACCCGCATGCTGCTGAAGCCCGACTCGGAGTTCTTCCGCTACTTCGTCGATCCGTCGGGCAAGACCCGCGACGAAAACAGGAAACAACCGTGACCTGCCTGTGCCGCTGATGGACTTGCCGATCCATGTCCGATCTGCTGGCGGCGCTTGGTCTCCTGTTCGCTCTCGAGGGCTTGGTCCTGGCGGCATTCCCGGTGGCCACCAAGCGGGCCATGGCCAACCTCCTGGAGACGCCGGAGAGCACGTTGCGCATCGTGGGAATCGTGTCGGCAGCCTTCGGGCTCCTCGTGGTCTGGCTGGTGCGCGGTTGAGCGCTTCATTCACAATCGGAGCACTGGCCGACAGCGGCGTGGACAAGGCCGCTTTTCCGCCCTAAATCGGTCCCTAACCTTGCATGCGCCGAACGAGCTTCGCGGTGCGTCGGATTGCGCAATGATCGCGGGCGCCCCCTGTCCCAGGAGACCAGATCCATGGCCGGCCTTCTCAACCCACTGATCCGTCAGGCTTCGCGACCTGTTCTTGCCGCCATGGCGGGGGCCCTCGTGGCGCTGCCGCTCCTGGCCACGCCGACGGTTGCGCGCGGGCCGGACGGCATATCCGATGTGGCCGAGCAGGTGATCGAGGCGGTGGTCAATATTTCCACCTCGCAGAAGGTCGAATCGCGCAGCGGCCCGACGCCGCAGCTGCCGCCAGGGTCGCCATTCGAGGAATTCTTCGAGGAATTCTTCAAGAACCGTCGCGGGCCTCAAGGCGACAACGCACCCAATCGCGGTCCGCGCCGGGTGAACTCGCTCGGCTCCGGCTTCATCGTCGACCCGGAAGGGATCGTAATCACCAACAATCACGTCATCTCGGATGCCGACGAGGTCAACGTGATCCTGAACAATGGCGAGAAGCTCAAGGCCGAGATCGTCGGACGCGACCAGAAGACTGACCTGGCGGTGCTCAAGGTGAAGCCGGATCGGCCGCTCAAGGCGGTGAAGTTCGGCGATTCCGACTCGCTGCGGATCGGCGAGTGGGTGATCGCCATCGGCAACCCGTTCGGCCTCGGCGGGTCGGTGACGGCCGGCATCGTCTCGGCGCGCAACCGCGACATCAATTCCGGGCCGTATGACAGCTACATCCAGACCGACGCCTCGATCAATCGCGGTAATTCGGGCGGTCCGCTGTTCAACATGAACGGCGAGGTGATCGGCATCAACACCGCCATCTACTCGCCGTCGGGCGGCTCGATCGGCATCGGCTTTGCCGTGCCGTCGAAGAATGCGGTCGCCGTGGTCGATCAACTGCGGCAGTTCGGCGAGATGCGCCGCGGCTGGCTCGGCGTGCGCATCCAGCAGGTCACCGACGACATCGCCGAGAGCCTCGGGCTGAAGCCGGCGCGCGGTGCGCTCGTTGCCGGCGTCGACGACAAAGGCCCGGCCAAGCCGGCCGGCGTCGAGCCGGGCGACGTGATCATCAAGTTCGACGGCAAGGACATCAAGGAAATGAAGGACCTGCCGCGTATCGTCGCCGATACGCCGGTGGGCAAGGACGTGCCCGTCGTCGTCGTGCGCAAGGGCAAGGAAGAGACCAAGACGGTCAAGCTCGGTCGCCTCGAAGATGCCGAGAAGGCGCAGGTCGCGGCGCGTTCCGACAGCAAGGATGACGACAAGTCGGTGGTGAAGAAGACCCTTGGGCTCGATCTCTCCAACCTCACCGACGATCTGCGCCGCCGCTACAAGATCAAGGAATCGGTGAAGGGCGTGGTGATCACGGGCGTCGACGCGAACTCGGCGGCAGCAGAAAAGCGCCTGAACGCGGGCGACGTCATCGTCGAGGTGGCCCAGGAGGCCGTCGCCAGCGCCGACGCGGTGCAGAAGCGCATCGACGCGCTGAAGAAGGAGGGCCGCAAGTCGGCGCTCCTGCTCGTCGCCAATGCCGAAGGCGAGCTCCGCTTCGTGGCGCTGACGCTGCAATAGAGTGAGTAGGGAGTAGTGAGTGGTGGGTAGGACGAAGGCCCGCGAGGGTTCCCCTACCTCACTACTCACAATTCACCACTCACTACTCACCATCAATCCAGCACATGGCTGACCATGCCGTCGGCGAGCTTCGGCTCGAACCACGTTGATTTCGGCGGCATGATGCCGTTGGCATCGGCGACCGCCATCAGGTCGGCCATCTGGGTCGGATAGAGCGCAAACGCCGCCGCCATCTCGCCTGACGACACCCGCCGCTCGAGCTCGCCGAGGCCGCGCGCGCCGCCGACGAAGTCGATGCGCTTGTCGGTGCGCGGGTCGGTGATGCCGAACAGCGGTTCGATGACGTTGCGAGTCAGCAGGGTGATCGGCAGCCGGCCGATGGGGTCGTCGTGCGGGATAAGCTCGGGCCGGATCGTCAGCCGATACCAGCGGCCCGCGAGGTACATGGCTGTTTCGCCAGCGGCGCCCGGCCGCGCCGGCTGGTCGGTCGGCGTCACCGTGTAGCGTTGGCGCAGTGCGGCGAGCAGCGCATCCGGGCTGTGACCGTTGAGGTCGCGCAGCAGCCGGTTGTAGTCGAGGATGGTCATCTCGTGATGGGGAAACAGCACCGTCAGGAACTGGCGATGCGAACCGTCGCCGCGACGTGCCGTCGATACCCGCGACGCTGCGGCCGAGCGGTGATGACCATCGGCGATGTAAAGGCAGGGCAGGGCGTCGACAGCCCGCGTCAGCGCCGCCACCGTCGCGTCGTCGGCGATCGTCCACATCTGGTGGCGGACGCCGTCGTCGGCGGTGACATCGACGTCCGGCGAGCCTTCGGCGGCGCGCGCCAGCATGGCGTCCACGTCGGGAGCGTTCGGATAGGCCACCATCACCGGCCCGGTCTGGGCATTGATCGCGTCGATCTGGCGGACCCGATCGTCTTCCTTCACCGGCGTCGTCAACTCGTGCTTGCGGATGCGGTTGGTGTCGTAGTCGGCGAGGGCCGCAACGGCGGCGAGGCCGGTCTGCTGGCGGCCTTCGCGCGTCAGCCGGTACACGTAGTAGCGCGGGCTGGCATCGCGGATCAGGACCTTCGCGGCGACCATGCGGTCGAGGTTTTCCGCCGCCTTGGCATAAACGGCGTCATCGTAGGGATCGATGGCCGGGTCGAGATCGATCTCCGGCTTGGAGACATGCAGGAAGCTCCACGGCTTACCCCTGGCGCGCTCGCGTGCCTCCGCGCTGGAAAGCACGTCGTAGGGCGGCGCCAGCACCTCGGCGGCGCGATCGGGCGCCGGACGTAGCGCGCGGAACGGCTGAATGAGCGTCAACGGCGATCTCCTGGTTTGAGCCGAGGTTTAGGCGGCGTTTGACTTGGCTTCAATATCCGGTGGATGTGAAGGGTCACGAGGCCTTTGAGTCCGGACGTTCGCCGCATGAATCGCGACCCCCATCGCCAGACGATCCCGCGCGCGATCCTCATCGCCGGACCGACGGCGAGCGGCAAATCGGCCCTGGCGCTGAGCATCGCCGGCATGTTCCGCGGCATCATCATCAATGCCGATTCCATGCAGGTCTATCGCGATCTTCGCGTCATCACGGCGCGTCCGACTCCGGACGAGGAGGCGAGGGTGCCGCATCGCCTCTATGGCCACGTCGATGCGGCCGAGAACTATTCGGTCGGGCGCTGGCTCACCGACGTGCAGGCCGCGCTCGCGCAGGCTGCACGCGACGATCGCCCGGCAGTCGTGGTGGGCGGCACCGGGCTCTATTTCAAGGCGCTGACGCAGGGCCTCACCGCCGTGCCGCCGGTCCCGGCCGCTGTTCGCGCCGCTGCCCGGGCGCGGCTTACGACCGAGGGGGCGACCGTGCTTCACGAGGAGCTGGTGCACCGCGACGCGGCATCAGCCGCGCGGATCCGGCCGGCCGACGGCGTCCGCATCGTGCGCGCGCTCGAAGTCCTGGAGGCGACCGGGCGCACGCTCACCGAATGGCACCGTGACGGGATGGAGCCGGTTGTCGATGTGCAGCGGGCGGTTCGCCTCTTTCTCGATGTGCCGCGGGAGGAGCTCTATCGCCGCATCGATGGTCGCTTCGACCGCATGGTCGCGGCCGGAGCCCTCGACGAGGTACGGGCGCTGGCGGCGCGTGGGTTGGACCCGCTGCTGCCGGCCATGAAAGCGCACGGGGTGCCCTGGCTGCGCCGCCACCTTGCCGGCGAGATGGATCTCGCCGCCGCCGTCGCCGAAGGCAAGAAGGACACCCGCCACTACGCCAAGCGCCAGGCCACCTGGTTCCGCCACCAGCTGCCCGACTGGATCTGGGTCGCGCCGGCCGATGCTGAGCGGCTGATCTTGCAGGCCCACGACCTGGCGTCGTAACAATCTGGTTATCCTAGCGATGCAGAGGGGCTTCCGATCGCTCCGTGGCGCGCGTTTGTGCTTGACTTATGTCGGGCCGCGGCTATGTTCGCCGCAATGTTTGTGCGAGGAAAGGCGATGTCGCGCAATTTTCTTATCGTACGGGGGGCGCTGCCGACGCACCAGCCATGAAGGCTGTGCCGCGGTAGCGCTCGGTTTGAAGGCCCTTGCGGGCCTTTTTTGTTACCTGAACGGCGCACTCGCGTGCGCGACGAGAACGAGAAACGGAGCGGTGACATGGCACGGGAAATGACCGGCGCCGAAATGGTGATCCAGGCCCTGGCCGACCAGGGGGTCGAGCATCTGTTCGGCTATCCGGGCGGAGCGGTGCTGCCCATCTATGACGAGCTGTTCAAGCAGGACCGGGTCCGCCACATCCTGGTTCGCCACGAGCAGGGGGCGGTGCACGCCGCCGAAGGCTATGCCCGTTCCACCGGCAAGGTCGGATGCGTGCTGGTGACCTCGGGACCGGGCGCCACCAACGCGGTCACCGGCCTCACCGATGCGCTCATGGATTCCATTCCGCTCGTCTGCATCACCGGCCAGGTGCCCACGCACCTCATCGGCAACGACGCGTTCCAGGAATGCGACACGGTCGGCATCACCCGCCCGTGCACCAAGCACAATTACCTGGTGAAGACGATCGACGAGCTGCCGCGCGTGCTGCACGAGGCTTTTTACGTGGCCGCCAGCGGGCGTCCCGGCCCGGTGGTGGTCGATATCCCGAAAGACATCCAGTTCGCCAAGGGCTCCTACGCCAAGCCCAAGGATTTCCAGCACAAGGGATATCGGCCGAAGCTCAAGGGCGACATCGAGAAGATCAAGGTGGCGGTCGAGCTGATGGCCGGCGCCAAGCGCCCCCTGTTCTACACCGGCGGCGGCGTGGTCAACTCCGGTCGCGCCGCGAGCCAGCTCCTGCGCGAACTGGCCAAGCTCACCGGATTTCCCGTCACGTCGACCTTGATGGGGCTCGGCGCCTTCCCGGCCTCCGATCCGCAATGGCTCGGCATGCTCGGCATGCACGGCACCGTCGAAGCCAACCTGTCGATGCACGATTGCGACGTGATGATCTGCGTCGGCGCCCGTTTCGACGACCGCATCACCGGCCGCCTCGACGCCTTCTCGCCCGGCTCGAAGAAGATCCACATCGACATCGACCCATCCTCGATCAACAAGAACGTCCGCGTCGACGTCCCCATCATCGGCGACTGTGCCCATGTGCTCGAGGATCTGGTGCGGTTGTGGCGCGCCTCCGCGGTGAAGCCGGACAAGCAGGCGCTCGCCGAGTGGTGGCAACAGATCGACAAGTGGCGGGCGCAGAAGAGCCTCGCCTACCGCCAGTCGAACGAGATCATCAAGCCGCAATACGCGATCCAGCGGCTGTACGATCTCACGCGCGGCCGCGACGTCTACATCACCACCGAAGTCGGCCAGCACCAGATGTGGGCGGCGCAGTTCTTCGGCTTCGAGGAGCCGAACCGATGGATGACGTCGGGCGGGCTCGGCACCATGGGCTATGGCCTCCCGGCATCGGTTGGCGTGCAGCTCGCGCATCCGGATTCACTGGTGATCGATATCGCCGGCGAGTCCTCGGTGCTGATGACCATGCAGGAGATGTCGACTGCCGCGCAGTACCGGCTGCCGATCAAGATCTTCATCATCAACAACCAGTACATGGGGATGGTGCGGCAATGGCAGGAGCTGCTGCATGGCGGCCGCTATGCCGAGAGCTACATGCATTCGCTGCCGGATTTCGTGAAGCTGGCGGAGGCCTATCACGCGGTCGGCATCCGCTGCGAACGTCCCGGCGACCTCGATGACGCCATCCGCCAGATGATCGACACCCCCAAGGCGGTGATCTTCGACTGCGTCGTCGATCCGGCGGAGAACTGCTTCCCGATGATCCCGTCGGGGCGCGCGCACAACGAGATGCTGCTCGGCGACGCCGGCGTCGATCCGGAGGACGCCATCACCGAAGAAGGCAAGGTGATGGTGTGAGCCGATGCTCAGGACCGAACCCATCGAGCCACGCACGCTGTCGGTGCTCGTCGACAACGAGCCCGGCGTGCTGGCGCGCGTGATCGGGCTGTTTTCCGGCCGCGGCTACAACATCGAGTCGCTCACCGTCTCGGAGACCGAGCACGAGAAACACCTCTCGCGCATCACCATCGTCACGCGCGGCACCCCCATGGTGATCGAGCAGATCAAGAACCAGCTCGATCGCCTCGTTCCGGTGCACCGCGTGGTCGACATGACGGTGGGCGGGCCCGCCATCCAGCGCGAGCTGGCCATGGTCAAGGTGCGCGGCAAGGGCGAGCATCGCGTCGAGGCGCTGCGCCTCGCCGATGCCTTCCGGGCTCGCGTCATCGACGCCAGCATCGAGAGCTTCGTGTTCGAGATCACCGGCGGCAGCGAGAAGATCGATCAGTTCATCGCCCTCATGCTGCCGCTCGGCCTGGTGGAAGTATCGCGCACCGGCATCGTGGCGATCGCCCGCGGCGCGGACGGAATGTAACCCGACGTCGCATCCCAGCGGTCCAGGACTTGTCCACGCCGTCCGGGCCGCCTAGAAGGCACTTTCGCCGGCTTTCACGAGCTTTTCGTCATTTTCCATGCCAATCGGGCGGGCCTTTCGGGCCAATCGAAGGACGACACCATGCGCGTTTACTACGACCGCGATGCCGATCTGAACCTGATCAAGGGCCGCAAGGTCGCCATCATCGGCTACGGCAGCCAGGGCCATGCCCACGCGCTGAACCTGCGGGATTCCGGCGTCAAGAACGTGGTGGTGGCGCTGCGCAAGGGGTCGCAGGGCGTCAAGAAAGCCGAGGGCGAGAAGCTCAAGGTGATGGAGGTGGCGGAAGCCGCCAAATGGGCGGACATCATGATGATGCTCACGCCGGATGAGCTGCAGGCCGAAATCTATCGCGACCACATCCACGCCAACATGAAGGAGGGCGGCGCGCTCATGTTCGCGCACGGCCTCAACATCCATTTCAACCTGATCGAGCCGCGTGCCGACCTCGACGTCATGATGATCGCCCCCAAGGGCCCGGGTCATACGGTGCGTGCCGAATACGAGCGCGGCGCCGGCGTGCCGGTGCTCATGGCGGTTCACCGCGATGTGTCGGGAAATGCCCATGACCTGACACTCTCCTACGGTGCGGCGATCGGTGGCGGGCGCGCCGGCATCATCGAGACGACATTCCGCGAGGAGTGCGAGACCGACCTGTTCGGCGAGCAGTCGGTGCTGTGCGGCGGCCTGGTCGAGCTCATGAAGGCCGGTTACGAGACGCTGGTGGACGCCGGCTACGCCCCCGAGATGGCCTATTTCGAATGCGTGCACGAGGTGAAGCTGATCGTCGACCTGATCTATGAGGGCGGCATCGCGACGATGAACTACTCGGTGTCCAACACCGCCGAATACGGCGAGTACGTCTCCGGTCCTCGCGTCGTCAACGACGACACGCGCGCCGAGATGAAGCGCATCCTCGGCGACATCCAGTCGGGCAAGTTCGTGAAGGACTGGATGCTGGAGAACCGGGTGAACCAGACCTCGTTCAAGGCGATGCGCGCCAAGATGGCGGCGCACCCGATCGAAGACATCGGCGAGAAGCTGCGCGCCATGATGCCGTGGATCAAGCAGCGGGCCCTGGTGGACAAGAGCCGGAATTGATCCGCTTGGGTGGCGGACGCGCAATCGTAGGGGCGCCCCTCGTGGGCATCGGCATATGGGAAATTTCCCATATATTTCAAAGCGACAGCGAAAACGTGTCCCGTTTGTGTCCCGTAGAGCGTAACGCCCTGTGGACAAACAGCTTGCCGATGGTTCACGGCCTTGGCAATGGTCAGGGATGGCCAGCCGCCAGCCACCCGCGCCGGAAGGCCGATGCCGTGAGGGTGCTTTCAAGGCTCAATGAACGCGCGGTGGCGGTGACGCGCGATGGGTTCTGGACGCGACACTACGTGCGCGGCCTCAGCCCACAGCAGGCTGCTGAGATAGCTGCGCGTGAGTACGACGCCACGCACCCGGCAGAACGGACCCGCAGAAACATCCGATCAGCGCCACGGCGTTCCTAGCTGCTGTCTGTTGCGTCCGCCTATTCCTGGCTACCCGGAACAGGGCTGAACCTGATCCCATGCTTCGCCACACCGACGGGTTTGGCGGCGGCCGCATCGATTGTCTCGGCCGTGCATATGATGTTGATCGACGTCGCCGCAATGGCGGTCGTTCCCTGAGTAACAAAACCTGTTGCCAGCAAATTATTGACGAAATAGGCGTTGGTCACGTGCGTACTCGCCGTCTTCGTGTTGATATGATCTATCGTGGTGAGGACATTCGTTCTGAGCGTGCCGTCGAAATCGCGCGTGACGAACCGGATGCCTTCTAGGGCGCCGCTGATATTCGTGCAATGAAAGACCGTCGCCACCCCGACGTTGGAAG
>Ga0081540_1000926_pt1 | contig 26374 bp, 27 predicted proteins | sample TabmetS2T1R1_FD_71024 | JGI IMG/M metagenome (GOLD analysis project Ga0081540, IMG submission 71024) | Tabebuia heterophylla rhizosphere microbial communities from the University of Puerto Rico - S2T1R1 | ecosystem: Host-associated > Plants > Roots > Rhizosphere ...
TCGAGCACGTCAGCTGGATCTTCTACCTGTTCGGCGCGATGGTGCTGGTGGCCGGGGCGCGAATGTTCCGGTCCGGCGAAGGCGGATCGGGAAACAACTTCGCCGTGCGCGGCCTGCGCCGGGCCCGGGTCGTCACCGCGGCCGACGATACCCGACGGCGGCTCGAACGTGACCTGCACGACGGTATCCAGCAGCGCCTCGTCGCGCTCGCGGTGAAGGCCCGCACCATCGGGATAAGAACTCCGGGGCCTGCAGGCGACATCCGGGGTGAGATGTCGCTCCTGGCCGACGGGCTCCACGCCGCCCTGGACGAATTGCGGGAGATCTCCCACGGTATCCACCCTGCGATCTTGTCCGAGGCCGGACTCGGCCCGGCGCTGCGGACCCTCGCCCGGCGCTCCGCGGTCCCGATCGAACTCGAGCTGAACCTGGGCTCGCGGCCCGACGAGCACCTCGAGGCGGCCGCCTATTACGTCGCGTCCGAGGCGCTCACCAACGCCGCTAAGCACGCGCGGGCCTCGGTCGTCGACGTGCGGGCCGACGACCGCGACGGCGGCCTTACCCTCTCGGTCCGCGACGACGGCATCGGGGGCGCGGACCCCCGCCGCGGGTCCGGCCTCATCGGCCTCAAGGACCGGGTCGAGGCACTCGGCGGGACGATCTCGGTCCTCAGCCCGCCCGGCCACGGGACAACCCTGCACGTCGAGTTTCCGGACCAGCGGCAATTATCCATTACGCGATGATCTCGCAGTCGGCTGAGCGCACCGCGTCCCATGGATTAAATGGCTGTACGGCCGGCATCTACGGCGATGGTGGCGCCCGTGATGTAGCTGGACCGGTCGGAGGCGAGGAACAGGATCACTTCCGCGATTTCGCGAGGTGAGGCCTGGCGTCCGAGCAGCGTCGTCTGGCCCACCTGCTCGGCGGCCGCGTCACCCATGGCCGCGATGACGGTGTCGGTGCGGGTCGGCCCGGGCGAAAGGCTGTTGACGCGGATACCGGCCGTGCTGAACTCCGCCGCCCAGGTGCGCGTCAGCGAGCTGAGGGCGGCCTTGGTCGCGCCGTAGGCCGATGTCCCGGGCATGCCGACATGGGCCGCCATCGTGGTGATGTTGATGATGCTGCCGCTGCCCTTGGCGATCATGGCGGGGGCCAGGGCCGCGGTCAGGAAGTAGGGCGCGCGAATGTTCGTGGCCAGCGCCGCGTCGAATGCCTCTACGCTCACGCAGAGCGCCAGGCCCATGGGGAACGCGGCGGCGTTGTTGACCAGAATGTCCACCTCGCCCGCTTCCCGGGCCAGCTGGCGCACCGACGCGAGATCGGCGAGGTCGGCCTCAATGAACCGCGCGGCCCCGCCGTCATCGGTAATGTTCCCGACGACCGCGGCGCCACGCTCCGCGTGGCGGCCCGTGACGATGATCTCGGCACCCTCGGCGGCGAGGAGTTGCGCAGCTTCGCGGCCGATCCCGGCCGTTGCGCCGGTGATCAGGGCGACCTTGTTCTTCAGTTCCATGGCCGGAGTCCTCCTGATGTGTATCTGAGCGGTTCTGTAACCGGTCACGGGCCGGGCCCAGACAAGGGCCCGCTCCGCGCCAGCGGCCAGCCGGCTCATCAGGTCTGAGCGTGACGTAAGTGCGGCTGGTCCACGGCGACCGAAGGTTCACCCGACACGGGATCACCTGGACGATCGGCTGCGGCGGTGCTTCGGGAGCGGTGGACGCGTTACCCAGCTGATCCCAGCTGACCTTCACCCCGACGCCGGCCGCGCCTAGCAGAACCAGCCAGGCCACCACGACGATCCGCCGGCGGGCAGGCCACGCCCGGCCGGTCCGGTGCAGATCTCGTGACAACTGCCATGTCCCCTTCCGTCACCATCGCGGTCCGTCATGACGGCCTCTCCTCTCGTGACGGGCCCGCTAGCCCGCGACGCTGCCGCCACGCGGCGATGGCGATGCCGATGGACGGCCCGTTGTCTTCCGGGACGAAATGGAGGCCGGGGCCGATGTGCTCGATCTCGAGGGCGTCATAGGCCTCGACTCGCGAGGTCGGGTTGCCGTGCAGCAGGACGACCGGGGTGCCGTCGCCCTGGTCCTCGTAGTACATCGTCGAGTCCAGCACAGGCACGTCAGGCATTGGCTCGCTCCTCGGTAAAGGCGGCTAAGCCAACGATCGCGCACCCGCAGCCCCGTGCCATCGCGGCTAGCGGCCATCTGCCCCTCCCCTGCTAGCCTCAGGGGCCGGGTGGCGGCGGGTGAGGAGAATGGCCGTGACGGCGCCGGCGGTGCCGGGTGCCCAGTACCCGGCGATCCGGTAGATGATGACCGCGCTGAGCGCGGTGGCGGGGTGGGTGCCGGTGAGCGCCAGCGCGCCGAGTATGCCGCCTTCGGTCCCGCCGAGCCCGCCGGGCAGCGGCACCAGCCGCGCGCCGAGCTGGCCGGCCGCGCAGGCCAGCAGCAGCCCGCGCCACGGCACCGGCGTGCCGGCCATCTCGAACGCGGCGGCCAGCAGCCCGGCCTCGGCCAGCACGCTCAGCGTGCTGGCCGCCAGCGCGGCGGCGCCCCGGCGTGGCCCGGACCGGTGGCGGCCCAGCCCGGTCCGGCGCGCGGCCATCACCGCGGCACTGACCGCGGCTAGCGTCACGGCACCGCCCAGCAGGAGCCACCAGCGGGCGGCGGCTATGGCACCGGCGGCGAGCACGGCCAGCGCCGCGACCGTGGAGGCCACCCCGCCGGCCAGCACCACCCACACCCCGGCGGTGCTGCTGGCGGCGCCCCGGCGGCGGTACTGCCCGGCCTGCCAGGCGGCCGCGACGGCTGGTCCCGCGGGCAGCAGCCGGGCCAGGCCAGCGGAGGCGAACACCACCGCGGCCACGGCCCGGGCCGGCAACCGGGCACCGGCCATCGCCAGCAGCTGACGCTGCGCCATCACCAGGCCGGCCACACAGACGGCCTCGGCGGCCGCCGCGGCGCCCAGCCACGGCAGCCGCAGCCCGCCCGCGAGCGCCGCCCGCACGTCCGCCCCGACCGCCGGAGCGCGCAACGCGATCACCCCCGCGGCGGCCCCGGTGACCGCCCACGCCCACCGCCGGGCCAGCCGCCGCCAGATGACCGGCCGCCAACCGCCCGCGGCGGCCGGCGGCACGGCTCCGCCCGGCCCGGGCCCGGCGGCATCGGGCCTGGTGGCAGCGCGGGCGGCGAGCAGGCCCAGGGCGGTGACGGCCAGGCCGGCGGCGGCGTCGGCGAGGAAGTGGTTGGCGGTGGCGAGCACTACCACGGTGGTGGCGGCGGGGTAGAGCCAGGCCAGGTGCCGCCAGCGGGTGCGGCAGGTGATGACGGCGGCGGCGGCACACCAGGCGGCCCAGGCCACGTGCAGGCTGGGCATCGCGGCGTACAGGTTGACCAGGCTGTCCGGGCCGTGCGCGTGGCCCGCGCCGAGGATGCGGTAGCGGACCAGGACGTCGGCCATGCCCGGCACGGCGAACCGGGGCGGGGCGACCGGCCATGTCCAGAACACCACGTTCGCGCCGGTGGTGGCCAGCACCAGCGCCGAGCGCAGCGGCCCGAACGCGGCCGGGCGGCGCAGCCACAGCCAGCCCAGCATCAGCGGGGTGACGATGAAGTGCGCCAGCCCGTAGTAGTAGCCGGCCGTCTCGGCCAGCACCGGGCGGGCCGCGGCCAGGTGGTTCAGCGTCGGCTCGATGTCCAGGTGCAGCCACCGCTCGGCGTGCCACAGCCGGGCCGCGTGCGCGGTCGCGGCCGGGCGGCTGGCCCGCACCGCCAGCCGGACCAGGGCGTAACCCGCGTACCCGGCCGCGACGATGGCCACCTCCGCCGCGGCGGGCAGCCGCGGCCAGGCCAGGCTGATCCGGCGAGGCCGGCCCGGTCCAGGGGCGAGGCACGTGCGGGTTGCAGCCCACCAGGCCTGCGCGCTTATCACGGGTGCACCCTGCCGTCCGGGCCGCATGTGGCCAGACTGCCGCCGCGATGGCCGCCTTCCTACGCGGCCAGCGTGAGTCTTGACCTGGCCGCCCGCCGGTATCGGGGCCTGGGGGTTAGCCGGGATCCGCGGTAGGTCGTGCGCGATCTTCAGGCTTGCGGCGGGCGCGCAGGTCCTTGAGGCGCTTGCGCAGGACCAGGAGAATGGCGATCACGGCCGCGAGCGGGATACCCAGCCATGCGGCGATGTCATGAGCGAAGAAGAGCACCACGGCCTCCTTAGTTGGGGTCGGTGCCTGCGGAGTCAGACCGCACGGGGTCACCGTACCCAGTTATCTGTCATAACTGACAGACAGTACTGACAGTAGCACGCTCGCCAGCGCCAGCGCACATTTGTGTCAGCGCTGACAGGAAGGTAGGGTGCGAACTGTGACACCGACGACGTCCGGGACACCATCGCGGAAGGCGCTGCGCTGGGAGGAACACAAGGAGCGCACCCGGCACGACTTGCTCGCCTCGGCGCGCACCCTGTTCGCCGAGCGCGGCTACCACGCCACCAGCGCCGCCGACATCGCGGCCGGCGCCGGCGTGACCGAGCGCACGCTGTTCCGGTACTTCCCGAACAAGCTCGCGCTCGTCCTCGACGAGCTCCTCGCGCTGCTACCGGAGATGGCCGGGTCCATCCGGGAACGGCCCGCCGCCGAACCGCCCTACCAGGCGGTCTGCGAGGGAATCATCGACTTCGGCCTGCGCCACCGCGACATGATGGCCCTGGCCCTGGCCAGCGAGGGGGAACTCGATATTCCCCTCGACGGACGGCAGCGCCCGCTGATCGACTTCGAGGACACCCTCGCCCAGGTCCTGCGCGAGCGCTACGCGGTGCCGGACGAGGACCAGGTAAGCCCGGCGGTGTGGGCCCGCGCGAGCATCGGCGCCCTGCGCACGGCGCTGGTCGTCGCGGCGCGCGGCCCCCGCGACACGGAGGCTCCGCCCACGGGAGCCCCCGGCGATCCGCTCCGCGCCTGCTTTGCGGCCCTTCGCAGCGGCGTCTAGCCGCTAGGGCCGCTGGTAGAGGGCCTCGCCTTCGTCGAGGCCCCTGTACTGGAAGCCCGCCTTCTCCAGGACGCGGCGGCTGGGCGCGTTGTCCGTCAGCGTGTGCGCGCGGACCTGGCGGACGCCGGACTGGCTCAGCAGCCATTCGGTGACCGCGGCCACCGCCTCGCTGCCGTAGCCCTGGCCGCGGCTGGGCGCGGCCAGGCCGTAGCCGATCTCCACGCTCCCCGCCTCGTCGACCGGCCCGTGGGTGCCCATGTCGCCGATGACCGCGCCGTCGGCCGTGACGAGCCAGCCAGGCGGATACCCGGCCTTGACCGCCCCGGCGAGGCCGTCCGCGGTGTCATCGTGCGGCCAGCCATCGGCGGCGGTCAGACCGGCGGCGGCGAGTCCGGACAGATCGCCGGCCAGGATGGCCCGCGCCATCTCGGCGGTCAGCGGCTCCAGGCGCAGCCGGGCGGTCTGCAGAGGTACCAGTCGCAGCTCCATCCAAGTCAGGATTCCAGGCGGGATCGGGACCCGGCAAACGGAAAGCTCAGTGCGGCCTTTGACTTATGCAGGTAAATACCTGCATAATGTGGGGGTGACCGAGGGTGGCGAGGGGTTCAGGGCGCCGGGCGGTGACGCCGTGTTCAAGGCGCTGGCCGATCCGACCCGGCGGGCGCTGCTGGACCGGCTGCGCGAACGCAACGGGCAGACCCTCGGGGAGCTGTGCGAGCCGCTCGACATGGCGCGGCAGTCGGCGACCCAGCACCTGGGCCTGCTGGAGGCGGCCAACCTCGTCACCACCGTCCGCCGGGGCCGCGAGAAGCTGCATTACCTCAACCCGGTCCCGCTCTGGGACATCGCCGAACGCTGGATCGAGAAATTCGAACGCCCGCGCCTGCGCGCGCTGAGCGCCGTCAGGCGGCGGGCCGAGGAGGACACCATGGCCGAACGGCCGAGCTATGTGTACGTCACCTACATCGAGAGCACCCCGGAGCGGGTGTGGAACGCGCTCACCGACGCGGACCTGACCGCGGAGTACTGGGGGCACAGCAACGTCTCCGACTGGCGGCCCGGCTCGACGTGGGAGCACCGCCGCGTCGACGGCTCCGGCATCGCCGACGTGGCCGGCACCGTCCTGGAGTCGATGCCGCCGCGGCGGCTCGCGATGACGTTCGACGCCCCGGGCGCGGCTCCGCCGCAGGGTCCCTCCCGGGTGACCTTCGACATCGAGCCGTACCACGAGATCGTCCGGCTCACCGTCACGCACGAGAACCTGGCCGACGAGAGCGCGCTCGAGGCCGCGTCGGCCGGCTGGCCCGCCGTATTCGCCAACCTCAAGTCGCTGCTGGAGACCGGCCACGTGCTGCCGCGCGCGCCGTGGGAGATGCACGCCGAGTTGCGCGCCGCGCAGATGGCCCGCAACGACGGTCCGGCCCGGTGATGTGGGTTTTCATCCCTTGCGGATGACCCGGTTGCCGTGCGGCCAGGCGATTCTGGGGTGGTGAAGGGAGCGCCAGATGACCAGCCAGCCGCCCGGGACCACCCCGTCATTGGGGCCTGACCAGGAGCAAGCAGTCCATCATGCCGCGGTTTCCCTGCGGTCCCTGGGGCAGCCGAACTCGGTCGCCAGTCAGTTCGACTTCTGGAACGACAGGTATGAGGGGCGGCGCCTGTTCTCTGAGCTGCTGGGGACCTTCTTCCTGGTCCTGGTGGCCGTGGGCGGCGGCATGGTCAGCGCCCGGTTCGGCGGCAACGCGGTCCCCTATACCGCCAAGGTGGTGGCCCCGGCGCTGATGGTGGCCGCCATCATCTTGTTCATGGGGACGGTCTCCGGCGCGCACCTGAACCCGGCGGTGAGCATCTCCTTCGCGCTGCGGGGCGACTTCCCGTGGAAGCGCGTCCCCGCGTACATCGTGACCCAGTTCATCGGCGCCGCCCTGGCCACGTTGCTGCTGCGGGCGCTGATCAGCAAGCAGGGCAGCGCGGGCCTGACCCTGCCCGGCAGCGGTATCTCGACGACCACCGCGATGGTGTGGGAACTGGTCCTGACCGCCGGCCTGGTGAGCGTGATCTTGGGCACCGCGTCGGGTGCCCAGCAGATCGGGCCGCTGGCCGCTATCGGGGTGGGCGCCTATATCGCGCTGGCCGGGCTGTGGGGCTCTCCGGTCAGCGGCGCGTCGATGAACCCGGCCCGGTCGCTCGGGCCCGCCCTGGGGCTCGGCGACTGGGCCTCGTGGTGGGCGTACCTGGTCGGCCCGATCGCAGGCGGCGCCATCGCGGTCGGCATCGCCTATGTCCTGCGGGGCCCCGGCGGCGGCCGCAGCGGGGTATCGGCAGCAGTAGGCACGCTCGGCGTTGACTGGCGCCCCGGTTCTGAGCCGCGGTCCTCCGGTAAGTGAACCTCACCGCTACCGTCTAGCTGGCTCGTTCACCACAGCGAGGCCGGCCGGAAGTCGCAGGTGAGCTCGCCGGACACGTCGACCGGGACGGATACCGGCAGGACGTAGATGTGGCCGTCCGAGCCCGGGGTGGGCCGGATGCCGTCCGGCGTCATGGCCGAGGAGGGCCCGCGGCCTTTCCCTCGGCCCCGAGGTCAGCGGTGTGGGCGGTGCGCATCTCGGTCATGCCTGGGTCGCCCCTTCCTCCGGCATTGCGATCAGGCAGTACTGGTCACGGGAGTCGTCGACGTCGCTGTCGACTTCCCTCAGCCCGGCGAGCTCGAGCCGTTCGCGCAGCTCGGCGACTGAGAACGGGCGGAACGAGATGGGATATTCGCGCGTCTGCGCCTCGTCGCCGTCCTCGAAGACGAACACGATGTGTGCGACGTGCTCGTCGTGCAGGCGTTCGGGTATCTCCCAGGCGTAGAAGCTCAGGCACCTGCGGCCGTCCCGGGTCAGCACCCGGGGCGCGACCCGCACGATCCGGCGCTCGGCGTGCAGCTTCTCCCAGTTACGGGAGTCGATCACCACGTGCCCCCCGGGTCTGGCCATCCGCCTCAAGCCGGTGAGGGCCTCCACCATGGCGTCCTGGCCCGCGGCGTGGACCAGCGAGTTCCCGACGCAGAGCACGACGTCGAAGCGTTCGGCCAGGGTGGCCGGCAGGTCGCCCCACAGGCTGTGCCGCACCGGGATCACCAGGTGCTCGCGGCGGAAGCGGGCGGCCGCCTCGGTGACCATCGCCTCGCTCCCGTCGGTCGCCCAGACGTCGAACCCGCGGCGGGCGAGCGCCGCCGCGTTGATGCCGGTGCCGCACGACGCGTCGAGCACGATGGCGGCGTGACGGCTCCGCTCGAGCAGGCGTGCGATGGCGGGATAGTTGATCGCGCCCCCGTCCGTCAGCACGTCGTCGTCGAACAGCCAGTCATAGTCGGCGGCGAGGGTCAGGTAGGAGTCGGCCATGACCTCACAGCTTGTCAGATGCCACCACTCCGCTCGTCCTGGGCATCGGCCAGCGCAATGACCGCGTCGATAGAGGGAACAAGCACCGGGAAGCACGGAGGAGCGTGACGCTTGTGAAGATCACCGCATCGGCAGTATCCCTGAACGTGGACGACGTGGCCGCGTCCGTTCGGTTCCTGACCGCGCACTTCGGGTTCACCGAGGAAATGTCGGCCGACGGCTTCGCCTCGCTGGGCCGGCCGGACGCCGGGATGAACGTGGTGTTCCTGCGCCGGGGCCTGGAGACACTGCCAGCCGACCAGCGCGACGACCACGCCGGCGGGCTGATCCTCGCCTTCGAGGTGGACGACCTGGAGGGCGAGCTGGACCGGCTGCGGGCCGAGGGCGTCGCGATCACCATGCCGCTGCGGTCGGAGGAGTGGGGCCAGCGCGCCTTCCAGGTGCGCGACCCCAATGGCGTCATCATCGAGCTGCTCGACTGGAAGGCGGCGGCCGGGTAGGCCGTTTCCCCCTTGTTGCTTCAGGCCGTCTTGTCCTCGTCGGGCGGCTCGTTCTGCCGATCGCGGACCAGCGCGGTGACCTCGTGCCCGATGCCGAACGACGGGCCCCCGACCAGCTGCCAGGACCGGCCGATGCCACCCAGGAAGGAGACCACCACCAGGATCGCGATCGTGTCTACCGCGCCAGCGTTGCCGGGACTGGTGATGATCACCACGCCTTCGGCCAGCTGGAAAACGAACGTGACGGCCAGCCCGACCAGGAACAGCGCGTCGCGTATCGTGCTCCACAGCACCTGGCCCCCGCGCAGCAGGCCCATCCGGACCAGCGACAGCAGCGAGGCCGCGACGAACGCCAGGCCCACCCCGGACACGGCCACCGCGGTCGGCCCGATCGTGTACCCCGGGACCAGGGCGAACAACGACACCGTCAGCGCGTTGGTGAACGCCGTCAGCGCGGCGGAGGCGCGGATGCGGTGGATCTGCGTCTCGGCCTTCGCCCGGGTAAGCCGCTCGCCGGCCACCGTGATGGCGACGAACAGCAGCCCGATCAGCGCGCCCGCCACGCTGGCGGAGGCGATGAAGAAATCATGGATGTTGTCGGGGACCACCTGGCGATTCTGCCAGGCGCGGCCAGGTCAGCGGCCGATGGTGTCGAGTTCGGCGACCGCTTCGGGCGGCAGGACCAGGTCGGCCGCTGCGATGTTCTCGCGGAGATGGGCCAGCGACGAGGTGCCGGGGATGAGGACCATCGTGGCCGAGCGCCGCAGCAGCCAGGCCAGCGCGACCTGATGCGGGGACGCGCCGAGGCGGGCGGCCACGCGGTCCAGTGTCGCCGACTGGAGCGGGGTGAAGCCGCCGAGCGGGAAGTAGGCGGCGTAGGCGATGCCCTCGGCCGCGCACCGGTCGACCAGGGCGTCGTCATGCCGGGTGGCGAGGTTGTAGAGGTTCTGCACGGTGACGACGGGCGCGATGGCCTGCGCCTCGGTGAGCTGGGCGTCCGACGCCTCGCTGAGGCCGAGGTGGCGGATCAGGCCCTCCTTCTGGAGGTCGGCCAGGGCGCCGAACGGCTCGGCGATGGACTCCTGCCCGGTGCCTCCGGCGTGCAGGCGCAGGTTGACGGCGTCGAGGGCGTCCACGCCGAGGTGCGCGAGGTTCTCCCTGACCTGAGCTTTGAGGTCGCCGGGCTCCAGCGAGGGGCGCCAGCTGCGGTCCTCGCCGCGGCGCGCGCCCACCTTGGTGACGATGCGCAGGTCCGCCGGGTAGGGGTGGAGCGCCGCCCGGATCAGCTCGTTGACGATGACCGGGCCGTAGAAGTCGCTGGTGTCGATGTGGGTGACGCCGGCCTCGACGGCCTCGCGCAGGACCGCGAGGGCCTGGTCGCGGTCCCGGGGCGGGCCGAAGACGCCGGGCCCGGCCAGTTGCATGGCGCCGAAGCCCACGCGGCTGAGGACGAGGTCGTCCGCGAGCCTGAGCGTGCCGCCGGGGGCCTGGCGTGCACTGTCAGCCATGTCCATATCTCCATCTCCAACGTTGTGGTTGCGGTCGCCCATACTAGCGTGATCGATCTCCAACCGCAACGTTTTGGTTGTAGGTGCGTAGAATGGTTCGCATGGCGTGGGATACCGAGGGGACGCGCCGGCGCCTGAAGGAAGCGGCGACGGCCGAGTTCGCCGAGCACGGGCCCGACGGCACCACCATGGCCCGCATCGCCGAACGGGCCGGGATCAACAAGGAGCGGCTCTACAAGTACTTCGGCGACAAGCAGGCGCTGTTCGAGACCGTGCTCACCGACGAGCTCGACAAGCTCGCCGTCTCGGTAGAGCCGGTCCCGTCCGGCTTCGAGGAGATCGGCGAGTTCGCCGGGCGCACCTTCGACTACCAAGCGGCGCATCCCCAGCTCGTTCGGCTGCTGTTGTGGGAGGGCCTGTCCGGCGGCGTGGCCGACGAGGCGAACCGCACCGCGCACTACAAGAAGAAGGCGCAGGCCTACGCGCTGGCACAGCGGGACGGCGTGCTCGACGACGAGCTGTCCCCCGAGCACCTCGTCTTCATGATCATCGGGCTGGCCGCGTGGTGGGTCTCCGCGCCGCAGGTCGCCCGCATGCTCACCGGCTCCGACGACAGCGACCCGGCCGAGCACGCCCGGCGCCGGGCCAGCGTGGTGACCGCCGCCGAGCGGCTGGCCCGCCCCCGGCGCTGACCGGTCATGCCGACGACCCGTTCGTACGGCATGAATGCCTCGTTCATGCAGTTCCAGCAACATGGCTGGGGCAGCCATGCAGTTTGACGCGAGCTGGCCGCGCTGACCCGGCGCGTCCGCGGCTGACAGGTGGGGAGCCGCGCTACGGGGGTAAGAGCTACTGTGACGCTGACCAGGAACAGGCCTGGCCCTGGCCTTTGACGGGAGGGGCGGATGCTCCCACCCAGGGTGATCCGGCGGCTCGTGCTGGCGCCGCTGGTGATCGTCATCGCGTGCGGGTTCATCGTGCTCTCGCCGTTCCTGGCGCTGCTGGCCTTGGTGTTCGGCCTGCTGGCGCGGTCGCGGGCCGGGCACATGCGCAGCCTGCGGCTGGTCGGCTTCCTGTTGATCTGGTTCGTGGCCGAGGCGCTGGCGCTGGTGGTGCTAGCCGGGCTGTGGGTGGTGAGCGGGTTCGGCGGGCGGCTGCGCACCGAGCCGTACCAGAGCCGCCACTACGCGGTCATGCGCCGGTTCCTGGACACGCTGTACGAGGCGGCCGAACGGACCTACGGCCTGCGGGTCGAGGTCGACGAGCCGGACCTCACCGGCGACGAGCTGGCCGCGCGGCTGACCCGGCCGGTCATCGTGCTCAGCAGGCACGCCGGGCCGGGTGACTCCTTGCTGCTGGTGCACCAGCTGCTCAGCGTCTACCACCGGCGGCCGCGGGTGGTGATGAAGGCCACGATGCAGCTCGATCCCAGCGTGGACATCGTGGGCAACCGGCTGCCGAACGTGTGGATCAAGTCGCGCCAGGCCGGCGAGCACATCTTCACTGAGCAGATCGCGCGGCTGGCCCGGGAGCTGGACGAGCGCGGCGCGCTGGTCATCTTCCCTGAGGGCGGGAACTGGACCCCGGGCCGGTGGCGGCGCGGGATCCGGCGACTGGAGAGCGCGGGACGCACGGATCTGGCCGAACGGGCCAGGGATATGCCCAACCTGCTGCCTCCGCGCCCCGGCGGGGCGCTTGCCGCCATCGCGGCCTGCCCGGACGCCGACGTGATCTTCGTGGCGCACGCCGGGCTCGACAACATCGTCACGGTCGGCGACGTGTGGGGGAAGTTCCCGATCGACCAGGTCATCCGGGCTCGCTGGTGGCGGGTACCTTCGGAGCAGGTACCCCGGGCGGCCGGCTATGAGGCCCAGGTTCATTGGCTCTACGCCTGGTGGGAGCGGATCGACGGGTGGATCACCGAGAACCGGCCTGGCGACATCGCGCGGCCGGCCGTGGCTCCGGCTGCGGGGGACGAGAGCGCAGGCCCGACGCGGTACCCCATCTGACCGGGCTCTCGACCTGACATCCGGATCCTGCCGGAGTACGGTCACGCCATGGAGCCAGCATCGGACAGCGCGCCGCCGCGGGGGGACGGGCGCATTCCCTTCACCTTCCGGATCGGGGTCACCGGCCACCGCGACCTCGCCGACCCGGAGGCCCTCCGCAGGCGGATCCGGGAGGCTATCGTGCAGCTCCTGGCGATCGTGCCCGTCGCGCCCGGGGCCGGGCTGGCTCTGGTGGTGGTCACGGCGCTGGCCGAGGGAGCCGACCGGCTTGTCGCGGAGGAGGCGCTGGCCGCCGGAGCCGACCGGCTGGTTCTCGAGGAAGCGCTGGCCGCGGGAGCGGACCCGCTTCCCGCGGAGCAAGCACTGGCCGCCAGAGCCAACCGGCTGGCCCTGGAGGAGGCGCTGGCCGCCGGAGCCGGCCAGCTGGTCTTCGAGGAGGTGCTAGCCGAGGGAGCCGACCGGAAAGTCAGGAAGAAGGTACTGGTCGGCCTCGACACCCGGCTGGAGGTAGCGCTGCCGATGGACCCCGAGGAGTACGCAAAGGATTTCCAGAGCGAAGCCTCCAAGCAGGAGTTCCGCTGCCTCCTGGCCCGGGCCCGGGATAGCGACAGATGGCAGGCCCCGGACGGGCTGGAGCGGGAGGAGGCCTACGAGCTAGCCGGGCGCTACGTGGTGGATCGCTGCGATGCGCTCATCGCCGTCTGGGACGGCGAGCAGTCCAGGGGCCGGGGCGGGACCGCGGAGATCGTCGGCTACGCGCAGAAGCACGGTGTGCCGATCGCGTGGGTACACACCAAGGGCGACCTGCCGGTCAGGTACGCCCTCGAGAACAGCCGGGCCGAGGTCGTGCAAGCAGCAGCACGCAAGCTGCGCAAATACAACACCACCAGGATCGCCGCATGGAGGCTCCGCAGACGTGAGCGCAAACTGCGTGCTGACCTGATGCCGGACATGACCAGGACAATACCTATCGACCCGATCGGCCTGTCCCGGGAGGCGATGGCCAGCTGGGTATTCCCGTATTTCATCCGCGCGGACATCCTGGCCCTGCGCTATCAGCGCCGGTTCCGGTGGCTCAGCCTGTCTATTTTCGCGCTGGCCGCCTTCGCCGTGGGGGTCGTGGCCGTGCAGGCGTTCTTGTTCAGCGACAAGGAATGGGGGGCCTACGCCGAGGCTCTCAGCCTCCTGATCCTGCTGCTCATCCTCTGGACGAACCACCGATGGCGCCTGCGCGACCGGTGGATCTCCAGTCGCTTCCTGGCCGAACGGCTGCGCTCGAGCTACTTCCTCGCGCTGGCCGGGACGGGCGATCAGAGAGGCCGATCGACGCGGCTCGCGTATCTCTCCGATTCGTCCGAGGCCTGGATCGAACGGGCGCTAACCGAAGTTAGTTCGCGCCGCCCGGAACTGGAACCCGGATCCCTGCCCGTCGACGAGTTGCGCGACTACCTGAGGCAGTACTGGATAGACAGCCAGATCTCCTACCAGAGAAGAGCCAGCCGACGGCAGGGCAAGTTCGATGACTGGCTCGTCGCGGGGACGGGAACCCTCTTCGTGCTGACGCTGATCGCCGCGCTCGCGCACAGCGTCGGGAAGTACATCCCTTTCCTTACCTTCCTCCATCACATACCGGAACACTGGACAAATGTTCTCCTCGTGGTCTCTATCACTCTGCCCGCGATTGGCGCCGCGCTCCACGGAATCGGCGCCCAGCGCCAGTTCCGCCGGCACTCCGAGCGCTACCGGATAATGGCCAACGTGCTGGAAAGGGTGGATGCCGATATGACCGACGCGACCACGATCGATCAGGTCCGGGCCGTCGCCGCCGCGACGGAGCAGGTCATGCGGGAAGAGAACAGCGACTGGTTCGGCGTCATGCGATTCCACGACATGGAGCTGATCACGTGATCCTGGCGGCGGTCGTGAGGACCGGTCCCCGTCCACGGTGAGCTCGAAGTCCTGATGTGCCTTGGCGTCCAGTGCCAGCGGCAGGCGGATGCGTCCGTCCGCGGCCATGCGTCGCACCTCGGCACGGCTCAGGCCGAGCCCGAGCCTGAGCAGCCGTTCGACGCGGACCGGCGCCGGCAACTCGAAGCTGATCAGGACCCTGAGGGGTGCGGGGTCGTCCGGCGGATAGAAGGGCGTGTCCGTCTCGAGTTCCCAGGTGCCGGTCCAGTCGAGGCGGTATCCGTTCTTCGCGGCGAGCGACGCGCTCATGGTCAGCTCGCGCACCATAGCCGGGTTGTTGGTCTCGTAGGCCAGCCGGCGTGCCGGCTCCAGCGACTGGACGTGGACCCGTTCGTGGACGGGCACCTTCGAGGTCCGGCCGCATGCCGCGCAGCACAGGAGCAGCCAGACGTCGAGTAGTCTGCCGTTCGCGTTGACGCGGAACCTGCCCGAAGGGTGGTGACGCGTGCCAGGGCAGTCCGGGCAGGGTTTCACGACGGCGGGCAGGCCGGTCTCGCGCACGGCCCACAGTGCCTTGCGGTCGGTATTCACGGTTGTGGTTGCTTTCAGGGTTCAGCGGGAGCTCTCGCGGGCGAGGCCGCGGCTCCTGGGATCTGGCGGATGCACAACAGGGCGCGGTCGCCGCCCGGGCCGGGTCGTCAGGCTCCAGGGCCGATCGCGCAACAGGTCAACTGCGGGTATGTGGCAGCGCTCACAGATCCATGCGGGTCATCGTGTTCGAGGTGGTGAACCCCGGGCAACTGGTTTTCCGCCCGTCCGCCCGCTAATTGCCGGGCAGCGAGGTCGGGAACGGACATGCTCACTTCGGCGTCGCCGATCTCCCGGCTGCCATTCCGCAGGCAATCTAGGATGAGGGGCCTGCCGCTGCCGAGAGCGGTCCCGGGCTGCTGTCCGAGTGTTAGGCCGGAGGCTCACACGATCTGCGCGTGGCCGCCATTGGAGCTGCGTGTGCATGTACCCGCCGGTAGCGGGGTAGTCACCCCGGGCGGACCGGGGGGCCGTGGCTGTGCAGCACTTTGGTCCTGTCTTTGTTCCACGCGGTGGTCGTCCCGTCGGGGTTGACGATCAGGGTCCAGCCCCACCGGTGGATGACGACCTGGTGGTGGAACCAGCACAGCAATACGCAGTCCTTGACGGACGTGGGGCCGCCGTTGGCCTTGTGCCGGGTGTGGTGCACTTCGCAGGCCGAGGCGGGCTGGTCGCACCGGCCCGCCCACTGGCAGTGCTTATCGCGCAGCATCACCGCGTTGCGGATGCCCGCCGGGACGGTCTCGGCGTAGCCGATGTCCAGCGGCAGGCTCGGCCCGCCGAGGCGGACGCCGAGTTGGCGGCGGCGCAGAAACGATGCCAGGCCACCCGGCCCGGATAGAAGGTCGACGGCCTTGCCGATCACGGCTTGCTCGAGAGCGGCCCAGGCCGCGTCCCGCGCGCTGTCCCGCCGGCCGTCGAGTTCGACGCACAGCCGGACGAGGTCTTCAAGGGCGTCGACGTTGACATCGCCGGTCACGATCGGGGCCATGGCAGCGTCGCAGGCGATCGCCTCGGCGCCGTCCCCGTCCAGCCAGGCGCCGCCGTCGCTACCGCCTTCCGATGCGGCGGCGCGGCGCGCGGCCCACCGGGCACGCACCTGGGCGGTCCATTCCTCCTGCAGCACGGAGTCGCCGTCCAGCCGGAGCAGGTCCGCTAGGGAGATGTGCGCCCACACCTTGACGGGCTGGCCGGCTCGCTCTGGCAGGAGGTTGGCGGCGACGAGGCGGCGCATGGCTTCCTGCAGCGCATCGTGGTACCGCTGGTCCCGCGTGCGGGTGTCCTCGGCGCCGGCCGGGGCGGACAGGGCATCGAGCACGGCGGCGACGGCCGCGGCGCATTCGGGGGTCAGGTCCCCGTTGAGGACGCCGGCGCCCTGGAAGGTGGTCACCAGCCGCACCGCGCGATCCTCCATCGGACCGTCCGGGTCGTCATCGGGCAGCTCCGAACGCGCCCGCTCGTACATCTCGGCGAATATCGCACCCAGGTCCCGCAGGTCCAGGCCTGCCGCGGCGGCCGCGACGAGGAGCTCGTCGGACTCCTCCCGGAACTTCTCCGGCAGCTTGTCCGTCCACTGGCAGATCGCCCGCCCGTAGGACTCTGACAGATCCCCCGCTACCAGTGCCGCCAGCACCACCGGGTGCGTCCGCGCGCGGTTCGCCCACGCGGTATGCGAGGCGGCGGCACCCCGCGTGATCCCGGTCCGGTGCATCAGCCACGCCCGCGCGCTGTACTCCGCGTCGGCCGAGTAGCCGTGGCCCGCGGTGAACGCCGACAGGAACGACGCCCGCACCGCGGTGGCGATCGCGTCGCTCCGCTCCAGCCCCCGCAGGCACGCGGCCTGAGTCTCGGCGGCCAGCTGAGCGGCGTCGGCCGCGGCCAGGTAGGACAGACCGGCCTGCACCATATCCATCGCTTCACTGACGCTGGCGAAGGCCGGGGCGGCACCCATTGCGGGCCACCTCCTTCCGAGGCTAGCTGGCTGGCGAATAGAATTTTATCGAGATCCTAAGCGGAATACGCCTTCAAGGAAAGGTCATCTATCTGTCTTTAGTTCGATTCTACTCTCCAGCTATGACATTTCCCGGTGAATCCACCCCCGTGTCGGTGTTCGGTAATTTTGGGCTGAATGAGCCTGGTGATACTAAAGGGAGACGGGCGGGGTGAGCCAGGAATGAAGCCGCAGAAGCCGCATGCTCACCACCGCCGACGGACTCTCCTGCTCCCGGGAACAAGGCAGCCCATGATGTCCCCGCCGGACACCATGCGCGCCGTCCGGCTCTCCGGGCCCGGCCGGTGGACAACCTGCGGCTGACCACGCTCCCGCTCCCGCCCGAGCGGGACGGCTGGGTGCGCATCCGCGTCGAGGCGTTCGGCCTGAACCGTTCGGAGCTGAAGCTCCGGCTGGGCCTGGGCGTAGGCGTGAGCTTTCCCCGGGTGCCGGGCATCGAGGCGGCCGGCACCGTCGACGCCGCCCCGGCCGGGGCCGGGCTGGCTCCCGGGCAGAAGGTCGTCGCGATGATGGGGGACATGGGCCGCACCTACGACGGCGGCTATGCCGAGTACACGTCGGTGCCGATCGCGCAGGTCATCCCGGTCGACACTGACCTGCCCTGAGATCCTCGACGCGATCGCCGCCGGCCAGCTGTCCTTCCCCGTCGACCGCGTCTACGACACCCTGGAGCATGACCGCGCCACCGGCAAGCTCGTCGTCCGCGTCCGGCACTAAAGACGTCTACGACCCACCAGATACGGGACGGTGTGGACCGCGAGGCTGACGACCACAGGCCGCTCGGGGGTGGCGGGCCATGTGGCCCGCCACCCCCGAGCATTGGCCGGACTCTCGCCCCCCCAACGGTTACCCGGGAGTCCGGCCAAGGATCCAAGATCATTGGGTATTACGATTTAATACCCAATGATTATGAACCCAGGGACTAGGCTGATGTCAAGAGGGTAGACAGAAGCACGATGGCACGCCAGCTGGGGAAGCAGGCTCTTCTCGACGCCGCCGCCGTCCTCATGGACGAGCGGGGCGTCGACAACGTCACGCTTCAGGACATCGGCCAGGCGAGCGGCCACCGCAACCGTTCGGCCGTCCAGTACCACTTCGGATCGCGGGCCGCGGTGATCCAGGCCGTGATCAGCCAGACCATGGATCCGATCGACGCCGAACGCAACATGCTGCTGGACCACCTGGAAGCCACCGGCACGACGCTCACCACCCGCGGTGTGCTCGAGGTCGTCGTCCGGCCGCTGGCCCGCCAGCTGCATACGCCGGAAGGGCGGCGGTACTTCCGGATCGGCGCTCAGCTCATCAACCACCCGCGGTTCATGATCGATGCCGGGGAGGCCGTCACGGTCAACACCAGCATCGCCCGCTGCGCCGCGTACATCCTGCCCAGCCTGGATCACCTGCCGGCGCCGGTCGTCGCCGAGCGGACCAGCCAGGTAACCGGTTTCATCATCCGGGCCTGTGGCGACCAGGCCCGCCTGATGGACAGCGACCCGCCGCCCCGGCCGGTCCTGTCCGTCGAGGACTTCACCGTCAACCTGGTCGACACGATCATGGCCATCATCCAGGCGCCGACCAGCGTCGCGTCTGGCCCGGCCGCGGCCGGGGGATGACGGCGGCCGCCCGAAATCGCCCGGAAAGAGCTCCTGGGCATGTTCTTTTCCAGCATCACGTATTTATCGTGGTTCTGTCGGCTCCGTAGGGAGAACGGTCCGACCTCGGTATACGTGGGTGGGGGTTTTAGCGTTGGCCAGGGAACTGCAGCCTGACGATCCGCAGTCGATTGGGCCGTACCGGCTGGTAGGACAGCTTGGCCAGGGCGGCATGGGGCGGGTGTTCCTCGGCGTCTCCCCCGGCGGCCGGCCGGTGGCGGTCAAGGCCATCCGGGCCGAACTGGCCGCGAACCCGGAGTTCCGGGCCCGCTTCGGCCGCGAGGTCGCGGCGGCGCGGCGGGTCAGCGGCGTGTTCACGGCCCAGGTGGTGGACGCGGACGTGGACGGCCCGGTGGCGTGGATGGCCACGGCATACGTGCCCGGGCCCTCGCTGGCCGAGGCGGTCGACACGCACGGGCCGCTGCCGGACGCATCGCTGCTGGCGCTGGCCGCCGGGCTGGCGGAGAGCCTCAACGCGATCCACGCCGTGGGCGTGGTGCACCGGGACCTCAAGCCGTCGAACGTGCTGCTGGCCGAGGACGGGCCGCGCGTCATCGACTTCGGCATCTCCCGGGCGACCGAATCCACCATGCTGACGCAGGCGGGCCTGGTCGTCGGGTCGCCCGGGTTCATGTCACCCGAGCAGGCGATGGGCGCCGAGGTCGGGGCGCCGAGCGACATCTTCAACCTGGGTGCGGTGCTCGCGTTCGCGGCGACGGGTGAGGGACCGTTCGGTACCGGGACGACGGCCGCCCTCCTGTACCGCGTCGTGCACGGCGCGCCCGACCTCGACCGGGTGCCGCCGGCGGTGCGGCCGCTGATCGAGCACTGCCTGGCCAAGGACCCGCGGCAGCGCCCTACCGCCAACGGCCTGCTGGCCGAGGTCGGTGCCCTGCAGCCGGGCGGGACCTGGCTGCCCGAGTCGTTCACCCGCACGTTCACCCAGGGCACGCCGTCCCGGCCGGGTTTCGCCTGGTCGGGTCCTGTGGCTGCCGCCGCGGCGGGTGCCGCGGCCGCCGGGACGGCTTCGGCGTACGCCCCGCCCGCCGCGCCGCCGGCTGGCCTCGGGGCCACGCAGACCGCGGGAGGCGGTTCCGGGCCGTCCGGGCCGTCCGGGCCGCGGACTCCGGCCCCGGGCAGCTGGCCGTATACCGGGGCGGGCGCGCTGACCGCCACGGCCGGCAGCGCGCCGCCGACCCCGCCGATGGGGGCGTATCCCCCGGCCACTCCCCCGCCTATGCCGTCCGGCATGGGCCAGCCGCCACCGCGGCGGCGCCGGATGAAGCCGCTGGTGGTGGCGCTGATCCTCGGCGGCATCGTCGGGGCGGGCGGCGCGGCGGCGTTCGCGGTGACCTCGTTCACCGGCCAGCCGTCCGTCCAGCTGGAGCAGCCGGCGGGACAGACGTCTTCGGCACCGGCACCCGCGTCCGTGGGTCCGGAGGTCACGTCGTCGACGACCGTTCCGTCCGCGTCGCCGAGCGCGTCGTCGTCGGTGAGTTCGGCGCCGTACTCGTCGCCGCCGGCCAGCACGTACTCATCCCCGGCCACGCGCTCGACCACCACGTCGCCCGCGACGTCAACGTCGCCGGCTACCTCGCCTACCTCACCGTCGACGTCCGCGTCGGCTTCGGCATCCGCGTCCGCATCGAGCTCTTCGTCCGCGCCGACGAACACGTCCTCCTCGGCGGCGCCGCCCTCGTCCACCCCGCCGTCGTCCTCGTCGGCATCTACGTCGGCGAGCTCACCCGAGTCCCCGCCGTCATCGGCCCCGTCCTCGTAACCGCGTCCGTGCGGGAGGGGATCGCGGTCGCGCTGAGGGTGGCGAGCAGGGCGAACCCGGCGCAGGCGGCGAGCGCCGGCTTGAACCCGCTGGTAACGCCGGCCGGCGTGCCGAGGTTCCCGTGGGCGGAGAACACGGCGGTCGAGATGGCGATGGCGAAGACCCCGCCGAGGCGCTGCGCCATGTAGTTGATCCCGGAGGCCTTGCCCATCTCGTGCGGCGCGACCGCGCTGAGCACGGTGGTGGGCACGGTGGGGAGCGCCATCGAGATACCGACGCCGGAAACGAGCAGGGCGAGCGTGAGCTCGACCCAGCTGGTCGCCAGCGAGCCCCTGACCGCGACCCAGGTGAAGCCGGCGGTGAGCAGGGCGAGCCCGGTGACCATCACGGGCCGGCGGCCGGTCTTGTCGGACAGCGCGCCGGCGAGCGGCGAGATGATCATCGGCATCCCGAAGAACGGCAGCAGCCGCAGGCCGGTTGAGGTCGGTGAGTAGTGGCGCGCGAACTGGAATTCTTCGGCGACGAGGTAGGCGCCCGCGAAGATCGCCCCCGACATGAAGAAGGTGGTGGCGTTGCCGAGCGCGAACCCGCGGCGGCCGAACAGCCGCAGCGGGACCATCGGCTCGGACACGCGATTCTCCCAGGCGACGAACGCGAGCAGGAGGACGGCGCCGGCGCTGAGCGTGATGACGATCTCCGGGCTGGCCCACCCGGCCTGGCTGGCGCGGACCAGCGCCCAGACGACCGCCACGACGCCGCCGGTAACCAGGCCGACTCCGGCTAGGTCGAGCCGCTCGCGTGCCCCGAAGCTCTCCGGCAGCAGCCGTAGCGACGCCGCGACCGCGGCCACGCCGATCGGGACGTTGATCCAGAAGATCCAGTGCCAGTTGATGCCCTGGGTGACCGCCCCGCCCACCAGCGGCCCGGCGGCCACGGCCAGCCCGGCGAGCCCGCCGTAGATGCCCACGATCGCCCCGCGCCGTTCGGCCGGGAACGCGGTCGTCAAGATCGTGAGGCTGAGCGGCAGCACGATCGCGCCGCCGAGCCCTTGCACCGTGCGGGCGGCGATCAGCACCGACACGTTCGGGGCCAATGCGCAGGCGGCCGACGCGACGGTGAACAGGGCCAGGCCGACGGTGAAGATGAGCCGGCGGCCGTAGCGGTCGCCGAGCGCGGCCGCGGTGATGATGCCGGCGGCGAAGGCGATCCCGTAGGAATTCAGGGTCCACTGCAGCGACGTCAGCCCGACGTGCAGGTCCGCCTGCATCCGCGGCAGGGCGGTGGCCACGACGGTGGCGTCGAGCGCGACCATGAAGTAGGCCGTCGAGGTCAGGACGAGAACCCAGCCGAGACGGCGCCTGTTGGGTGTGGTCACGAGCTCCTCCATTCATTGCCGGGTACTGATCCCGAACGGGCGGGAATCTGGGCGCCGCGCCCGGTTTTCTGCTTCTCCGGGGTCAGTACGGGAGAGGACGACGGAGGGATGACGTGGTGACGGAGGACCTGATCGACCGGGTGAAGGGCGGGGACGAGCATGCGTTTCGCCAGCTTGTCGGCCCCTACCAGGGCGAACTGCAGCTGCACTGCTACCGGATCCTCGGGTCCGCCCAGGACGCCGAGGACGCGCTGCAGGAGACCCTGCTGGCCGCCTGGCGCGGCCTGGCCCGGTTCGAGGGGCGCTCGTCGGTCCGGACCTGGCTGTACCGCGTCGCCACCAACTGCTGCCTCAAGGCGCTGCGCTCGGCGAGCAGGCGGCCGCCGGTGAACTGGCCGCCGCCCGGGGTGAACCCGCCCCAGCCCAGCCGGGTGGGCGAGGTGATCTGGCTGCAGCCCTACCCCGACATGCTGCTGGAAGGGCTCGCCGACGCCAGCCCGGGCCCCGAGGCCAGATATGAGGCCAGCGAAGCCATCTCCCTGGCCTTCGTCGCGGCTCTGCAGGCCCTGCCGCCCCGGCAGCGCGCCGTCCTCATCCTGCGCGATGTCCTCGGCTTCCCCACCAGCCAGGTCGCCGGCATCCTGGGCAGCAGCGAGGACGCGGCCGCCAGCGCACTCAAGCGCGCCCGTGCCGCCATGCGCGACCAGTTCCCGCCCGCGACGGCCCGGCCGCTACCCCCGCGCCCGGACTCCCCCGGGGAACGGGACCTGGTCGACCGGTTCACCCGCGCCTACCAGGCCGGCGACGTCGCCGGCGTCGTCGCCCTGCTGACCGAGGACATCGCCGTGACCATGCCGCCGCTCCCGCTGGAGTACCACGGCCGCGAGGCGGTCGCCGGGTTCCTCGCCGCCACCGGGCTGCGCCCCGGCCGCAGGACCCGCATCGTCCCGACCCGGGCCAATGGCCAGCCCGCGTTCGGCTTCTACGCCCGGGACCCGCAGGCCGGTATCTTCCACGCGGCCGGGCTGCTCGTCCTCACCCTCAGCGGCGGCAGTATTTGCGCCATGACCGGCTTCGACACCAGCGTGCTCCCGCTTTTCGGTCTCCCGCGAACCCTGCCCGGCTGATCGCCTTAGCCGGCGGCCGGGACGCAGCGCGCGATGAGGTCGGCGAGCTGCCGGGCGATGCTCCCGTCGGGGTCGAGGTTCGGGTTGAAGATCGTCACGTCCAGGCCGCGGGCGCCGGGGCTGCCGAGCAGGCCCTGCAGCAGCTGGGCCGCTTCATCCCAGCTCAGACCGCCCGGGTGGCGGTAGTCGACGGCGGGCATGATGGCGTCGTCGAGGACATCCACGTCCAGGTGCACCCAGAAACCCTGCCGTCCTGGCCTGGTCACGGTGGCCAGCGCACGGTCGAGGATCGCCGGGACGGTCCCGGCGCGCAGGTCCCGGTAGTCGAGCACGGTGACGCCGCTGTCCCGGACGTGCTCGCCGCCGAACCGGTCGTTGTCGTCGAGGACCCGGTAACCGGCCAGCGCGACGTCCTCGGCGCGCACCAGCGGTGCGAGCCCGCCCAGGTCGGCGAGCGGCCGGGGGCCGCGGCCGGTGGCCAGGGCGAGGCCCAGCGAGGCGACCTCCCCGTTCGGCTCGTCGGCGGGGTGCTGGAAGTCGGCGTGCCCGTCCAGGTAGGCCAGGCCGTAGCGGCCTCGCCGCCGCAGGGCCAGCAGCGGGCCCAGGACGATGCTGCAGTCGCCGCCCAGCACCACCGGCAGCCGGTCGGCCTGCAGCGCGGACTCGATGACGCCGGCCAGCGAGAAGGCCACCTCGGCGATGCCGCCGGGGTTGAGGACACCCGTGGCCTCGTCGCGCCGGTCGTCATAGGCGGGGACCGCCACGTGCCGCGCGTCGTCGCAGCCCAGCCGGGCATGCAGGCCGGCGGCCCGGAGCGCCGCGGGCGCCCGTTCCACCCCAGTGGGGCGTAGTCCCAGCGGCGATGGGACCTCGATGATCAGCGGACGCACCAGGGCCTCCAGCCAGACTCGGCATCGAGCCGATCGTAACCCGGGCTTCGGGGACGACCCGGCCGCGAGGTCTTACGCGCCAGCGAGGAGGATGTGGGCTTCCTGGGGAAACGCCAGGCCGTCGTCGGCCTGGCGGGCCTGCAGGGCGGCCGCGACGTCGGCGATGAGGGCCTGGGCCAGGTGCCGGGCGGGACCCTCAGCGTGCTGCCTGAGCAGGCTGGCCAGCGGCGTCGCGGTCAGCTGGATGCGCACGTAGTCCGCGGCAGAGAACCGGCGACCCCTCCGGGTCACCGAACTCATGCCAGCGCAGCCGCCGGCCGTCAGCCAGGGTGATCACGTCACAGGTCACCCGTCCATCCTTACCGCGCGTATGACCCGCCCCTTAGCTGCAGTAATTACTGTTTTACTGTGGCTACCGGCACTCTCCGCACCAGGTCGTACTGCACGAATGTCCCAGCCATGTCGTTGGAAGTGCATGGCTGGGACATTCATGCACATAGGACGGTACGTTCCACCAGTTACGTAAGCCACTGAGGCCGCGTAAACACCACAGGTCACAGGCGGGCCAATGCCGTCCGTTCACGATCAACTCGAGCCCTTAAGGGCATTGACGCGGCGGCGCCGGGCCTGCGGTCAGGCGGCGCGGCGGCGGACCAGCCAGATGGTCGCGGCGATGAGCAGCACCGACAGGGCGAGCAGCCAGCCGCCCTCGATCCACTGGAAGGGCCAGAACCGGCTGCTGGGCTGATAGCTGCTCCACTGCGTGTAGCTGCGCGGGCGAGCCATCGAAGTTCCCCGGGCAGAACCGGGAAAGGGCGCTGACCAGCTGGGAGCCACGGGACGGGAACGCGAACCGGCCGTCCTTGGCGTACCTCTGGCTCACCACCTAGGCCGAACCGGGCAGGTTCGTCCGGCTGGTGATCAGGGGGGCCATGTAGTGCTCACGCAGGTACACCGCCGTCACCAGGGCAAGCCCGGCGTAGACGGCCAGGGTGGCGGCGATCGCGGGGACGACCCGGCGGATGAGCATGCCGGCCAGGGCGCCGATCGCGAAGGCGGCCAGCGTCCAGGCGGCGAACGCGATCCCGTGCAGGTCGAACACGCGGGTCGGGAGCGGGATCACGTAGCCCGCGGCGAAGAACGGCTGGTTGTACCTTGAAAACAGGGCACCGAACGCCCCGGCCGCGGCCGCCACCGCGACCGCGAGCAGCACCAGCTTGGCGAGCGCCCAGCGCCACCGGCCGAAGGCCTGGGTCCAGGCGTACCGGAAGGTGCCGGTCTCCAGCTCCCGGGCCAGCACCGGCGCCCCGGCGAACGCCCCGATCAGGGGCGGCACCGCCCGCAGGGCGACGCTGACGAATATCCCGGTAATGCCGTACCGGCCGGTGAAGTTCATGGCGCAGGCGAGTGAGCCGGCCGGGTGACACGCGGTCGCGTAGGCGTGGTGCAGCTGAAGTCCGGTGAGCCACAGGTACACGGCCAGCGCGCCCAGCAGCACGGCCACTCCGCCTAGCGCCGTGGCCATGAAGTCGTGCCGGGCGACCGGGTCCAGCATCGCCACCGGCTCGTCCAGCACCAGCAGCCGCGGCCGCCGGGCCAGCGCCAGCGTCAGCGCGAGCTGCGCCTGCTGCCCGCCGGACAGCCTGCCCGCCTTCCGCTTCAGCGGGATGCCCAGTTCGTTGAGCCGGGCCCGGGCGTAGGACTGGTCGAAGCGCCGGTTCAGGCTGCGGGTCAGGTGCAGCATGTCCGCGACCGACAGATTCCGGTACACCGGCGTGTCCTGGGCGACGAACGCGATGCCGTCCAGGGCCTCCGGCGACCCGGCGGGCAGGCCGCCGAGCACCGTGACGCCGCCCGCGGACGGCGCCGCCAGGCCGACCGCCAGGTTCAGCAGCGTGGTCTTGCCCGCGCCGTTCGGGCCGACCAGCGCGGCCACGTGACCGGCGGGAATCGCCAGCGAGCAGTCGCGCAGTGCCCACGTGCCGCCGTACCGCTTGCCCAGGCCGCTGGCCTCGATGACGTTCATGCTCATGCGACGCCCTCCGTTCCGTCGCCTGCCGCGTCGCCGCGGGCGCGCGGTCCGCGGCGCTCATGGAAATCCCGCAGCGCGCTGGTGAACAGCGCGACCATCCCGTTCTCGTCCAGGCCCGCCTCGTCGGCGGCGGCCAGCCAGCCCAGCAGGGACTTGCGCAGCCCGGTGAGCTCGGGGAGGGCGACCTGGCTCAGCGCGGCCTGGACGAACGTGCCCTGCCCAGGCCGGCCGGCCGCCAGGCCCTTGGCCTCCAGGTCGCGGTAGGCCTTCAGCACCGTGTTCGGGTTGATCGCCAGCGAGGCGACCACGTCCCTGACCTTGGGCAGCTGATCACCGGGCTTGAGGTAGCCGAGCCGCAGCGCGTGCTCGACCTGCTGGACGAGCTGCAGGTAGGTCGGCACGCCCGAGGCCGCATCCAGCCGGAACTCGATCGGCGACCCCGGCCGCCGCGGCGCGGTCCCCTCGCCCGCGCCTGACGGCGACCCCCCGGCCCCGCCCGCCGGATACTTGCCCCCTTTATCTATTGTCATAAGACAATGATACAACGCGTGATGACGCTGTCAAGCGGAGAAAGCGGCTTGGCTCTGGGCTAGAGACCAGGACGGTGCGCTCGCCGGGGG
>Ga0081540_1000927_pt1 | contig 26363 bp, 20 predicted proteins | sample TabmetS2T1R1_FD_71024 | JGI IMG/M metagenome (GOLD analysis project Ga0081540, IMG submission 71024) | Tabebuia heterophylla rhizosphere microbial communities from the University of Puerto Rico - S2T1R1 | ecosystem: Host-associated > Plants > Roots > Rhizosphere ...
TCGGATCGAAGTGACCCCCAGTAGGGCCAATTCCCTTGGTTGCGACCAACATCCGCGGACCGACGACTACTCCCTTGTTAATTGAATTGAGCAAGGCGACATCTTCAAACTCGCGGCTTCCCACGAACCGGCTTCCAAGATCACGCACGGTCGTGAACCCTGCTTCAACAGTCGCGCGCGCGTGCGCCGTGGCGATAATCGCCTGCTCAGAAACGTTGAGGTCCAGCTCTTTCAGTCGGCGCACATTGTAATCGCTGGAGTAATCCAGCGTCAGATGCGTATGCGCGTCCATGAATCCCGGCGCCAGTGTCGCGTCGCCCAGGTCGATGACCTGCGCGTCGCTGGGAATGCCCAAGTTGCCGCCGACATCGACAATCTTATCGCCTTGAACGATAACGACGCCATTTGGAACGAGTGACTTCGATTTCCCGTCGAACATCCGCTTTGCTTTTAGCGCGATGACATTGTCAGCCGCCCGAATTGGAATCGCTGCGACAGCGAAGGCTAGAATTGCCGAACCAAAGCGCGACCATCGACCACAAACCAAAAATCTCACGACGCGCATATAAGAGGTTCGAGCGGACAAAGCAAGACCGCGCCTGGGAAAATGACGAAGTCCGAACGAGGAGCGAAGCTCGAATCAGGTAAGGAAGCCTACGCTATGGTTTCCGCGCTTTCGCTTCACTTTCGGCGAGCGCCTGGCGTGCCAAGGCGAGATCTGGATTGAGCGTGAGCGCCTGTTCGAAGGCGGCAACGGCGCGCTCATGTTGACCAAATAAAGCCAGATAGCGTCCGCGATTAATCAGCATGTTCGTGTAGGCCGGTATGACCTTAACATTTACTGGATCGCCTTTGGCGAATCGCAGCGTCCCATCGGCCAGCCCGCGGATTTGTAGTTGTACGTCAGGCGAATCATGAAAGGCCTGACCCTTCGCGAGATTAAAGACAAGCCCTTCTGGAATCAGTTGATATTTTTGACCTAGCCATCTAGTCAACTCGCCGTTGACTGAGTCGGAGGAAAGCAAATCGTTCGTTATGTAAACCGACGCAACCCCGCTTTCATTGGTCACCATTGATTGAATCATCTCTAAAAATGCTGTGCTTATTCTTTGAGTCAGCGCCGGACTTCTGGCGAAAGCCCCGGGATCGCGCTCCCATTCTTTGAGATTCTGGACGAATACGTCGATTTTTTCGCGCGATCGCTCGATCAAACCCGGATAAGCGTGTTTCAAATAATCGAAATACCACGAGCGCCGTAGAAGATTGATATCCACCACTTTTACGTCCGGCCGGTCCTGTTCGATCTCCTGCACATAAAACATGGGGGACGCGACTTGCCAATCGAGCGTGAGCAGGAGCCCGTTGGGCGCGATTGTCTTGAGCAGATTGTCGACATAATCATGCGCGATGAAGTATTGCCTGCGATTATTAAACGGCCAGTTCGCTGCGAGAGCGATCGTGCAAACAACCAGAACGGCAATTACCACTGCCAAAGATGGCTTCACGCCAGGCAATGCTTTGGAAACGGCCCTTTGGACAAACCATTGAATGCCAAGACCAGCGGCAATCGCGATTGAAATAAACGCTGGCAGATAGTACGCGTCTTTGTCCTCCGCAATTTCGTAGCTGAGGGCGTACGTCAAATCGGCCATCACGATAGTGATGAGAAACCAGAAAGTCGTGCCGTCTCGCTTGAAAGCGTCGGCGAACCCCGCAAAAGCCAGAACCAGCGACAAAGGAAGCCACGGAAACCCGAATTCGCGCAGTGCCATCCTGAAGAATTCAGTAAACTGTTCTCCCATTATCTCCGGTTTAAAGGAGAAATAGACTTGATACTGGCGGCCCGTCAGATGCCACCATATTTCCTGCAGCGAACGCGGATGGCCCCAGTTAATGACCGGCGAGCGCGACGCTGCAAGCGGCAGGTAAGCATAAACAGCAATGAGCGCGACAACTGAAATCAATGCGGCATAAACCAACCGTCTGCTGGTAAAGAAGCTCACCCCCTGAGTTCGGAAAACAATAACCGCGATGGCAGGAAGAGTCAGCGCCACGGTGACATGATGAACGCCCAGGGCCAGGCCGAATATCAGTGCGGCCGAATAAAGAAAAAAGTCGTGCCTCATGATCTGGTCAGTGTTCGACCTCTTCGAAGTATGCAGCCTATCTTCGACGATCCGCCGGCGCCACCGAAGCATCAGGAAGAAGATGACGAGAATCAGCAGTGCATTTAAAGCATAGACCTCGGTAATCGTCGCGTACGACCAAAGCGTGCGGGAAAACGCCATTAGCAATCCCGCGCCCAGCGCGGGCGCAGCCACCGTAAGACGCGTAAACCCTAATTCCTCGGTTTTCTTGGGGCCTTTTTTTCGTCGCTTCGCCGCAGCCAGATATGACAATGTAGCGATCAATTCTGCCACGACTAATGTGAGCATCGCGCAGGCGAGCGCCGCGAAAAGCGCGGACGAAAAATTGATTCGTTGCGCCACGTTTCCAAAGGGCACAAGCGATGCGAGATGAGCGAGAATGATCCATAACGGAACGCCTGGTGGATGCGCGATCCCGAGACTCCGAGCAACTACGATTAGCTCTCCGCTGTCGGTCAGTGTAACTGTCGGCGCGAGAGTCCAGCTATAAAAAAGGAGCGCCACAAGAAACACGCTCCCCGCACAGAGTAGCTGTACCGCGGCCGGAGAAGGCATTCGAGAATTCGTTGTCTGGGCGGACTTTGATCTCGACTCGGAAGTCGCCGCGCTCTGTTGAGTCGTGCTTCTGAGACCTTGAGTGTCCTTCGAAAGCCCGCGCGCCATTGCCTATCGTCTCGCAAACGCGCTCTCCTGCAAATCAATGATTAAAAAACGAGCATACCTCGACACGGAAGGATACAACTAGAAAAGCAGTAGGCGCGGTACTTTCACGTTACCACCGACGCTTTTTTCTTGGTAGAATAAGGCCTGCCCTGAGCAGCGTTCACTGTCCGACCAAGCTCCATCCGGGTGGAAGAGTTGGGCCGAAGGCGGTGCTAACGAAAACGTTGTTGTTCAAGTACCAGATTGCTGTTTGCCGCGTAACAGCGTTGTAAAGCACATAGTCCGGCTTTCTGTTGCCATTAAAGTCTGCTGCAGCTACCAACGTCCAGCCGCCGGGCGGAGTCGGGCCATAAGCGCCGCCGATAAACGTTGGCCCTGATAAATACCAGATTGCTGTTTGGCGGGTCGCAGAGTTGGACAAAGCGTAATCCGCATGGCTGTCGCCATTGAAATCCGCCACACCTCTCAGTTCCCAACCGGAAGGAAGGGTTGGGCCGAATGCAGAGCTAAGGAAGATGTTATTGTTCAGGTACCAGATTGCGGTTTGACGCGTGCCAGCGTTGTAGAGGACATAGTCCGGCTTTTGGTTGCCGTTAAAATCGGCAATAGCCACCAACGCCCAGCCACCGGGCGGAGTCGGCGCAAAAGCGCTTCCAATGAACGTTGGCCCCGACAAATACCAGATCGCGGTTTGACGGCTAGCTAAGTTGAACAAGCCATAATCTGGATGGACGTCTCCATTGAAATCCGCTGAACCTCTCAGTCCCCAACCGGGCGGAAGAGTCGGACCCAACGCGCTACCGACCAAGACATTGTTGTATAGATACCAGATCGCAGTCTGACGCGATCCGGCATTACGAACCACCCAGTCCGGGTGTCCGTCACCGTTAAAGTCAGCCACTGCAGCCGCTCCAGAACCAGATGCTTGGTCAACGGTAAAGATCTGGTTTGTATTCGTAGGAGCCAAGCCCGCGCGGGCACCGCCACCCGGGATATAGATTTTGTTTCCGATAACCGATGCCCAGATCCCATGTCGCGGTAAAGGCATATTGGGCAACCGACGCCAGCTGTTATTAAAGGGATTATAGACTTCAACCTCGCCATGCAGCCCCCCCATATCTTCTCCCCCGAAAACCCAAAGCTCATTATCCACCACCGCGGCTCCAATGCCGGAGCGCGCAGTCGGCAATGGCGCAAGGGTAGACCAGGTATTGGTCTGTGGATTGTAAACCTCGAGGGCATCTGTTGCGAACCCGACTCGTCCACCTACAACATAAAATTTTCCGTCGATCACGCCGCCAGCGGTGTGATTGCGCGCAACCCTCATGGGCGCCTTGACTGTCCATGTGTTTGCGACGGAATCGTACACCTCTAGTTCGCGCTGGCTCGGAGTCCCGGTGCCTCCAGCAACGTAAATCTTATTATTCATCACCCCGACTGCCGCAGTGTCGCTGTGCACATAATGGCTGGAAGCTCTGGAAGACCAGGAGTTGTTGTTTGGATTGTAAACAAACGTCTCTCCTATGCCGGCACCGAAACTGTAGAGATTCCCTCCCGCCACCGCAGCGGCGTTGTGATTGACCACGTGGGGAAGCGGATGCGCTAAAGTCCACGTATCCGTAGTTGGATCGTAAACCTGCACCGTGGCAGTCGAGATAAAACCTAGATAGTAACCGCCAAGCACGTACAGCTTCCCATTTAGTATCCCGGTCGCGAGTTCCTGTCTGCTCAAAGGCATGGGGGCCCGTGTTTCCCAGGTACCACTATTTTGAGTCCAGCCGGTAGCGGCGAATATTAGCCACAAGAGCAGACCGAAAACAGGGAGCGGAGAATTGTGACGTGGCACTGTTGAGGACTCCATTATTTTTCTACAGAAAACAGGGAGCGAAGTTCCCCACCAATTTCAAACAAGACGAATCGGGGCCTCGGCAAACGCACGAATGGGCCGCAGCGCGAAGATATTTGCCCGTTGTTATCCAGCAGGGTTTCGCTTCAATGCTCGCATGACGAAATCATTTAACGCCGTTTGCAGCGCTTCCTCGTGTGCTCTTTTTGTGATGACATTGGTCACCATCGGACCGCTACAAGGGCAGACTCCGTCACTCGCATCGACGCCATCGCCCTCACAAACGCCGACTGATTACGATCTCCGCTGGGGCGTAAAGATTCCTATGCGCGACAAGGTGGAACTGAACGCCACATTGTATTTGCCAAAGACTCCGGATGGCTCATTACCGAAGACGCCAGTCATCTTCACACTGACACCTTACATCTCTGACAGCTATCACGCGCGCGGCACATATTTTGCATCGCATGGCTACGCATTCGCTCTGGTCGACGTTCGCGGCCGCGGAAATTCCGACGGCGAATTCGAGCCGTTTGTAAATGATCCTCGGGACGGGCACGACTTGGTCGAGTGGTTTGCAAAACAACCGTTCTGCGATGGCAAAGTTGCGATGTGGGGTGGTTCGTACGCGGGATTTAATCAATGGGCAACGGCGAAAGAATCTCCACCACATCTAGCGACGATTGTTCCCGCTGCAGCCGCTCATCCCGGACTCGATTATCCTTTCCCTCAGAACGTCGGCGTAACCTACGATATGCAATGGTACACGTTCACCAGTGGACGGACTGGACAGCAGAATCTTTTTGGTGATCAAAAATTTTGGCGAACGAAGTTCCTCGACGCCTACAAGAAGCATGTCCCCTTCAAATCGTTGGACTCGTTTATCGGAAATCCGTCCGTCAATTTTCAACGCATCCTCAAACATCCCATACCCGATGCGTACTACGATGCGATGGTGCCAACGCGCGAGCAGTTCCAAAAAATCACTGTCCCTGTCCTTACAATCACGGCGCAGTACGATGGAGATGAGCTGGGCGCGCTTAGCTATTACCGGGACCATCTGGCAAATAGCTCGCCAGACGTGCGCGCGAAACATTTTCTGATTATCGGGCCGTGGGACCACGCGGGCACCCGTACACCTACAGATGAAGTCGCCGGCGTAAAGTTCGGAGCCGGAGCCGTTATCGATCTGAATGATCTGCATCGGCAATGGTATGACTGGACAATAAAAAACGGTCCGCGGCCGGAATTTCTCAAGAACCAGGTCGCTTACTATTTGATCGCGGCGGGCAACAGCGGCGCCAATGGCGAGTGGAAATACGCCGATAACTTCGAAACACTAGTCGCGAACCCGAAAATTTTCTATCTTGATTCGAAAAACGGCGACGCGAATGGAGTGTTTCGTTCAGGCTCGCTTGCCGAAAAGCGGCCCAACGAGGGCTCAGACACTTTCATCTACGATCCGCTGGATACCATGCGCGGGGAAACAGTTGATGGGATCGATCCGAAAGAAAAAACAGCAGGGATCGACCAAACGTATCCTTTGAGTATCGGCAAGGATGGTTTGGTGTACCACACGGAACCGCTGCCTAACGAAACACCGTTCATCGGCTGCCCGGCAGTGACATTGTGGGTATCAATTGACACGCCTGATGTCGACCTCTCGGCTCATCTGTATGAAATCCAGCCCGATGGAATTGGCATCGTGCTCTGGAGCGATACTCGCCGCTTGCGTTACCGCGAGTCGCTGCGCGAGGCGAAACTGGTGAAACCGGGTGAAATCGTACGTTGCGACTTCAATCCCGGATTATTCGTTGCTCGCCGACTGACAAAGGGGAGCCGGCTTCGTCTGGTGGTGTCGACTCCAAATTCCCCTCAGTGGCAAAAGAATTATTGCTCGGGCGGAGTCGTTGCCGAAGAAACAGCAAAGGACGCGCGCACCTGCCATGTGCAGGTGTATCATGACGCCACCCATCCCAGCACGATTCAACTTCCGCTGCGATGATCCGCTGCGTTCTTGGAATTTTGATCATCACGGGCACGACTCTGCTGTTTGCGACAGCGGAGCAAGGCGCTTCGGAAATTGTGATCGCAATCCGTTATCTGAAAGCGGAGGGAACGAGTCATTCCCATCTCTATCTTTATCGCGAAGATGGAAAGTTGCTGCGGCAATTAACGAATGATGACTCTGGACAGGACTCCGCTCCTGTTTTTGCAGCGGATGGCGGACTGCTTGTCTTTACGCGTGAAAAATCCAATAACGTCCGAGAATCTTGGAGCGTTGATCCTCTGGGCAAAACATTGAAAAAACTGGAGGCTGCGCCGAATTGGTATGCTGGGGCAGAAGGTTCGCCGTATTTCACTAACGTCGAGTTGGAGGAATCGGCCTCGCCCAACCCTTCGGCTTCTCCTGACGAATCTCCATTCGCCACCGCCCCGCCAATCCCCACTTACAAATCGCCCGATGGTTCAGTCGAATTGATCTTACGCGAAGATCCCAATAGTGAAGACGATCAGATCGACGGGCCCAGTCACGGAAAACACTACGTGCTCCGCAACCTGAAAAATGGAACTGAAACTGAGTTCGACAAAATCCCCGGGTTTTACGGCGTCTTCGGGTTGCTGCACGACAGCCAGGACAAAGATCAGCATTTTCTCAGTGAGGGGCCGCTGAGACTGGCGTTCTTCGACCTGCATTTGAATAGCACGGACGGTGATACGGTTTTCGCCCTGGACTTGAACGGCCCGCGTCTTGTCAGGTTGTCGCCGAATTGGGCCGCTCCGATTCCGCTGCCTGGCGAAGCTGCGTTTCTTACGTTTACGGAAAACCGTTATGTGCCAATCCCTGGCAGCAAGAAGACGGTGAACTGCTCTTACATGGAACACTGGGATGAAAAGCTGAACAAGATTCGTTATGCGCGCGAAAAATCCGCCGCGCTGTGTTACGGCGCGTCGATGTATCGGCCGGGAAAGAAACCAAGTGTCATCACATTGCGCCGGAGCGCCGAGTAATCCCTGATGAAGAAAAGTTGGGTGGCCGTTTTTCTCATCGCGCTGTCGTTAGGCAGGGCTTTCGCTGAAGCTGAATCACTGGATAAACTGGCGAACGATTTTTGGACCTGGCGCGCGAAATACGCGCCATTTACCGGGGATGATGTCAATCGAATAGAGCATCCAGGCGGGACTCGCGATTGGTCGCGAGCCAGCATCGACAAATGGCGAAAGGATCTTGCTCAGTTCGAAGCACGTTGGAAAAGCATCGACCCGACGCGATGGTCAATCGCCAGTCAGGTCGATTACAAATTGATGGGGTCGGCTTTGGCGCGAGTGCGCTGGGAACTGGACATTGGTCCGCGCTGGAAACACGACCCTAATTTCTATATCGCTCAAACGCTTACGGCATTAACGGAAGCGCTCACTGTGCCGGGACCGTACGACGCAACGCGGAGCCGGGAAATTCTCACGCGAATCGAAAACATTCCGTCGATTGTGCAGCAGGGCATCGAGAATCTTGATAAGCCACCTGCGCCATTCGCCTCTGTCGCTATCAAAGCCCTGGAAAACATTCGGCCGCACCTGCATCAAATGGCGGCGGCGTTGGTAAAATCCACAACTCTCAAAGAAGAGGAACTAAACGGCGCAACTGATCGCGCAGCTGCCGCGCTGGAACGTTTTCGCGAAAACCTTCGGGAAATGTTGCCGTCGCTACCGAATGAAACCGCTCCTGGCCGTGACGCGTACGTGTTCTTTCTCAAGAACGTCGCACTAATGCCGTATTCACCTGAAGACCTTTTGGCGATGGGGAGGCAGGAGTGGAACCGCGCCGTCGCTTTCGAAGGGTTCGAAAAAAATCGCAACAAGGATCTGCCTCCGCTGAAAACTGCGGACAACATCGTCAATTGGATCAAAGAAGCAGCGGAGAAAGAATTGCAGATCCGGGAGTTTCTCGAGGATCGCGGCATTCTTACTGTCCCCGATTGGGTTCAGCACTACACACTTGGAACGATGCCGGAATATTTGCGCGCGCTGCAGGGATTCGGTGAAATGGACGATTTCACTTCGCCATCGCGATTGAATGAGAATTGCATCCGTTACGTGACCGAGCCTTCAGGAAAGCTCGGTTACTTCTGGCAGGCGACGGCAGAAGACCCGCGGCCTATAACTGTTCATGAAGGAATTCCGGGTCATTACTTTCAGCTTTGCCTTTCCTGGAAGCACGAGGACCCGATCCGGCGGCATTACTACGACTCCGGCGCTAACGAAGGAATCGGCTTTTATGCAGAAGAAATGATGCTACAGGCCGGGCTATTCGATGACAGTCCGCACACGCGTGAGATCATTTACAGCTTCATGCGTCTCCGTGCGCTACGTGTGGAGGTGGACGTGAAACTCGCCCTGGGAGAATTCACGCTCGAACAAGCCGCGAAATATCTTCAAGAAAAAGTGCCCATGGACGAACAGACCGCGCGGCAGGAAGCGATCGCTTTCGCAACCGGTCCCGGCCAGGCCATCACGTATCAGATCGGCAAACTACAGATATTGAAATTTCTGGCTGAGGCCCGAATGCAACAGGGCGACAAGTTCAACCTTCGCACGTTCCACAATTTCGTTTGGAAAAACGGAAATGTGCCAATTGCCTTACAGCAGTACGAATATCTAGGACAAAGTCCGGATTCTCGTGCCGTTCGCTGAAAGCTCGTTTTGGCGAGGACGCTGAAACCGTGTCGCCACGGCGATCGCTCTCCAATCCGTGATACCCGCAGAATCCGCGGTTCCGCCTAATCAACGATTTCCAAGCCCATCTGGCGGGCCGTGCCGGCAATGATTCGGAAAGCGGCGTCGTCATTGCGTGCGTTCAGGTCTTTACGCTTCGTGTTCACGATGTCCATGACCTGCTTGCGAGTGACCTTTCCAACTTTGGTCTTGTTAGGTTCTTTAGAACCGGCGGCGATGTTGGCTGCCTTCTTTAAGAGAACGGCCGCGGGTGGGCTTTTTGTGATGAATGTGAACGATTTATCTTTGTAAACAGTGATCACGACCGGGAGAATATCGCCAGCTTGTTTCTGGGTCGCCGCGTTAAATTCCTTGCAGAACGCCATGATGTTGACGCCGCGTGGACCAAGCGCCGTTCCAACCGGCGGCGCCGGGTTTGCCTGGCCAGCAGGAATTTGAAGTTTGATTTCAGCTACTTTTTCTTTTGCCATGTGGTTCGTTGAAGCTCTGAATCGTTAAAGCGGAAGACTAACCCCGCTCCACCTGCCAATATTCCAGTTCCACCGGAGTTGCGCGACCGAAAATGGTGACTGACACCCGCAGTTTGCCGCGCTCCGGATCAATTTCTTCGACGATTCCGGTCTGGTTTTGGAACGGGCCGTCGGCGACTTTTACCGATTCGCCAACTTCGAAGCTGACCTTCGGTTTCACCTTTTCTTCGCGCTCTTTCATTTGCGCCAGCATGCTGTCCACCTCCGACTGCCGCATCGGAATCGGCTTGTCCTTGGTGCCGGCAAACCCAATCACACCGGGTGTATCACGGACGAAATACCATGTGCGCCCGACCAACTGATTGTTTTCGTCGAGCAGGTGCATGTTAACGATCAGATAGCCCGGAAAAAACTTCCGGGTAGTCTCGCTCTTCTTTCCTTTCTTGATCTCCGAGACGCGCTCTGTCGGGACAAGCACGTCATAAACCAGATCGCCCATTTCTTCCGTCTTGACGCGTTTCAAGATATTCTCGCGCACCTTGTTTTCTTGTCCGGAAAGCACGTGCACGACGTACCATTGGTCTTTGCCTGCGAGTGTCTGTGCCATAAATCAATGCAACCGGGTGAAGAAATGGACAACGTTTACAAGAACCAGATCGAAAAGCGCAACGTATCCGCCAAGCAATAACATCGCGATCAGCACGACCACGGTCGAGTCACTCAGTTCCTTGTAACGGCGGAATCCTTTCTCTTTAGGGTCCCACGGCCACGAACACTTCTGAAGCTCGACTCTAACTTCGCTGAAGAAGTTTTTAATTTTGGTAATCATCTCAAATCTAAATCGTGATACGTTGAAGCGTTAGAGTGGCCCGATTGCAATGCAATTTCTTCGATTCAAGTTTCAACACTTCAACCCTTTAACGCGGCGTTAGCCACACGCCAGGAGGGACTCGAACCCCCAACCGACGGTTTTGGAGACCGCTACTCTACCAATTGAGCTACTGGCGTAAGTTTACTCTTCTTCTTCCGATCCCTCTTAATCTCCTCTTCCTTCCACATCCCACAACTGAGCAGAATCAGAGAAAGAGTGTTAATCCAGAATGTCACTCACGCGACCGGCGCCGACGGTCTTGCCACCTTCGCGAATGGCGAAGCGAATCGTCTTTTCCATTGCGATTGGCGTAATCAACTCGACTTCGATTGAGATGTTGTCGCCGGGCATGACCATTTCTACGCCTTCCGGCAATTTGACGGTGCCGGTTACGTCGGTGGTTCGGAAGTAAAACTGTGGCCGATAATTGGTAAAGAACGGGGTATGACGTCCGCCTTCCTCTTTGCTCAGCACATAAACTTCCGCCTTAAACTTCTTATGCGGAGTAATCGAACCGGGTTTCGAAATGACCTGGCCGCGCTCTACTTCTTCCTTCTTTAAGCCGCGCAACAAAACGCCGACGTTGTCGCCCGCGCGGGCTTCATCGAGAAGTTTGCGGAACATCTCGATGTCAGTTGCAACTGTCTTCGCAGTAGGACGAATGCCGACCAGCTCGACTTCCCCCATTTTCTTGAGAATACCGCGCTCGACACGGCCTGTAGCGACAGTGCCGCGGCCTTCAATGTTGAACACGTCCTCGATGGGCATTAGGAACGGCTGATCCACCGGCCGCTCCGGAACGGGGATGTAATCGTCGATGGCCTCGACGAGCGCGAGAACCTGTTTCTCGGCGTCAGCGTCACCATTGAGCGCTTTGAGTGCGCTGCCCTTGACGATCGGGATCTTATCTCCAGGAAATTCATATTGCGTCAGCAGATCTCGCACTTCCATCTCAACGAGATCGAGAAGCTCGGGATCGTCGACCATGTCGACCTTGTTCAGGAACACGACAATCGAAGGGACGCCGACCTGCCGTGCGAGCAGGATATGCTCGCGCGTTTGGGGCATCGGTCCATCTGCCGCGGAGACAACCAGGATGGCGCCATCCATCTGTGCTGCGCCAGTGATCATGTTTTTGACGTAGTCCGCGTGGCCCGGGCAATCGACGTGTGCATAGTGGCGCTTGTCGCTCGAGTACTCTACGTGTGCGGTGTTAATCGTAATGCCACGTTCTTTCTCTTCTGGCGCGTTATCGATTGATTCGTATGCACGCACTTCGGCCATGCCCTTCTTGGCCAGCGCTGCGGTAATTGCTGCTGTGAGGGTCGTCTTACCGTGGTCAACGTGACCGATCGTGCCGACGTTCACGTGCGGCTTGTCGCGTTTAAATGCTTCCTTAGCCATTTCAATTCTCCTGTTTAACTAACTCTATTTTTTTATTATCCGCTGCCGGTCCCCGAGCCTATCTAGAGCCCATGACCGGGATTGAACCGGTGACCTCGTCCTTACCAAGGACGTGCTCTACCAACTGAGCTACATGGGCTGCTCGTCGCCAGCCCAGCGCCTCTGCGGCAACCCGAGCGGCAAACCGGTCTTGCCTTCTGCCAGAGATTCAAAAGTCCCAAAGCCGCGTCAAATTTGCAATTTGAACGACCATGGGACCGCCTCGTTCCAGCAAAAAGCGTCCGCAAGCTAACCGCGCGCATCGTCGTGTCAAAGAAATTTCTCGGTAGGACAGTGCGCTGGCGGTCGCCGCGGCAACCGATCGCACCGCGTACCTGCGCTCAGCGGATTCTACCGCTTGTCTCTTCTGCTTTTCCTCGCGTGACCAAACGCACAATGATGGCAATGACAATGAGTGCAACGATGGCAATGCCCACATTCATTGGCGTGATGAAACCCGGTCCGGGCGTTGGAGTCGGAGTAGGCGAAGGAGGAGGCGGTGCGTTTTTCGCCTGCAGCATTCCCTGCACATATTGCAAACGCTGAACCGTGTCATAGTCGTCTGGTTTTAACTTTAACGCCGCCTGGTAGTCGGCGACCGCCTTCTCATACTGCTGCAAGGAAGTGTACGTCGCGCCTCGCTTCACCAAGTGCTCGGCGTCATTCGGGTCCTTATCGATCAACAGTGTGTAGTCTGCCACGGCAGCGTCGTAGTTTTTGAGGTTACGGTTTGCCCAGGCGCGCCGGTCATAATTTTGCGGGTCATCCGGTTGTGTCTGAATGGCGGTGGTAAAGTCCGCGACAGCTTTATCCCATTGGTTGAGACCGATCTCGGCAAAACCGCGAAACTTATAGGCATATGCGTCGTCGGGCTTGAGTTCGATTGCCTTATTAAAATCTGGTAATGCTGCATCGAACTGATTTTGCATCACCGCAGTCATCCCGCGCTCGCGATAGGCCACTTCATCTTTCGGAGAGACTTCGATTGCCTTTGAGAAATCAGCGAAAGCCTCGGGGAGCCGGGGAGGGTTGCCGGCACGATACGCCGTACCACGATTAGTGTAGCCACGTGGATCTTTTGGATTCGCTTCAATCGCCTTGGTGAACTCCGCCACGGCGCCTTCGAAATTCTTTTGTTGAGCCAACTCGATCCCACGCTGCATATGGCTTGCCCCGCCAGCTGGCGATTTCTGAGGTTTCCCAAGGCAAACGTGACTGGTTGCAAAACATAGAAGCGACGCAGTTGTGATGATTATTGTTTGCTTGTTCAAGATATTCATTCTCCTTTCAGCCCAACTGTTGAGCGATTTATGCTTGTAGGCGAGCAAATTAAGTGCCGAACGCCTAAATGAACAAAACAAATTCGACGGCGGGATTTGTCCATCGACACCGTCGCACCAGCCTGTCGGAAGGCTACGCCGCACTCTTTGCCACGGTGCTTATTTGGTCCACGCCATCACTGTTCATGTATTATTTGAATCGCTTCTACGATCCATGGGCACAAAATTTTTATCGTTATTTTGTCGCCTGTCTCGCCATTGCGCCGCTTTTGATTTACCGAGCTCGTCGTGACCCTCCACTCGACTGGCGGGCTGTAACGATGTGTCTTGTCCCATGTCTCCCAAACGTAATCCATCAAGTCACGCAGGTCGTCGCGCTGTTCTACATGGGTCCCGGCGTTTACACGATTTTCGGCCGGGCCTCGGTGATCTTCACCGCTTTACTCGCCCTCGCATTTTTTCCTGAGGAACGCCGGGTGATCCGCCAATGGCAGTTCCAAGTCGGCACACTGCTCGGCTTAATTGGAGCTTTTGGCGTCGTCTGGTTTCAACCAGGTCGAGAAACAGAACACATGAGGCTGCCCGGATTGTTCATCGCTTTCATTGCCACATTTTGTTGGGCGCTCTATGCAGTCTTAATTAAACACCCTTCCATGCAGCTTGGCCCGACACGCAGCTTCGGGCTGGTCAGCTTAATTACCTCAATCCTGTTACTTCCGCTTACATTGGCATTTGGAAACATTACCGCACCACTTCATGCCGGAGCGCAGGTAAACTTGATTTTGATCGTCTCTGCGGTGATCTGCATTACGTTGGCACACGTCTTGTACTACGTCGCCATTCGTGAAATCGGCGTGGCCCTGGCGCAAACCCTTCAACTTCTTTGCCCGGCGCTCGCTCTGGGTCTCTCAGCTTGGATTTATGGTGAACGACTAACCCAAGCTCAGCTTTGGAGTGCCGCTATTCTGCTGGTCGGCGCATTCCTCGCGATGCGCGCAAAACCGGTCGCCACGACCGAAACTGCGGAGAATATTTGAGCGCTGGACACTCTGCGCGCGACTGCATTATCCAGTATCCACAATCGAGCATCCAAAATCTGCTTCCATCTGTGAACCTCAAAAAATATCTCCGAAGCCGCCAAAAAGAGATCGACCGTGCGCTGGATCGTTATTTGCCGAAAGCGAGTACGAAACCCACTACGCTCCACAAGGCGATGCGATACAGTCTCTTTGCCGGAGGCAAACGATTTCGACCGATTCTATGTCTGGCCGCGGCTCAGGCTTGTCGCGGTAACATCGATACCGCACTTCCGCTCGCCTGCGCTGTCGAATGCATCCACACGTATTCGCTGGTGCACGATGATCTCCCCAGCATGGATAATGACGATTTCCGGCGCGGCCGCCCTACGTGCCACAGAGTTTTCGGCGAGGGCATCGCGGTGCTGGCTGGAGACGCGCTGTTGACCATCGCATTTGAAATTGTTTCAACTGCCAAGCCGGCGCCGCGATACGACATCTCAGTTTTGTTGCGTGAGGTTGCGGTCGCGGCCGGGAGCCAAAGACTGATCGCTGGTCAAGTGGCCGATCTCGAAGCGGAAGGCAAAAGAGTCAAACGCGATCAACTGCGATTTATTCATGATAACAAAACTGCGGCCATGTTGAAAAGCTCGGTCCGGCTGGGCGCAATGAGCGCAGACGCAGACGCCAGGAAACTTTCGGCTGTCACACAGTTCGGGGAGCGACTCGGTCTGGCTTTCCAAGTCATCGACGATATCCTCGATGTAACCCAAACTTCGGAAATATTAGGGAAAAGCGCCGGCAAAGACGTCGCGGCAAAAAAGGCGACTTATCCTGCGGTAATTGGACTGGAGAAATCACGAGCTGAAGCGAGGCGACTCACGCGCCAGGCACACGACGCTCTGTCTGTATTTCGCGAGAGCGACGCTGAAACACTTCACGCGCTCGCAAACTACCTGCTCGAACGCGAGTATTAGAATCTGGAGAGCAAAGGGCAGCCTGCGCTCGCCAGAACCAGCTGGAGAATTAGACCAGCGAGAGATTCGGATCGATTTCTTCTGTGACTTTAGATTGAAACCGATCCTGTAACCGTAGTAACGCAGCGAACGCGATCATTGCCGCGTTGTCGGTGCACAACCACGGTTCGGCATTTTTGAATTCAAACCCTTTGCGCGCACATGCTTCGCCCAATTGTCTTCGCAATTCCTGATTGCAACTAACCCCGCCGCTGAGTGTCACGAGATCGACGCGGTATTTCTGCGCCGCAGCAATCGTCTTACACACCAGGACGTCAATAACTGCCTGCTGGAAGGAAGCGCAGAGATCGTTAATCGCTTCGTCCCGAACGGAATCCGGGGATGCCGTGGTGTTACTCGCGGAGTTCTTCGACTGGGTTTCTCCACTTCGCTCCGCTTTGCTCGAAATGACAATCTTTGGCAGCAAATAGCGCACGGCCGTTTTCAACCCGCTAAAACTGAAGTTCTCCGACTCGAGCATGCTGCGCGGCAAATCAAAACGATTTGGATCGCTGCCGCGCGCGCGTTTTTCAACCTCCGGTCCGCCGGGATATCCTAATCCGAGCATTTTGGCGACTTTATCAAATGCTTCGCCAGCGGCATCATCGACAGTTCGCCCAATTAGCTTGTAATCACCCAACGCTCGCACTCGAACCAACATCGTGTGTCCCCCACTGACGATAAGCGAAACATTCGGGCGAATGTAGCTTCCGCGCTCTACGTCTCCAAAGAAAGGCGAGAGCAAATGTCCTTCGAGATGATTGATGGCGAGGTACGGTTTGGCAAAGCCGATCGCCAGTCCTTTAGCAATTGACGCGCCGATCATAAGTGAACTCGCCAGCCCCGGTCCGCTGGTCGCGGCAAATGCGTCGACTTCGGACAAATCAAGCGTCGCTAAACTAACAGCGCGATCGAGCAGCCGCGGTGCGTGGACAAGGTGGTTCCGTGACGCGATCTCAGGCACAATCCCACCATACTTTTTATGCGCGGCGATTTGCGACGCGACTTCGCTGGCAAGCAACTCCGACCGCGAGTCGCCGTTACATCCACGTAAGATCGCAACGCCGGTTTCGTCGCACGAGGTTTCCAATGCCAACACTGTCATATCGAGCGGAGTCGAGACATCTCTCGAAGTTAAATTCCCGAAGCATCAGACACAGTAAGAGATTCCGCGGCTGCGCTCGGAATGACCACTATGCGGGCGAGCAGCTATTTCTTTACCGCTTGCGCTTTCGGCGCGTTCTCTTGCGCGTAAATCATGACGCCCTTGAGCGCATCAATTGCTCGTAACATCTGTGGGTCTCTGGCCTTGATAATGCTTTTCTCTTCCTCGGGCTGCATATTGCCCGTGTTGCGCAGGGCAAAAAGAGAACGCTCCTGCTCGGCAGTTACCGCAACACGAATATTCGGCGTCACGCCATTACCCTGGATGACCTGTTTGCTCGGCGTGTAGTATTTCGCAGTTGTAAAACGCACTGCAGAGCCGTCTGGCAATTGCATGACATTCTGCACGGAACCTTTTCCAAAAGTTGTTTCGCCGACAAGCACCGCCCGATGCAAATCCTTCAGCGCCCCTGCAACGATCTCTGCCCCGCTTGCGCTGCCTTCGTTGATCAACACCACCATCGGAAAGTTCCCGCGTTCCTTTTTGGCCCCGGAAGTTGAATAATCATGCTGTTGCGAAGCGACCCTGCCCTGCGTTGAGACAACTTTTGTGTTGGGCGGCAGGAACTGCGCGCAGACATCGACCGCGCTATTTAACAGGCCACCCGGATTGTTCCGCAAATCGAGAATGAGCGCCTGCATCCCTTGCTTCTGCAGTTCATCGAGCGCTTTCGACAGTTCGTCGGCGGTCGGCTCGTTGAACTGCACCAACCGGATATAACCGATCTTGAATGGCCCGGTCAGATCCGGATCAAGCAATCCCGCTCCCTTGACACTTTGAATTTTGATCTCTGCGCGTTGCAAAGTGTATTCCTTGATTTCCTTGGTCGAAGGCCGCAGCAGCGTAAGAGTTATTTTTGCTCCGGCAGGTCCGCGCAAAACATTGATGGCGTCCTGGAGATCCATTCGTTCGGTTGAGATGCCGTTGATTCGCAAGATCTGGTCGCCAGAGAGGATTCCCGCCTTGGCCGCAGGCGTGTCCTCCATCGCTGTAATCACACTAGGCAAGCCGTTTTTCATCGAAACTTCGATCCCAAGACCGTTAAAACGACTGCGCGTGTCGTCCTGCATATCCCGGAAATCGTCGGGATCCATGAACTGGCTATGTGGATCCAGCGAAGAAAGCATCCCCTTCATTGCCGCGTTGATGAGATCGTGATAGCTCGTCTTGTTCTCATCCACGTAATCCTGACGAATTAATTCGAGCGCTTTTGCGAAAATTGAAATTTGCGCGTAGCCGTTATCCTCTTCACTCTTTCCCGGCTGCGCCTCCTGTGCGGCGGCAGAAAACACACCTAGCAAGAGACAAGCCAACAACGGCAAAATCATGAAGCGCCTCATACTTGGACCCCAGCTTGAAAAACAGGCTCACCATCGCTCACGGGAAATTTTTGGCAACACCCAACGCGAACTGTTGTCTTAACTTGCGCGCCAATGAAAACGGTCTTTAGCGTTAAAGCTTTCGCGCTCGTCTTTTTCCTCTCCGCGCTCTGTTTCTTTCGAGGTTTCGCCGCAGAAACCGAAGATGGCGAATATGAGGCCGTCGCCGAGGAATACATTAAGGGGTATTTGAGCGCTCACCCCCTTGAGGGGACCGCTCTCGGGCTTCACGAGTACGATGGCAAAATCACCGATTACAGTCGCCTCGCGCTCGATGCTGAGCTTTCCCGGTTACGGCGTTTCGACGATCGGCTGAGCAAGTTCGATTCGGGCAAGCTGAGTCCCCGCCAATCCATTGATCTGCGAATCCTGCAAGCTGCCGTGAAGAAAGACCTCTTTAAAATGCAGGATATGTCAGTGTTCGAGAGAAACCCTATGGTTTATGCCCGCGCAGCGGACGTGAATGTCTATATCAAGAGGAATTTCGCGCCGCTCGAAGATCGCGTTCGGAGTTTGACTGCGATCGAATCGCAAATCCCAAATATCCTCATCGCCGCGCGGACAAACCTCAATGACGTCCTTCCAAAGCCGTACGTTGAGCTCGCCATTCAGATCGCGAAAGGTTCCGCAGACTTCCTGAAAAAGGAGCTTGTTGCCGCCGTCGGTAATCTCAAGGACGAACAGCTTCGCTTGGCCTTTCACGAGGCCAACCGCAAAGCCGCAAATGCGCTTAACGATTATGCGGCGTGGCTGGAGCGGGAGAAACTCCCGAAAGCCTCCATGGATTTCGCGTTGGGCGATGAAAAATTCAGGCGTTTCCTGGCGCAGACAGAATTTGTCGATCTTCCTCCGCAAAAAATCCTTGAGATTGGCCTGGAGCAGTTAAGAGCGGAACAAACAGCGTTCGCCGAAGCGGCAAAAAAAATCGATCCGAACAAGTCCCCAATCGAAGTTTTCAAGCAAATTCAAAGCGAACATCCCACGCCGCAAAATCTCATCCCGGATGTGGCCAAAGATCTGGACAAGATTCGCAAATACGTCTTGAGCCGTCGTTTGGTCGGCATCCCATCTGATGTCCGAGCGAAGGTCAAAGAGACTCCGCAATACATGCGCGCTACGTCTTTCGCATCGATGGATACGCCGGGTCCGTTCGAGAAACGCGCCAATGAGGCGTATTACTATGTCACGCCTACGGAGAACGACTGGCCGGAGAAACAAAAAGAAGAATGGCTCACGGCTTTTAATTATTACACTTCCGACGTTGTCTCGATTCACGAAGCTTACCCAGGTCATTATGTACAGTTCCAGCACCTGAACGCATCGCCGGCGAGCAAGGTGGAAAAAATCTTCGGCAGCTACGCGTTCGTCGAAGGATGGGCGCATTACTGCGAAAAAATGATGCTCGACGAAGGCTACGGCAGTTCCACCAACTCGACTCCCAGCGAAGACGACGTGAAACGCGCGGCTAAATATCGGATGGCACAGGCCGACGAAGCGCTGCTTCGTCTATGCAGATTATGTGTGGCGATCAAGATGCACACACAGAAGATGTCGCTCGACGAGGCAACCAAGTTCTTTCGGGAGAACTGTTATTACGAGGAAAAGCCGGCACGCCAGGAAGCAATGCGCGGCACCTTCGATCCGGGTTATCTCAATTATACCCTGGGCAAATTGGAGATTTTGAAATTACGCGACGATTACAAGGCGCAGCAGGGTGACGATTTCTCACTGCAAAAATTCCACAACGATCTGCTCGATCACGGTATGCCGCCCATTCGGCTTCTTCGCGAAATCATGCTCAAAGATCAGAGCAAATGGGACCAGGTGCTGTAAGTAAAAGTTTAAAAGGGTAAAAGGTTACAAAGTTTATGGGCACTAAGCCGTACGCTCCTTATTGCCTTTCAACCATTTGTCTCTTTAACTCTCTACCAGGGTATTTCTTTCCGATCGCGGAAGAATTTTCCAGTGAGCTTCTGCGACGCGTCAGCAGCGAGCCATACAATCGTGTCCGCGCCTTCCTCCAGGGAGCGGCTCGCGCCTTGTCCGCCCATATCCGTGCGCACCCAGCCGGGGCAAACCGAATTTACCGCAAACTTCGGCAATGCAGTGGCCAGCTGTAATGTCAGACTGTTGAGCGCAGTTTTCGAAATGCAGTAAGCCGGCGACCAACCATCAGCCCCGCCAGTCAGTTGACCGCCGCCACTGGAGACGTTGATCACCCGCGGCGCTTTGCTGTTTCTGAGCAAGGGCACGAACGCACGTGTTACACGCAACGCGCCCAGCGTATTTGTTTCCAGCGTCTTTCGCAATAGCTCATCGCTAATTTCCAGAATCGCATTGTCGCCACCAAGAATGACTCCTGCATTATTCACCAGCACGTCCAGATGATGGGCAGCTTTGGCAAACTCCCGTGCCGCAACGGTAACGCTCGGATTATCTGCGACGTCGATCGACAGAAAGATCGCCTTCCCGCCTTCCTGCGCGATCTTAGCCACCGCTTTTTGACCGGCATCCCGATTACGCGCACCGACGAAGACTTGAAATCCCTTTCCTGCGAGTTGACGCGCTACTTCGTAGCCAATCCCTTTGTTCGCTCCCGTGACCAATGCGGTATTCATGTGCGGCGATGCGATATCGCCTTAATCAGCGAGGCCGTCGTCATTCTCGCCCGGCAACAGGTCCCGCAGCATTGGTTGCGGATTAGAAGGTAATTCCTCAACGTCACGCAATTTTTTCGTGATAACGCGGGACCGAACATCGACATCCTCCATCTTGCGTGAGGCTTGATCGATTTTCTCTTTCACCGCCGATAATGCTTCTCCGAATTTTCCAAACTCGGTTTTCACTGACGCCAGCAAATTCCAGACCTCGCTTGAGCGTTTTTGAATGGCAAGCGTGCGAAAACCCATTTGCAGACTGTTGAGCAACGCAGCCAGCGTAGTCGGTCCAACGAAAGTCACCCGGCAATCGCGCTGCACGTTTTGAACCAGGCCCACACGGCGAATCGCCTCCGCGTAAAGGCCTTCGCTTGGCAAAAACAGGAGAGCAAAATCGGTCGTCTTTGGCGGATTAATGTATTTGTCGCAAATATCTTTCGCACAGCGCTTCAACTGCGTATCCAGAATTTTCATCGCCGCTTCCACCGCCGTGGAATCGCCACTTTCCTGTGCCGTCGTCAAACGCTGGTAATGTTCCATTGGAAACTTAGCGTCAATCGGCAACCAGACCGGCGTGCCGTTCTCGTCACCCGGCAACTTGATCGCGAACTCAACACGCTCATCTGTGTCCTCTCGCGTCTTCATGTTTTTAGCAAACTGCTCGGGTGTCAGCATTTCTTCCAACAAGACGCCGAGCTGCCATTCACTCCAGCCACCGCGTGTTTTGACGTTCGTGAGCACTCGTTGCAACCCGCCCACGTCACTGGCCAATTGTTGCATCGCGCCGAGACCCTGATGCACCTGCTCAAGTCGATCGCTCACCAGCTTGAACGACTCGCCGAGACGTTTCTCCAATGTGCCCTGCAATTTTTCATCAACAGTGGCCCGCATCTTGTCGATTTGGTTCGAGTTGTCCTCCTGCAACTGTTTCAAGCGCGAATCGACAATCGATCGCACACTTTCGAGAGACTTGGTCAGTTCCTCGCGTTGATTCTTCGCCGCCGCTCCTGCTTCCTCGCGATTGCGGGAGAATTCATCACGCAATCCGCGGTCGATCATTTCCAATCGCCTGACCACTTCCGCTTCCACGCCACTATCGGCAGCTCCGCGGCGCACCAATAAAGCCACCAGGGCGACGACAAATCCACCGACGATCAAACCGATCAGGCTGTAGATCAGCGGACTCATACTGCGTGATTAAACGATGCTGTGTCGAATTCAAGCTGCAGGCGCGTTACCGCGTTCGGTCCTGCGCAAAAAGTCGCGATTTCCGGGCGCGGTTCACGCCTTCTTTTCAAACAGCAGTTCGCCGGCGCGACTGGTCGCCTTGACAACTGCCTTGATGAGCGTGACTCGGAGTTTTCCTTCTTCGAGTTCGAGGATGCCGTCGATTGTGCAGCCTGCGGGTGTGGTAACCGCGTCTTTTAGTAGCGCGGGATGATCGCCAGTTTCGAGAACCACGCTTGCCGCCCCTTTCATCATCTGGGCCGCAAGAAGAGTGGCGATGTCGCGCGGCAAACCAACTTTCACGCCCGCTTCAGCAAGCGATTCCAGAATGATGTATGCAAACGCAGGCCCGCTGGCGGAAAGACCCGTGACGGCGTCCATATGCTTTTCATCAAGCAGAACAGTACGGCCCACGGCGTCAAACATGCTGCGAGCAATCTCAAGATGGTCCGGTCCTGCATGAGCACCGCGGCAAATTGCCGTCATGCCGCAGTCGACTGCCGCGGGTGTGTTTGGCATCGCTCGAACGACTGGTATTTCATTAAGCTCGCCGCAGCTTTCGGCCAGTTGTTGCTCCAAATAGCTTGTCGGCACGGATGCCGCAACGGATACGAGCAGAGTTTGCGCGTTAATTTCGAGAGCAATCTCCCGCAGCAACTCCGCCACGGTTTGGGGTTTTACCGTCAGCAAAACGATGTCGGCCTCTCTGACGGCTTCACGATTATCGGTGCTTACCGGAACACCAAGCTCACTTGTGAGCGCGGCTGCCCGCTCCGCATGTCTCACTGTCGCGGTAACACTATTCGCTGAAAACAGTCCCTTCTTCAGATACGCACGCAGCAGGATAGCACCCAGTTTGCCAGCGCCGAGCACGGCCAATTTTCTATCGGAAAGTTCGAGGGCCATCATCGAGGGTTTGCCGAACAACGAAAGATTCCTCGACTTCGCTCGGAATGACAAGAGCGACTAGAACCGCACCTTTACACCGCCATACGCGGCGCGCCCAAGCGAGGGAAAACCGAACACTTCCGAGTAGTGTTCGTTCGTCAAATTGTCGACTCGCCCAAAGACTGAGAAGTGTGGTGTGACGTCGTACTCCGCGGCAAAATTTACGAACGAATAATCCTCGATATCGAAGTTCGGGGCGCCAAAGTTCAGTTCCTCTCGCGCATTCACGAACTTTGCTTCGACTACAGTGCGCAGTTTCTTGAACCAAAGATAGGAAGCAGAAAAATAAACTTCATTGCGCGGCCGGCGCGGCAAACGCGAGCCTTTCGGTTGCGAAACATCGCTATCGTCGGTCTTTTCGGTATCCAGGTAAGTGTAGCTGGCCATCAACACAAGATTGGAAATCGGTTGCACACGCAATTCGGCTTCCAATCCCTGCGTTTCGGCTGCCCCGAGGTTGAGCGTTTGAAAGAGCCCGTTGAACCCAATCACGTTTGACAAATCGTTATGAAAGTACGTCACATCCATCGCAACACGCTTCTCCCATAGCTCCTGTCGGACGCCGATGTCCCAGCCAAAAACTTTTTCCGGGTCCAAATTAGGGTTGTTGCCGAAGATAATGTCCTGACTGCTCGGCGGACTGAACCCTGTCGCAACGCTCGAGTGTAGCGTCGTATTGGTCTTGTCGATCCTGTAGCTGCCGGCGACGCGATACGTCCAGACGCCCCCGAACTCGTTGAAATCAGCGAACTGGCCGCCGGCAACAAAGATCAAATTCTTTATTGGCGTTAGCGTCACCTGTGAAAAGCCCGCAATCTCCTGCGTGTGGTCGCCGATAAAGGTCGGTTGTGGCCCGAAAATTTGCAGAATAAATGGGCGCTCCTGGCCGGCATTAACACGGCTGTAGAAAAATCCCGACGTCAGGGTGAGCCATGAGGTTGGACGCAAATCATTTTGATAATCAATCTGCGTCCGTTCAAAGAGAGCGCGTGTGGATCCGACAAACCCATCCTGGTTTGGATCGTTTATTTGCCGCTCGTGGTCATAACTGACAATGAGTTTGTGATCCCACCAGTCAGTTGGCCTCCAATCAATGTGAGGACCAATTAACCAGCGTTCCGTTAGAAAGTGATCAATGGGACGTGGATCGAAGATCGTGTTAGGATTTCCGGTATCGCTTACCGAGTAAGTAAACAGACTGCCAATCCGTAGTTGCTCGTCGGGCGACCAGCCCACGTTCGCTAGTCCGGCAGAATTGCGGTAATTATTATTGGGACGTGCGTTCTCGGTGTCGAGCCGGCTGGCGCCGACCGAATAATCGAAATCGCCGATTTTGCCGTCGCTCTGGCCCCATTCGCGGAAAGAGTCGTACGATCCGCCCTCGGCAGCACCCATTGCGCCCGGAGTTCCGGTGCCTTGTTTCGTAAAGATTTGAATCACTCCCGCGAGGGCGCGCGGTCCGTAGATCGCGCTTTGCGGCCCACGCACCACCTCGATCCTATCGATATCGTCCGTCGTGATGTCGGCGAAGTTCATCGCGCCAGATAAACCCTGGTTAATTGGAATGCCATCGAGCAGCACTTGCATGTCTTCGCTTGGCAATCCGCGCATGAAAACGGACGTCAACTGGCCGGCGGTTCCCGTCTGCACCACGGATAGCCCCGGCACTTCGCGAAGCGCATCACTCACGCGCTGGATTTGTTTTTGCTCTATATCTTCCGAGGTAATTACGCTGACGCTTGCTGGCGATAGATCGAGAGGAATATCGAAACGTGTCGCAGTAACGACGACCGGCTCGGCCTCCACATCGCTAGGTGAAGGGGTCGGCGTCGGTATCCCTTCCTGTCCAAAGCAAACGAGCGGCGCGAATGCCACGAGTGCGAGAACGCGCAATTTGCGCGCTCTGCAAATCTTAACAAACCAAACTGGACGATTTTGCATAACAAGTTTCCTCCAACTCCGAGAGTTGGAGTTAGGCTTGATCAGTTCGGCAGCGTTAAACTGCAGTGAACAGCCAAATCATCCAGCTCTCATTCTTCTTTTCGCGAAGAAGTTTTTGCTGTAGCCGCATCTCCGTGAGACGCCCAGGCGTCGCGCACAGCGCAACGGCTACAGAATGAGGTGGACCGGACAAATATTCTGGCTCCTGGCTTTGTTCCGGCACTCGCCGGAATCACCTTCTTCCCGCCTTCACCCTCGAATTCTCGAGGATTGGCCCAATTGGGAAGTCGTATCCAGTTACAGCAGCGCAACTGCTCCCGGTTCTCACGGGATTTCTTGCGCCGATCCACTTTTCCAAGCTCGCAAAGAACTGGATCGAGAAGTAGCGGCTTGCAGTTGCTGCTGCAAGATTTATTTCAGATTTATCTTACCCGTTTAGCAACGAACCTGCGACCGAGTGCAACAATTGATCCATCGGCTGCGAGCGTTTCCTCCTGCTCGGCAATGGCTTGAACAATCGCATTGCGCCTGTCTGTAGCAATAATTGCGTTGGCTATGTACCGGAAATAGTACGCCGCTTTCTCGCTGATGATACGGCCGAATGGCTTCTCAAGTTCCGTCTCAATCTCAGCGCCTGTGTGTAAATCATGATCGTGGTTTTGTTGCCACGCCTCCAAAGTTTGCGCCTTTGACAGCGTCTTGCTGACAGACTCGTCGCCCTCGACGAATAGGCCGGCTGCCCGAATAACTCCGATGGCGCTCGTGAACCATCGTAACGTTTTTTCATCGGCGGAATCGTAGGCGAAATCTTCGACGATGACACGTCCGCTGTCGGTCAGGCTATCCGCAGCATGTCTAACCGACCGATCGAGCGGATGAATGTGATGCAGTGATCGCGTGAAGAGGACCGCATCGAAGGAGCCATCCGCAAAATCTGGCCATGTCGCCGCTCGTGCATCCACGCCTAGTTTCCGCGCAGCAGCGATGGAATCAGGGTCTGAGTCAATCGCCACAACCGTGAATCCGTCTTTCGACAAGTGAGCTGCCAGTTCGCCCGCTCCGCAGCCGACCTCAAGGATGCGCCGACATTCGGAGGAAAGGAATCGTCTGATGAAATCGTAGGTGTAGCGCGTTTCAAATCGCATTTTGAAACTTTAACTCGCTGCTTGCGCTTCCTGGCTCAAGATTTATCTATCTCTCCCGAATTATTATTCTTCCAAATTGCACTCCTCACCCAAGATCATCGTCACTGGCGGTGCCGGATTTGTCGGCTCGAATCTGACGCTCGCCTTACAGGAGAAATTCCCGGACGGGCGTCTGACGGTAATTGACGATTTTCGCTCTGGTAATTTTAAGAATCTTACCGGTTATCGTGGCGATTTCGTTGCGCAGAATCTGGCAACGCTCGATTGGAACGAACAGTTCGGCGATGAAACGTTCGACGTAGTTTTTCATCTCGCGTCGATCACGGATACGACGAATCACGATCAGTTCGAACAAGTACACGACAACGTGGAAAGTTTCGGCGGGTTCCTGAATTTTGGGGCCCCGCCCAAAAAA
>Ga0081540_1000928_pt1 | contig 26355 bp, 23 predicted proteins | sample TabmetS2T1R1_FD_71024 | JGI IMG/M metagenome (GOLD analysis project Ga0081540, IMG submission 71024) | Tabebuia heterophylla rhizosphere microbial communities from the University of Puerto Rico - S2T1R1 | ecosystem: Host-associated > Plants > Roots > Rhizosphere ...
CGAAGCCACCACCATCATCAACGCCCAGGATTACGGGCGGACCATCTACGAGCTCTCGCTGCGCCGCGACCTGATCCGGATCGGCGAGGACATGGTCAATGTCGCCTATGACGCGCCGGTCGACTTTGCCCCTCGCGCACAGATCGAGGACGCCGAGCGCCGGCTTTACGAACTAGCCGAGGCCGGCCGGTATGACGGCGGCTTCCAGAAGTTCTCTCAAGCCCTCACAGTGGCCGTGGATATGGCCGCGGAAGCGTTCCGGCGCGACGGAAAGCTCTCTGGCATCGCCACTGGCCTCCGCGATCTCGACTCGAAGATGGGGGGTCTCCAGAAGTCCGACCTGATCATCGTCGCCGGCCGCCCCGGCATGGGCAAAACCTCGCTCGCCACCAACATCGCCTACAACGTCGCCAAGGCCTATGTGCCGGAGATACAGACCGACGGCACCACAAGGGCGGTCAATGGCGGCGCGGTCGGCTTCTTCTCCTGCGAAATGTCGGCCGAACAGCTCGCCACGCGCATCCTCGCCGAACGCACCGGAATCCCGTCGAGCTCGATCCGCCGCGGTGGCATCAGCGAGCTCGATTTCGAGAAGATCCGCGAGTGTTCGATCGAGTTGCAGTCGCTGCCCTTCTATGTAGACGAAACCGGCGGCCTTTCGATCGCCCAGCTCATGGCGCGCGCCCGCCGGCTGAAGCGGCAGAAGGGCCTCGATCTGATCGTTGTCGACTACATCCAGCTGCTGACGGGCTCGAACAAGCGCGGCAACGAGAACCGTGTTCAGGAAATCACCGAAATCACCACCAGCCTCAAAGCATTGGCGAAAGAACTCAACGTTCCCATCATCGCACTGTCGCAGCTGTCACGTCAGGTCGAAAGCCGCGACGACAAGCGTCCCCAGCTGTCGGACCTGCGTGAATCCGGCTCGATCGAGCAGGACGCCGATGTTGTGATGTTCGTCTATCGCGAGGAATATTACCATCAGATGCGGAAGCCTCCGGAATCGAGCCATGACAAATTTGCGGAATGGATGGCAGAGGGGAACCGCGTAGAAGGCAAGGCCGAAGTCATCATCGGCAAACAGCGTCATGGCCCGACCGGTACTGTAGAACTGCAGTTCGATGCCAGCGTCACCCGGTTCGGCGACCTCTCGCCCAATGTACAACTCCCGGAACGGAGCTATTGACGCAGTTCCACGAGGTTGAACCGCTGCGCCATGCCGCCTAAAATGTGGCATGAACATCGCATCCGACCCGAAATCGCTGCTTTCCCCAGAGGCCAATCTGGCGGCGGCCCATGCCACCGCCACCGGTATCCTCACCGTCGACCTCGACGCCATCGTCGCCAACTGGCGCAAGCTGGAAAAGACGGCCGTGCCCGCCGAATGCGCCGGCGTAGTCAAGGCCAACGCCTATGGCTGTGGTGCCGAACAGGTGGCCCGTGCACTCTCGAATGCCGGCTGCAAGACCTTTTTCGTCGCCACGCTGGACGAGGCCAAGGTCGTCCGCGCCGCCGTGCCGGAATCGGCCGCGATCTATGCGCTCGACGGCTTCTTCCAGAATTCCGGCGAAGCCTACGCCAAGTTCAACTGCCGGCCCGTGATCGGCGACCTCAACGAGCTCGCCGAATGGGACGTGTTCTGCCGCCGCTCCGGCTGGAACGGCGGGGCCGCCATCCATATCGACACCGGCATGAACCGGCTGGGACTAACGATCGCGGACGCCCAGGCCATCATCCCCCGCATCAAAGCCGGCGATCACGGCATCGCACTGGTGATGAGCCACCTCGTCTCCGCCGAGCTGCTCAATAATACCAGCAATGCCAGGCAGCTCGCGGCCTTCCGCGAGATCGCCAGCCAGTTCTCGGGCGTGCCGGCCGCGCTGTCCAATTCGTCCGGAATCTTCCTGGGTCCGCAATACCAGTTCGACATGGTCCGCCCGGGGGCTGCGCTCTATGGTGTCAACCCGACGCCGGAGGCCGACAATCCGATGCAGCCCGTGGTCGAGCTGAAGGCGCGCATCGTGCAGATCCGCACCATCGAGCGCGGCGAGACGGTCGGCTATGGCGGCACCTGGACGGCGCGGCGGCCGACAAGACTCGCGATCGTCGCCGCCGGCTATGCCGATGGCTATTTCCGCGCAGCCAGCGCCAATGACGGCACCCGCGGCGCAGAGGTGGTGGTCGCCGGCAAGCGCTGCCCGATCGCCGGCCGCGTTTCCATGGATCTGACCGCGGTCGACATCACCGATCTCGACAAGAACGCGGCGCGCCGCGGCCACATGGTGACTCTGATCGGCGAAGGCATCACCGTCGACGAACTCGCGCATCATTTCGGCACCATCGGCTATGAGGTGCTGACCAGCCTCGGCCGCCGCTTTGCCCGCATCTACAAGGGCGGCGAAGCCAGGGCGGAGCCGCCTGCTCCCGCAGCGGAGGCACCGGCGGCCGAGTCCGCACCTGCTGCTTCGACACCGCCGCCCGTGCCGGGGGCACCACCGCCCGTGCCAGCGACACCGCCGCCCGTGCCGTCGGAGACAGCGTCCGCCTCCAAGGCATGAGGGTCGCCACCTTCAACATCAACAACGTCAACAAGCGGCTGCCCAACCTCTTGCAATGGCTGCGCGCGGCCAAACCTGACGTGGTGGCGCTGCAGGAGCTGAAGGCGACTGACGCCGAGTTTCCGGCCGCCGCCATCGAGAAGGCCGGCTATGGCGCAGTGTGGCGCGGGCAAAAGACCTGGAACGGCGTCGCCATCCTCGCCCGCAAAGCTGAACCGGTGCTGATCCGCGATGCTCTGCCCGGCGACGCCGGCGATCGCGAGGCGCGCTACATCGAAGCCGCCGTGCGCGGCGTCGTCGTCACCAGCATTTATCTTCCGAACGGCAATCCGCAGCCGGGGCCGAAATTCGACTACAAGCTCGCCTGGTTCAAACGGCTGCGCGCACACGCGCAGAAATTCATCAAGCAGGACATCCCGGTGGTGCTGGCCGGCGACTACAACGTCGCGCCGACGCCGTTCGACATCTATCCGACGCGCTCCTGGGACAAGGATGCGCTGATCCAGCCGAAAAGCCGCGCCGCGTTTGCGTCACTTGTCGATCAGGGCTGGACGGATGCAATCCGCGAATTGCACCCGAAGCAGCCGATGTACACGTTCTGGGACTACATGCGGAACCGCTGGCCGCGCGATGCGGGCCTGCGGCTGGACCATCTCCTGCTCAGCCCGGCCCTGGCGCCGCGTCTGCAAAAAGCCGGCGTCGACCGAAAAGTCCGCGGAGAGGACGGCGCCAGCGACCATGCGCCGGCATGGGTGGTGTTGAAGTAGCTGCTGTTACAGCATCAGTCCCATCACCACAGATTCTTGCCGTCGATCACGGTGACCGGCACGGCATCGAGATCGAGATCGTCGAACAGCCGCGCATTGACGCCGATCTTCATCTTGTCGAAGTCGGCCTTGCCGCTCGACCAGTCCGGCGATTCCGAGAAGGTGCCGCAGCCGCAATCGGCGCAGAAATTGTGTTTGACGGTCTTTGTACGCCACTGATAGGTCGCCACCTTCTCCTCAGGCGAGGTCAGGCGAAACTGCGCCGGCGTGTAGTAGGCCCACAACGCGCCGCGTTTCGAGCACAGCGAACAGGTGCAGCGCGTCACGCCGGCGGGCGCCTCGCTGACTTCGAATTGAGTGTTGCCGCAGTGGCAGCTTCCCTTGAGTGGCACGATGATGTCCTTTCCAGCAACTTGGTGTCGGCGTCTTCATATCCCGGATCTGCTGCCACCCTGCTGTCAGCAGTCACCGCGGCTCTGCTCTATCCCCTCATGGTGAGGAGGCCGCTTGCGCCGTATCCGGACAATGCTACGCATTGCCGGGTGAACCATGACGCCACATTGGGGCCTCATCCTTCGAGACGCGCGAAGACGCGCTCCTTGGGATGAGGGGACACTTCGGAACACGCGCGTGGGATTCCTCTTCGTCCTCATTGTCGGCCTGCTCGCCGGCACCATAAGCGGCATCGTCGGCACCGGCTCGTCGATCATGCTGATGCCGGTGCTGGTCTATCAATACGGGCCCAAGCAAGCGGTTCCGATCATGGCGGTTGCCGCCGTGATGGCTAACCTGTCGCGCATCCTCGCCTGGTGGCGCGAGGTGGACTGGCGCGCCTGCGCGGCCTACTCCGTCACGGGCATTCCCGCCGCTGCGCTCGGCGCGCGCACGCTCCTGCTGCTGCCCTCACATGCTATCGACATTGCCATCGGCATGTTCCTGATCGCCATGGTTCCGGTGCGGCACTGGCTGGCGCGGCATCAATTGAAGGCCAACCTCTGGCATCTCGCCATCGGCGGCGCTGTTATCGGCTATCTCACCGGCATCGTGGTCTCGACCGGCCCGCTCAGCGTGCCGCTGTTCCTGTTCTATGGCCTGACCAAAGGCGCGTTCCTTGCCACCGAAGCCGCCAGTTCGCTCGGGCTTTTTTCCAGCAAATCCGTCACCTTCGAGCGCTTCGGCGCGCTGACAGCCGACGTCGCCATCAAAGGATTGGTCGCGGGCTCCTCGCTGATGTTCGGCGCCTTCATCGCCAAGCGCTTCGTGCTCCAGCTTGAGCCGGACATCTTTCGGCTGATCATGGACGCGATCATGATCGCGGCGGGGCTCGCCATGCTGTGGACCGCGGCGACTGCGTAAACTTTATCTATTCTACTCATCCAATCTGAACCAAATCAGCTGAAAGCGCGACGCAGTGATGCACATCACCGCGGGCGTCCCCACGTCCGTCAATGATCGTTAGACCCTTTGACGTATGTCCGGCCAACCAAGGCCAGGAGCCCAGCAATGAACAACAAATTTATTGCCGCCGTCGTCGCCGCGGTGGTCGTCATCGCCGCCATCGTGTTCGGCAGCTGGTATACTGTCGATCAGACCGAGCGTGGCGTGTTGCTACGCACCGGCGCCGTCATCGGCACGGCGCAGCCGGGCCTCGGCTTCAAGGTGCCCTTCATCGACACCGTCCAGAGGATCAGCGTCAGGACCACTACCTACACCTGGGAGAAGATGAATTCCTATTCCTTCGACCAGCAGCCGGCTGACCTGAAGATCAGCGTCACCTTGCGCGCTGCGCCGGAGAAGGTCGGCGACCTCTATGCCAAGTTCGGCAGCTTGCAGACCGCCGTCAACCAGGTGGTGAGTCCCGTCGTCAACCAGCAGGTCAAGGTCGTGTTCGGCCGCTATACCGCGGTGAAAGCGATCCAGGAGCGCGGGCCCCTCAACTCCGCGATCAAGGACGCCATCACGGCGACGCTGAAGGACGATCCGATGATCATCATCGAGAGCGTGCAGCTGGAGAACATCGAATTCTCCGCCAACTATCTGCACTCGATCGAGCAGCGCATGCTGGCCGAGGTCGAGGTGCAGAAGCTGCAGCAGAACGCCGAGCGGGAGAAGGTGCAGGCGCAGATCACGGTGACGCAGGCTACCGCCAAGGCCAACGCCGTTCGCGCCGAGGCGCAGGCCGCTGCCGATGCGCTGCGGCTCAATGGCGAAGCCCGCGCCACCAACATCCGCATCACCGGCGAGGCCGAGGCCGCCGCGATCGAAGCCCGCGCCAAAGCGCTCGGCAGCAATCCGAACCTGGTCACGCTGGTGCAGGCCGAACGCTGGAACGGCGTGCTGCCGACCACCATGGTGCCCGGCTCCGCCGTGCCGTTCGTGTCGGTGAAGTAGGCCTGAACGATGTGAGATGGTGGCACCCGGCAATCGCCGGGCCGTCATCGCCCGACCTCGCCGCACTTGTAGTATACCCGCTTCCGGGCTCATCTGATGAGCCGATCTTTTAGCGAAGGAGCGGGTGTCGTGAGCGTATTGGCGGAGCCAGCCGTTTTGCCCATTTCCGGCGATCAGACGAATGGGCGAGCCGGCGTTCAGCAAGAGGTCCAGAAATTCGCCGAGGCGGCGCTGGCGGAGAGCAAGCGCGAAAGCTTGTGGCTCGCCATTCGCGCCCGCTGGGTCGCGCTCGCGGTGATCGCGGTGATGCTGCCGATCCTCAATCCCCATTGGGACGTTGTCTATTACATCGCCTCGCTCGGCCTTTTCGCTGTTATCGGTTGGGCCCAGCTCAAGGTCGGCAAAGCCGGGGTCTCCCGGCCGGAACTGTTTCTGATGTTTTGCGACCTGGCCCTGCTGACCTTCATCGCCGTGGTGCCCAATCCCCTGGCTCCCGGAGAGTGGCCGATCGGAATGCAGTTCCGCTTCAACCCCTTCATCTACTTCTTTGTGCTGCTGGCCACGGCCACGCTCGCCTATTCCTGGCGGACCGTCATCGCGATGGGCGCCTGGACGGCGGGCCTGTGGGCGGCCGGCGTCGGCTGGGCCTGGTTTCATTCCGATGGCTATGCCGCGCTGGCCGAGCGGGTGCGTGCAGCCGTCGACGTCAGGATGTTCGCGGTGATCGACCCCACAACGATCAATATCCCGGCGCGGCTTCAGGAAGTCGTCGTGTTTGTCATCGTTGCGGTGACGCTGGCGGTCGCGGTCCGCCGCTCCAACGCGCTGTTGATCAGCCATGCCGGGATCGAACGGGAGCGCAGCAATCTGGCGCGCTATTTTTCGCCCAATGTCGTCGAGCAATTGTCAAAGAACGATGAACCGCTCAAGCAGGTCCGCACCGAGAACGTGGCGGTGCTTTTCATCGACATCGTCGGCTTCACCGCCTATGCCGACGGCCGCAGCCCGGCCGACGTGATCGGGACGTTGCGGCTGTTCCACGAGCGGATGGAGCGCGAAATTTTCCGGCACGGGGGGACGCTGGACAAATATCTCGGCGATGGATTGATGGCGACGTTCGGCACGCCCTTTGCCGGCGATTGCGATGCCTGCAATGCGCTGCGCTGCGCGCAGGCCATGCTCGACTCCATCGATGAACTGAACCGCGAGCGAAAAATGCGCGGCGAACCGCCGATCCGGATCAGCATCGGGCTGCATTACGGTCAGGTCGTGCTCGGCGATATCGGTTTGAACCGGCTGGAATTTGCCGTGATCGGCACCACCGTGAATGCGGCAAGCCGGCTTGAATCGCTGACCCGTGAGTTCGGTTGCGCCATGATCGCCAGCGACGACCTTGTGCAACAGGCGCGCACCGAGGCCGGCAGCTCGAATGCCGACTTCGCACACCTGGTCGCACAGCCGCCGCAGGCCATTCGCGGGCTGGAGCGGCCGCTCGGCATCTGGATCCGTGCCGGCCACGCATCCTGATCGCCGTGCCGTTCGTGCCGGTGAAGCGAGACCAGGACCCTGCCCTTCGTTGCTATGGGATGAGCGATCCGACCTGATCGCTCATCCCGTGGCCGGCCCGACAGCTGCACATGGTTTCAGCCGAGCTCGCTGGCCATTTGTCAGCATGTGCGAATCGACTGCGCCCTTAAAGCGCGCCGATATATGCAAGCCCCAGCACCATCAGTCCACCAGCAATCAAGACGATAACGTCGCCGGTGATACGCCGCTTCGATTGTTGGGTCATGGATGCATACCTCCATTCCCTGCACTCTCCGCCCTGCAGAGGTCAGGGCTGTGCGAACCGCTTCACAGTTCTGCAGAAAAATTGGAGGTACCTCCGGGAGCGGAGCTGCGCAGTTTGTGCGCGAGGTCTGCGAAGATGTAGCCGACGAGTTGCGCCAGCGACGAATCTTTACCGAACCCTAAATCTGCACGCTCTGCTTGCTCAACGTTTCGCGTAGACATGCCGCAGGTGTGCCTTGGTCGGTTGGTTTGGCAAGCGCGGGGGCCTAACGCAGCGAAAGCGCGTGCTGTCCGTCGTCAAGTCTCCTCCGGGCGCGGCACCCAGCGATTCCGCCCACCTGTTCTTTAGGCCATTGGCCTTCAGGCCAATGGCGCAACAGAGCGCGGCGACATAGTCTTTCGCTTGATCAGCAATATCGAGGTATGGGTTCAGGGACGGCGCATCCCATACCGCAATTCGACAGCGTTGGGCGGCCACCACTGCGAGGGGGGACGTGCTCATGTATCTTGACCTCGATCTTGATCACTCGTCGGACACCAACGAACGCTCAGCAATTTGTCGGGAAAACGCCAGAACCGCGTTGGGACTCGTTCCGTTCGTTCCAGAGACCGCCGTGGAGCAAGCAGAGTCGATCATGCGTAGGCTGGTTGTCGAATACCTGGAGCCTCCGCGCATCGAGTCCTGACCCAATCCGAGCTTGGTACCGGTCTCGATTTTTTCTTGCCCCACAATCCTGCCGAGGGTCCGAGCGCTCGCTTTCCGAACATCCTGACGGCTGATTTTCAATGAGCCGGCCCCTGCCGCGGAGTTGAGTTGTTTCGACGGCCGCGCAGCGACTGCGCGCCTCGCCAATCAGGGTTGGGGCCGCTGAAGAGCGCGCCGCGACGCCTTCTTGGTTGCGTGCGCGTAGTATGGGTTGGCGTAGCACTGGGCCGCAAGACCCGATGCCGACGCCTGGCACTGAGCCAGAGAAGTAAAGCCACACCCAATGGAAGTGCCGTCTCTAGTGTAGCGCTGCATGCAAACGGGATAACGCGGGTCGTAGGTCTGAGCTTGTACTGGCGAGATGGTCACGGTTCCGATCACGAGGATCGTCGTGGTCAATGCACGCACTTGAGCCTCCATGTCGTCCAACGCAGTCTCCGCAGCGGCGCAGTAACACGAAAGTTATCAACTTTCCGATCTCATTCCTGCTGCCTTGATCTGAGTCAAGCATCGCGAGGTAGGGATGCAATCACCGTGTTTAGGTTGGCGTTCCCTAGACTACGGAGCAAGCCCATGAAGAATGTAACAAAGACTACCCTTGCGGTTTCTGCCTTCGCGCTTGCGGCGCTGTTCTCGTTCAGCTGGTCCGAGCAAGATGGCATCTCACTGTCGGTCGAGAGTGCGCAGGCACGGGTTGGTCGCCCGTTGACACCCCTGAGCGGTGCGGGTGTTGCGCGGCGACAGTATCGGCGATCTGTCTATGGCACCGGTGTGGTCGGGGCCGGCGTCGTAGGCGCCGCCGCAATCGGCACGGCTGCCGCCGTCGCAGCCACCGCGCCTTATTATGGCGGAGCGGGTTACTATGCCGGCGGTCCTTACTATCAAGGTTACACGGGTGGTCCTTACGCAGCCTACGGCTACCCCGTACAGGATTACGCGACGCGCAACGGCTTCGTGTGCCAGCCCGGCACCATGACAAAACTCGACGACGGCAGGATGTATCCCTGCCAGTAGAAGCAACACGTAAGACTTGGCGAAAAGAGGCCGCCCTCTGGGCGGCCTTTTCGTTGGCAGCGAAGGTCCGCCTATTATGGCATCTCACCATCCGAACATACGTTCGCCCAGCCAGTAAGTACCGACGATCACGACTGCGAGTGATGCGATCCGCGGCGTCAGGGAGGCTCAGCGTCCGTGTTTCAGTATCCGCCGGCAATCGCCGCGTCAGCCAGCCTCCTGAATCCCCTCACTCGGGCACGACAGCTTTCGCATTGTCAGCGGAAAAGACCGGCGGCACGTCGAACTTGCCGGTCTGCAGATCATATCTGCAACGCCAGCCGTGCACGACGCTGGTCTGCATGGGCTTTCGGCCCTTGATGTCGGCATCTCCCCCCAGCGTGATCACGAGATAGCGGTTCGCCTGCCAATCGACACCGAGCGAGCGATAGTTGTCTTCCAGACCATCGTCCAGAAACGCGTTGTCGTGATACTCCGGCGCCTTCCTGATCTTTCGCCAGTCGGGACGCGTCTTCATATAGGCCCACGCGAGGTCGCCGAGCGGCTTCTTGCTCGCGGCAACGTAGCCTTGCGGACCGAGGCGATACAGATAGAGCGTCGACGTGCCCGAGCCGATCTTTTGGATGCGAACGATATGCTTCATATCGTTGGCGAAGACAAAACCCGCGGGATAGTCGTCCTGCTCCGGACCAAGCTGCGTGAATGTACCCTGCCGGCGCGCCCAGAACTGCCATTTCCAGTCGTCCGTGCCCTTGTTCACATATTGCTCGATCGTTACCGCGCCATCCGGCGACGTCTTGGTGTATTCCGGTTCGATCGTGTAGCCGGCGGGTAGACCCGCCGGCTGCGCGGCGGCCGAGCCGATGGCCCAGATGCCGATAGCGCAGACAACGAGCATCTCGATCAGGGACGTCCTGACTTTCATTTCCTGGTTCCTTTGACCCGGTCAGCGATTAGTCGCGCTTGTCCCGATCCAGTTCATTGATGGCCAAAGGAGCGCGGCCTTCTCAATGCCGCTACGCCAACGAGACTCGGGCGAAAGCGCCAGCCACCAATCAGAACCTCGCTGGAGCTTTGGTCGAGTGGCTCGTTTCGGGAGTGCTGGTCGGCCCCGTCAGAATGCGACGTCCGCAACGGGCCAGGCGCGAGGTCATCTCCCCACGGCTGTTTGCGGAGTTCGTCCCTGCCTGGTCGCACGCAAATTCGCCAGTCGTCCAGCCCCCAGCCGCAACTGCCGGTATCCCGTCCAGATTCAATTCTTGCCGGAAAGCGGCGTTGTTTGTTGAGGCTTCAGGTCATCAAGGCGTTTGGCTTGGGTGATGTCGGCAAATGCATTCTTCAGATCGCCCATCCGACGGAAGACAATGGCGCGATCGATAAAGGTGTCGGAGGAATTCGGATCGAGATTGATCGCCAAATCAAAATCGACCAGTGCAAGGGCAAAATCTCCGCTGCGATACGCCAGCTGGCCCTTCCGTCGATAGTAGCCGGCGTCCTTCACTTCGACGTCGGAAATTGCCGGAATGATGCCCGTGCTGTCTGCGGCTGCCAGGGCATGTGGTGTGGTCGTCTCCTTGACAACGTCGGCAGCTTCCACCGCGTCGGAGACCGGCATCTGATCAAGCGTATTGCGTTCGCCGGCTCGGCCGATCGTATCGGATGGGCCTGTCGTCGGCATCGCAGCGGTCAGTGCCGATGCTTGCACAATTGTCTGCTGGACCTGCGCCGGGACGTTGGGAACCCCTTGCACTCTTTCGAACAGAAGGAATGCCCCGATGGACACGAACGCGATCACAATGCCTGCGATGGTGTCCGAAACCAGGTTTCGGATTTTTGGGACGGTCTTGCGCCTTGGAATTAGAGCTCGCTGCTGGTCGGCCCTGGCCAATAGCGAGTCATAGGTCATTCGCTGCCGCTCGTCGCGGAGAATGACATAGGCGCGGACGAGCTGTCTGAACCTTTGTGGAGCATCGGGATCGTCCAGATTGTTGTCGGGATGACTGGCCTTGGCGGCGTTGCGGAATGCCGCCCTGAGCCTGTCGGCATCATCGTCAGGAAGCGCACCGAGTAACTCGTAGAGAGTTTGCAAAATGTCTCTCCTTATTTAATTTATCAACTTCTCCGAAATTTCCTCTTTTCAGCAATTGCCGATTCGTCCTTGAATAACGGCGATGGATTAAGCTCTCGCGACAAAAGCGTGCCGTGATATGGCGGGAAGACGGCTGAATCTGGAGCAGTGGGCTGGGTATTGCCCATAAGGAGCCATAAAAGGCCGCGCGGACGATATGCTAGCAGAGGTTGAATTCTTCGAACTATTATCGCGAATATGCGTTCGTTACCGAATGGGCCGTTGTCGCGGAACACGCTCGATCTCGCAGCTGCTGGACGCCTGCAACTGGCTTAGGCGCTCGCGTGCGACCCTTTCGGCATCTCGATAACACTGCCGCTCGTACTCGGTTTTCAAGCGGGCCCATTCTTCCGGGTCGACCACCTTTAAATCGGCCCGCTTGAATTCGCAGTCGGGCGCCCACTGGGGTTCAAGCAGCGCCGCGTCCGGTCGGCGAACGCGCAATTCGGCATATTGCCGTGTTTCGGCGTGAGCACGGGCACGCACAGGCGAGCGAACAGCGGTTGCCGCTGTCTCCCGCCGAACCGGATTGGGGTCACGGTCAGCCGAATTGCGCGCGCATCCGCCTAATCCCGTCGCAAGGACGATGACAGAGATCATCAGCAGTTTCGGCGGCGACGACGACAGGCGATTCAGCCAGAACTGCGGTTTGGCCAATCCGCAGCAACCATCTGAACAATGCGTTTGATGCGCGACCGCCATATTGACCATCCGATTCAAGGCGAGACGGGTTGCGGTCGCTGTTTGCAACGAAAGCCCGCAGGAGCGCGGCAACTATGGACGAACAAATTTGAATCTCAGTCTAACAACTACGATGAACGAACTATTAATCGGATATTGCGGGCCGGATCGGTCCGATCTAGCGTCGCGTCATGGAAGATACAGTTACAGAAGCCGTCAGGAAGCAGTACGAGGCGTACAGCTATCCGCCGCCAATTGAGGACGCCGAGCAATTCCTGAAGCAATGGGGACCGCTGACTTGTGACCCCAAATTTGCGGGCATTCAGTTGTGGCCTGAGGGCCGGCCTCGGCAAGGCCTGCGCATATTGTGCGCCGGTTGCGGCTCCTCCCAAGCGGCTCTGATCGCCCTTAACAACCCGGACTGTTCCGTCCTCGGTATCGACCTTTCCGAGGCCAGCCTCGCTCACACCAGGCGTCTTCGCGATCGACACGACCTCACCAACCTTGAACTTAGGCAAATGAGCCTGTTGGACGTCGCCGAGTTGAATGGCTCCTTTGATCTGATCGCTTGCACTGGCGTTCTCCATCACCTCCCCGATCCGGACGCCGGGTTGAAGGCTCTCGCAGGCGTACTCGATCCATCAGGAAGCATGGCAATCATGCTTTACGGGAAGGCTGGTCGCGCTGGGGTATATTTGGTCCAGGATATCCTGCGGCGACTTGGAGCCGGCCAAAATGCCGAGGGCCTCAGGATGGCCCGTGAACTTTTGAAGTTCGTCCCATCGCACCATTATCTGATCTCGACGACCGGCAAACTACCCAATGACCTCGCCGACGATGCGGGGATCGTAGACATGCTGCTTCACCCGCAGGATCGCGCCTATTCGGTGGCTGAGATCATGGAGCTTGTTGCAGCGGCTGGGCTCGTTTTCTTCGGCTGGAACGACAACGCCCTCTACTGCGCCGATCGGTATCTCAGCGGAGAGATGCTGGAAAGGGTTTTGGCGCTCCCAGCTGCGGAGCAATGGGCCGTCGTCGATAATCTTGCCGTGCTGAACTCAAGGCACGATTTTTTCGTCAGGAAGCCGCCGAGCGCGCGTTTCCTTGTTCGTTTCGATACCGATGATTATCTGTCGTATGTCCCGCACGTTCGATCCGGCACCAGACTTGCGGGTGACGTCAACTCATTGATCGTGACGCGCTCTGCGCCTCATGGGGAAGTCATTACCCCGATATCGCGAGCGGAAGCCCTGCTGCTGGAGCAGGCTGACGGAAACAAGAGCATATCGGAAATCCTGTCCCACGCCTTGTTCGCGCGGCTTGAGCCGGAGCAAAGGAAGAATTTCGCTCGCGACGCCTTCGAACGCATGTGGCGATCGGGGCATCTCCTGTTTGGCAGATCCCTCTCCTAGCCCGGGCCGAGAAGTCGGACGCGCAATTGTGAGCATGGCACTGTCGGCCGCGCGGCCTCGGCAGCGTCCGCCGAGAGCCCTGGAAATGGAAGCGTGCGTGTCCGCTATGCGACCGCCGCGATCGACCTGGGTTTCACCATATATTCCTTCAGGACCGCATTGCCTGCGTCGACTTCCGCGAGCGACACGTCATATCCCCAGAGATCGGCCAGGTGTTGGAGGACGTCTCTAGCGTCCGTCTCCTGCAGTTGACTCCCTCCCACGACAACATGCTGCAGCATGAGGCGACGATCGCCGGCGAGATCGACGTCGACCACCTCGATATTGGCATCGAGGAAGCCGACATCATGCTGGCGCGACAATTCGCGCCGAATGCGGCGATAGCCCCGCTCGTTGTGAATCGCATCCACTCTGATGCCGGCACTCTCACCGGGATCGTCGTGCAGATGAAACATTCGCATCTGGCGAATGAGGCGCGGGCTGAGAAATTGACTGAGGAAGCTCTCGTCCCGATAATTCGCCCAGATGTCGCGCAGCACCCCCATCGCATCTCCCTTGCCGGCAATGTCGGGAAACCACTCACGATCCTCGTCATCCGGACTGGTGACGATACGCTCGATGTCCCGCATCACGGCAAAACCGAGCGCATACGGATTGAAGCCCGAAAAGTAGGGATGATCAAAATCAGGCTGAAAGACCACGTTCGTGTGCGATTGCAGGAATTCAAGGAAGCTTCCGTCGGAAATCCGGCCCTGCTCGTGCAAGCGCGACATGATGCGATAGTGCACGAAAGTCGCGGTGCCCTCATTCATGACCTTGGTCTGCCGCTGCGGATAAAAATACTGCGCCAGGTTTCGCACGATGCGAAGCAGCTCGCGCTGCCAGGGTTGGAGACGCGGCGCGGTTTTCTCGAGAAAATAGAGCAGATTTTCCTGCGGCAGCCGGAGCAACGCCCGCCGCTTTTCACCGTTCAACGTCGCGGCGCTCTTGAGCGGGCCCGCCGGAACCGTTCGCCAGAGATCGTTGAAAGCACGTTCCTCGTAAGACCGCCGCTCTTCCGCCCGCCGCTCCTCCGCGCGAAGATCGAGGGACTTCTTGCCGGGATAGCGGTCGATCCCGTGCGACATCAGGGCATGCGCGGCATCCAGCGTTTGCTCGACGGCAGTCCTGCCGTGGCGATCCTCGCACTGTGTGACATAGCCTTTGGCGAATTCGAGGTAGCCAAGAATCCCCTCGGCATCCGTCCATTGCCTGAAAAGATAGTTGTTCTTGAAGAAGTGGTTGTGGCCGAACGCCGCGTGCGCGATCACCAGCGTCTGCATGGTCGCGGTATTTTCTTCCATCAGGTATGAAATGCACGGCGAGCTGTTGATCACGATTTCATAGGCGAGGCCCTTCAAACCCCTGCGGTAGGAAGCCTCCTCATGCGCAAAATGCTTGCCGTACGACCAATGCTTGTAGAGCAGCGGCAGGCCGCCGGAAGCATAGGCATCCAGCATCTGCTCCGACGTAATGATCTCGATCTGGTTGGGATAGATGTTCAGCCCGAGTTCGGATCGCGCAATCTCATCGCACGCATCGTGGATGCGTTGCAGCGTGTCAAAGCTCCAATCCGGTCCATCGAACAGGCGCCCGGCAATCACACTCATGGAATGGCCTTCGCATGCTTGGGACGACGCTGAAAGAGATCGCGAAAAACCGGAAAAATTTCCGATCGGCTGATGACTTTGCGGATCGACAGCGCGGCACCGCCTTGATGCAGTCGCTGATACAGCGTCCACAGTGACGAATCCGGCATCTCGAACATGCTGGCGCTCGATTCGCCTACCTCGAGGTAGGCGAAGAATTGGCTGACCGGGAGAATCATTTCGGTGAGCAGGCGTCCCACTTCTTCTGCGTCGGCGTGAGAGTTGTCGCCATCGGAAGCCTGGGCTGCATAGATGTTCCAGTCGTCGGGACGGAAGCGCGACCTGACGATGTCGTGCATTTCCTTCAACGCGCTGGAGACCAGGGTGCCGCCGGACGCCGGCCCATGGAAGAACGTGTCTTCGTCCACCTCTTCCGCCCGGTCGGTATGCCGGATGAAGACAATCTCGACGTGACGGTAGCGCCGCCTGAGAAATATGTAGAGCAGCATGTAGAAGCGCTTGGCGAGGTCCTTCATGTGCTCGGACATCGAGCCGGAGACGTCCATCAGGCAGAACATGACCGCCTGCGTTACCGGCTTCGGCGTGGTTTCGAAGCGCCGGTAGCGGATGTCGATCGGATCGATGAACGGGATCCGGTGAAGTTTTCCTTTCAGCGCCTCGATCTCGCTGGTCAGCGCGGCGCGGCGCTCCTCGTCCTCGCAATCGGCGAGTTCGGCCTCGAGCCGGGCGATGATTTCCGGGCGCGGACGCCCGAGGGCCACCCTCCGGGCCAGTGCCAAGCGCACTGTTCGGCTGACTGAGAGGTTCGCCGGCGAACCCGCGTTGGTGTAGCCGGCACGGCGGCTGATCTCGCTCTCAGCGTCGGCCAGTCTTCGCTTGGCAAGATCGGGCAATTCGAGATCGTCGAGGAACAGGTCGAGAAACTCGTCGCGGCTGAGAACGAATCTGAACGCGTCTTCGCTATCGCCTTCGCCCGCTCCGGAGGCCTTGCCGCGTCCCTCGCCGCCTCCGGACCGCGGCAGCACGTCGCCCTCGACGTACTTCTTGTTGCCGGGGAGTACCATGTCACGAATGCCGCCCTGGCGATGAAAGCGGGGTTCGCGCGTCCCGTCGAGCGGGATGCTGACCTCCCCGCCCTCCAGGACCCCCTTGATGTCGCGGTCCTTGGACATCTTCTTGACCGCGTCCTGGACCTGCGCCTTGGCCCGGCGCAAAAACCGCTGCCGGTTTTCCAGACTCTTGCCGCCCGGATTGAGGCGCCTGTCGACGATATGCATGGCCACCTTCACATCGGCTTCAGCCGGCCTGCTTCACACGCATGTACCACTCGACGAGCCGGCGAACCTGACGCTCCGTGTAGCCACGCCCCACCATTCTCTGGACGAACTCTCCATGCTTCTTTTCGGTATCGCCATCCTTCTTCGACCCGAACGAGATGACCGGCAGCAGATCCTCCACTTGCGAGAATATCCGCTTCTCGATCACCTCCCGGATCTTCTCATAGCTGGTCCAGGCCGGGTTCTTTCCGCCATTCTGCGCCCGCGAACGCAACGAGAATTTGACCACCTCGTTGCGGAAGTCCTTGGGATTGGCGATGCCGGCCGGCTTCTCGATCTTGGTCAGTTCCTGATTGAGAAGCTCGCGATTCATCAGCTGCCCGGTGTCGGGATCCTTGAAGTCCTGGTCCTCGATCCACGCGTCGGCATAGTCGACGTAGCGATCGAACAGGTTTTGACCGTAGTCCGAATAGGACTCGAGATAGGCCTTCTGGATTTCGTTGCCGATGAATTCGGCGTAACGCGGCGCCAACTCGGCCTTGATGTACTCGAGATAGCGCTTCTCGACTTCCTCGTGCAGTTGCTCGCGACGGATCGCCTGTTCGAGGACATACATCAGGTGGACGGCATCCGCACCGATTTCAGTGGTGTCGTGATTGTAGGTTGCAGCCAGCACCTTGAACGCAAAGCGCGTGGAGGCACCGTCCATGCCCTCGTCTACACCGGCGGCATCCTTGTATTCCTGCACGCTGCGCGCCTTCGGGTCGGACTCCTTGAGGCTTTCACCATCATACACCCGCATCTTCGCAAAGACGGTCGAGTTGTCGTGCTTGCGCAGACGCGTCATGACCGAAAACCGCGCGAGCGTCTCCAGCGTCGCCGGCGCGCAGGGGGCGGAGGCAAGCTCAGACCCCTGTATGAGCTTGGTGTAGATCTTCTGCTCCTCGGTTACCCGAAGGCAATACGGCACCTTGATGACGCAGATTCTGTCGATAAACGCCTCGTTATTCTTGTTCGTCTTGAAGCTCTGCCATTCGGATTCGTTCGAATGCGCGAGGATGATGCCGGTGAACGGAATCGCGCCGATATTCTCGGTGCCGATATAGTTGCCCTCCTGCGTCGCGGTAAGGAGCGGATGCAGCATCTTGATCGGCGCTTTGAACATCTCGACGAATTCGAGCACACCCTGGTTGGCACGATTGAGACCGCCGGAATAGCTGTAGGCGTCGGGATCGTTCTGGGCCAACGTCTCCAGCTTGCGGATGTCGACCTTGCCGACCAGCGAGGAGATATCCTGGTTGTTTTCGTCGCCCGGCTCGGTCTTCGCAATGCCGATCTGACGCAACCGCGAAGGCTGGATTCTCGCAACTCGAAACCGCGAGATATCGCCGCCGAAGGCCTCCAGCCGCTTGTAGCACCACGGGCTCATCAAGCCGGTCAAGCGACGGCGCGGGATACCGTACTTTTCCTCGAGCATTGATCCGAAGGTCTCGGGATCAAACAGGCTGAGCGGGCTTTCGAACACCGGACTGAGTTCGTCGCCCGCCTTCAAGACGTAGATCGGATGAACCTCCATCAGCGACTTCAGTCGCTCGGCGAGCGAGGATTTGCCGCCTCCGACCGGGCCGAGCAAATAAAGAATTTGCTTGCGCTCTTCCAAACCCTGGGCGGCGTGACGGAAGAACCCGACGATCCTCTCGATCGTGTCCTCCATGCCGTGGAATCCGGAAAAAGCCGGATAGATCCGCATGGTCCTGTTAAAAAAAATACGGCCAAGGCGGGCATCCTTGGCCGTATCGATCATCTGAGGTTCGCCGATCGCTGCCAGCAATCGCTCGGCGGCATTCGCATATCGCATCGGATCGCCCCGACACGACTCGAGATACTCTGTCATCGACATGTCGACATCGCTTCGGGCCTCAAAGGACCTAGCGAACGCATTGAACAGAGAGTCGTTGTACATGATGCAGTTCCCCTATCCTCTGCCAAGCTGAACGCGATGCACCGGAAGGCCACGGAACTCGACCGTGCAAGCGAATCAGCGGTGACGCCATAGCCGATTGGGCGCCAGACTGCCCGGGGTGCGCAACGTGCACTGCATGCACCACGTGGATTTTATGTGTGCATTTCGGTGAAAAACTGTGCGAACTTTGAAGTGGCGCTGGAGTTTTCCAATCAAGTGTAACTGATTGGCAACAAGCGGGCCGCGCGCTGTGTATGGCGACACCTGGAAATAAATGGACGACGAAGGCTTCCCGAACGCCCGCCCGATCGCTTTGAGCGCCCCCGAGCTGCCAGCGATCCCATAACTCCGTCTTCTCGACCGCTGTAAATCAATCAAGGCCGATGAAGTCGATCGCTTGTCCTCCGTTCGACATGACGAAGGCCCAGTACTCCTTCAACGGCATCTGCTCACCCCGGTCCAAATCGAGGCGAACTGATCCACGCGGTCATATCATCGACCGTATGGAGTGTTGCCGGTTTCCTCGCCGTCATATGTTAATCAGCCGTCAGAACGCGGTGGAAGTACACGATGGAGGAGACCGGCTGTAAGCTCCCGACGCAGATAGCGGATGGCCGGTCACGCTGCTTCTGCGGTGCCGAGATCGACTGCCGCACGATGGACCGGCATGTCTTCGCGGCTCAAGCATGAACCATGTTTAACGTTTCGCGCGCGGAACGTGGCCCCATTGTGATGGCTTGATCCTCGAAGAGCCCTGAATACGGAGATCAGGATGACTGAGGAACTGATCCTTCGACAAGCGGTCGAGACCGCCTGGTCCGTTTACATGGCTACGCATGGCGACGTCGACATTGCCGATCAACGCCGCTGCTCACTGTCGCGACATCTCGAAGCGCGACTGCAAGCTGGCGAAAACAATACTGAAGAACTTGCATGCATGGGCCTCGCGTATCTTGACCGAGTTCCCGGCGATGTTTGGTGAACCGCTTAATCACCATAACAGGAGCGGCGGCCGGTCGCCCGGCCGCCGCTCCTTTACTTGCCCACCTTACGCGGCGCGCTTCTGTTCCTCGATTGCGGAACTGAACGTTTCGAGACCTTTTTCATAATTGCGCGCGAATGTCTCAATGTTGTCGGCCCAGAGCCTCACCATAGAGGCTTGGAACTGAATGATCGGCTTCACGGCATTCAGTCCAACGGCCGTAGCGGCCTTAATCCGGTCCTCTTGTTCGCGGGCGATGCGACGCACGTCTAAGGTCTGGTCAGCCATGCGTGTTCCTTTCCTTGGTTTGTGTGCCCCATTCCTTTCACACCCCAACGAGGTTCCGCCCAAGTGGGTTGCCGCGAACCGACAAAAAGATCTTATGAAGCTGGCGCTGGAACGCGGTTGGCTCGCCCCAACCGGGAAAGGGCCCGGTCTCCGGAACCTCACGCAACGCTGGTGCCAGCAGGTTTGTCCCGAGAGCATGATCTGGAAAAGTGTGGAGCGGTTTTCCGAAAAGATCATGCTCCAACAAAGAGCTAGAGTGAGATGGCGATTCGAAGAAAAGTCATCTCGCTCTAGTCTGAAGCCTTGACCCGATGCTCACCGCGCCTTCTCGTCTAAGGCCATTATTTCGTCGATGCTGTTTCGACCCCCGACTATTCTGTCGATGACCCTTTTCGCGCGGGCTGACGCGGTCTCGCGGTTTGTGCAGAAGCCAACCTTGTCGTTGCCACTATCCGGCGCGACGGACCAGCGCCACTGCTTCGAGATTGTTTGAACGACCGCATATTCGACGCCGCGATATTCCATCAGAACTGCCCTGTTGCGTTCGGGGCGCGCGAAGCCCGACCCGTGGTGCTCGGGTCGGGCTCCGTTGTGACATGTCGGTGGGTGGATCACCGGCACGCGGCAGCTAATCCGCCGCGCCGCGTTTGGTTCCTAACTCGTTTTATTCGTCTGGACCGAGGACCGCGTCTCGGGCGGAGGGCCTCCGCCGGCGCCGGCCACACCTGCGCTGCCGTCACCTGTGCCTGTGCCTGTGCCGCCGATTCCTGCGCCGCCGACTCCCGCGCCGCCGCGACCGTGCCGGACACAGACACCCCCGCGCAGCCACAAGCCGCCAATGCATATTGCGGCAGGACGCTGCCGATCAAAACGATCGCAACCAAGGCCAATCTTTTCAGAGTATCAATTCGTCATTGTCCCTGCGAGAAGCCAGCGGATTTGATGCCTGGATTCAGTTTCAGGGGGCTTGATCCAGATCACGCCGTCCCCGGCGATTTTCGACCTTGGTCCGTGTAACTCTTCACGTCGACGGCTAAGATAGTCAGCAAACCGGCTCGATGATCAAACGACGGGCATTTTATCGGGATGTCAGACGTTTCAGGTACTCCCTTCGGTAACGTACTTGATCCGATGGAACGGATCTCGGAGACATTGTTCGGCCTGATCATGGCCCTCACCTTCATCTGCTCGCTCGGTGTCGTGGCTGGGGCTAGCATCAATATTCAAACATTGCTGATCGGTGCGCTCGGGTGCAATCTCGCTTGGGGTATTGTTGATGGCGGTCTTTATCTGTTGGCGCGCATTAACAGCCGAGGAAACAAGAATCTGACACTCCGCGCGATACGGCAGGCGCCGGACTCCGAAACAGCGCGGCGCGTTATTGCCGACGCACTGCCGCCGGAATTGGCGGCAATCCTGCCTCCGGAGCAATTGGAATCGATGCGGCAAAGATTGCAACAATTGCCCGAGGCGTCCCCCGGCCCACGGCTGACGAAGCGCGACTGGACGGGAGCGCTGGGCCTTTGCTTGTTAAGTTTTCTTTCGACCTTCCCGATAGTAATCCCATTCCTGTTCCTGAGCGATGCCAGATTGGCGCTGCGTGTTTCCTACGCCGTCGCCATCGTGATGCTGTTCTGCTGCGGTTACGTGTTCGGAATTCATAGTGGACTGCGGCCTTGGGCGGCGGGTCTTTCGATGGTGGCTGTCGGTAGTGCGCTGGTTGGCATCGCTGTAGCTCTTGGAGGATAATCGACGGTGGGGCAGCGAGGCGTTGCATCGGTTCGGCGTGTCAGCGGTGCCTCGATCGCTGCGTTGGTTGGGTTGTGGCCAATGACCGTCGGTCAGGCGCAGGCCGAAAGCCCTAGTCCGGCTGGTGCGATCGGCCTTGGCAACCGCGGATGGTCGGCGGCCGACACTAACCACGCAACGTCTGCGAACGAGCTCGAATTCAGCGCCCGCGCGGGGGTAGCATCCGATTACATTTATCGCGGGACCACGCTGTCCGATCATGGACCCGCGGCCGGCGCCGCCTTCGAAACAAGATTAGGACCACTCTACGCCGGCACCACGGTCGCCACCGTTAGGCTACCGACTCAACCCGCCGCCGAATTCACCTTTGCCACCGGTATCCGTCCGAAGTTTGCAACGATCGATTTTGATCTTGGCGTGACCTATTTCGCTTATCCCGGTGAAAGGCTTCCCGGCGAAACCAATGGCATCAATTATTGGGAGACGGTTATTCGCGGCGATCGACGGATCGGAGAACAGGTCCGCGTCGCCGGTGGCTACGCCTATTCGCCCAATGTATCGAACACCGGCGCGTGGAGCCAATATGTGGCGGCCGGGATTGGCTTCGACGTGCCGGGCCGGTTGCTGCCCCAGGACCTGGCCGTATCATTCACGACAGCTGCCGGCTATTCCTGGTTCGGTAATCAGGCTTCGCAACTTGGCGGCTTCCCTCTACCTGCCTATCTCAATTGGCAGGCGGGCGTTACCTTCACCCACAAGGCTTTCAACCTCGATCTGCGCTACTACGACACCAATCTGTCGAAGGAAAACTGCTTCGTCTTTACAGGCGATCCAAATGCGCGGCCAGGCGGCCACGTTAATCTTGTCACCAACCCGGATGGCCTGGTCTCGAACTGGTGCAGCGCGACGTTCGTTGCCAAGGCCTGGTTTGCGTTCAACTAGGAGCGGACTCATAAACCGTCGGCGATGTCCGCTTTCCTCCGATACCGACCGCCCTTGCGCAACCGCAGCAAATGTCGCGATGGGCCACTTTGAGACATGCCACCGACAAGCGGCGGGTGCTTGATAATCGTCGGCTTCATAGTAGGGTAGCGGAAAGTTGCCCAGCGCGCGCGTTAGAGCAGAGGTAGCTACGCGCTGGGCATTCGAAAATCTGAGGCTTGCCGAAATGACACTTCCGATCGTCGTGGTAGGAGACGCGCGCATGGGCCCGTAACGGCATCCATATCGTTACCCCGTGCGCCCCCGCCAAGTTCGGGGGCTTTTTTTTGGCAAGACGCAAATGACGGGCGAGGCGCTGCCTTGCCGAAGGGTAAATTATGATCTGCGCTGCCTCCGCACCGCCAAGGTTGTTCACACTCGTGCTGCTCAGCGGACTCTCCGTCGTCTCACTGAACATGTTCCTCCCGTCGTTATCGAATATCGCCGCCGAGTTCCAAGCCGGCTATGGGCTGCTCGCGAGCATGTCTATTGCCGGCTATGCTGGGATGACGACAGTGCTCCAACTGTTGATCGGGCCCTTTTCCGACAGGTTTGGCCGGCGACCGGTCATCCTGGTGAGTCTTGTGATCTATATCCTTGGGTCGCTCGGCTGCCTGCTGGCGACGGATGTCTGGACCTTTTTGCTCTTTCGCACGATACAAGCTGCAATCGTTTCCGGGTTTGCGCTGTCGCGCGTGATCATACGGGATACTGAACCTGCGCAGAAGGCAGCGGGCCTCATGGGCTATCTGTCTATCGCGTGGGCGATCGCGCCGATGTTGGCCCCGATGCTCGGCGGGGCGCTCGATCTACTTTTTGGCTGGCGCGCGAACTTCATCGCTTTCCTTGTCTTTGGCGCGGCAGTGCTTGCCTTGTGCTGGTTCGATCTTGGCGAGACCAACAAAAATCCGTCCGAGACGTTTACGAAGCAGTTCAAATTATTTCCCAGTCTGTTTCGATCTTGGCTCTTCTGGGGCTACTCGCTGTGCATGGCCTTCTCTATGGGTGCTCTCTATGCCTTTCTCGCTGCCGCGCCTCTTGTTGCAACGGCTGTGTTGCGGATGTCGCCAGCGACACTCGGAATCTATATGGGAAGCACCGCCGCGGGCTTCATTCTTGGCAGCTTCGTCTCGGGGCGTTTTGCTGCGCACTATCCACTCACAACGATGATCGTTGCCGGTAGGGTTGTTGCCTTTGCCGGATTGACCGTGGGCCTGGGTTTGCTACTCGCCGGAATCGTGCACGAGTTTTCCTTGTTCGGCTCGTGCGTGTTTCTCGGCGTCGGCAACGGGATATCGATGCCGAGCAGCAATGTCGGTGCGATGTCAGTCCGACCCGAGTTGGTTGGGAGCGCCGCAGGGCTTTCAGGTGCACTCACCGGCGCAGGCGGGGCCCTGATGTCCGGGATTACGAGCACCGTTCTAAACGAGGCGAACGCGGCATTCGTCTTGCTCGGAATGATGCTTGTTTCGTCGGCAATGGCGTTGCTGGCAGCACTGTTCGTGCTTTGCCTCGACCGACGCAAGACCAAGGGGAACCCAGTTTAGTTGGTGGGAGCTGCCTCTTAGCGCCCCGACGGTAGCTATCGTCAAAACCGGACCTCGTCGGTGGGCCATGCCCTGTCAGCGTCTTATGGCGCTCCGGGTCACAATGCGCCATCGAGGCTAGGGATCGCCGCGTCCGGTCTACCCCTCACAGCCGACGTCCGAGCGGCGGGCGGTATCGGTCGCGATGGGCCAAACTGCGACTTCAACTGCAATAGGGCTGCTCCCGCGCAAACCGGACGTCACGGTCGCTCGCGCGAAGGTCGGCAGCGGGCCATGAGCGGGCATGTAGACGGGCCGTCGAGCTTAACACCGAACCGACAATTCCAAACCACCCTGAAAGGGCAATGTCATGGTGGTGAACCGGTTTGTCGGATCATTCAGATATGCAAAGTAATCCGCATAGAATGCTCGATGAACTTTGGTGTTGTCGCACACAACAACCGCACCGTCTGAAAGATGAGGCGCAACCAATTCGATGGCAGGGCGTGACATGGCGATCCAAATGTCAATGAGAACAAAATCAATTGGGCCATCAATCTGCTTTAGGGTTTCCCGGAGATCGCCTTCAAGGAGTTGAATAAAACTACTCAGGCGGGCCCGCGCGAAGTTCGCCCGCGCTGCTGCCGCCTTGCTCGGCTCATACTCGGTCCCGATTACAACGCCTTCGCCGCCGAAAGCAATGACATTGGCGCGCACTGCCGCAGCAAGATAGATCGTCGACACACCATACGAGGTTCCGACCTCGATGACCCTGGAAACTTTCTTGGCCCGGCAAAGCTGGTAACAGAACTCCGCCTTGTCGCGATCAAGCGCGACAAGCTTGTCGCTCCGAAAGCTTCTAATTTCTTCTTCGTTTGGAGAGTTCTCGGCACTGTCGCGTCGTGCCTCAAATGCCTGGATCAATGCATTTTGCTCGTCGCTTTTGGCGTGAAGAGCGTCAAGGAAGTCCTGAAGATGTCGGTCGCCAACAACTGTCATCGCTTTCTCCCTTCGCTGGCATTACCCAGACAGGTTCAACGGGTGTACTCTCAGCCCGCACAGCGGGCACCCCGGCTAGACCAAACGTTTTTCAAGTTAACTCTCTGCGGTCAAGAACCAAAGCCTTACCGAGCACGATGTCTCTTGTGGGTCATTTTCGACGGTTTCATCGGGGATTGTCGGCAGGTCGATGTCCGCTCCAGCCGGTAAGCGCCGAACCGGGGCCGGGCCAGAAGCGTTGCGCTTGCTAGACCCCCGTGATTCAAACTCCCGAACTGGGAGCTCGAATCATGCGCTACGAACTCGCGGATTATGAATGGACTGCCATCAAGCCGATGCTGCCGAACAAGCCGCGTGGCGCCCAGCTAATTCCGCTTTAACGAATTATTGAGCTGAAAATCAGAATTTGCTGTGGACCCGTCGGGCAAATCACTGGCACTACTCCGCCCAGCCCGCGCCACCATGAGGGACGTTCGCGCGATCGTCACGGAACGTGGCGCGGGTTGCGATGGACGCTGTGGCGTCAGGTGGGCGGCGTGATCCCGGAAAAGTGGAAACCGGTTTTCCGATAAGGATCACGCCCAAACAAAACTACCGGACGAAACGTTCGCAGCGGACGGCGAAGTCGTGTGGTCCTGGCGCCGCGACCCTGGCGCTACGTCGGTGGATTATTTCCTCCAGCAACGGGGGCAAGAAAGGCCGCTTCCCCGGGGAGGAGCACGAAGGAAACCGTAAAACCATTGCGCGGGGAAAGCCGGGATGTCTCGGCTGTACCTGTAGTTCAACCCGTGTGCGTTCTTAGCGCACTCTTTGCACACGGGGCTGCGGGCGCAGTCGGCGCCCGGCTTTCCCTGCGCCCTCTTCGGCAAGAGAGGGACAACGAGATTGCAAGACCCGGGCAACAACGCGCCGCGGGAATGAGAGCGTGTGTTTCCACGTCATTGTGCAGGAAATGTCCTGACAGGCGCGCGCCCGCGCGCTAATGACTGACGCGGGTGAATCGTAAATGGCCAAATCATCGCTCTCCTTTGTCTGCCAGAACTGCGGCGCGGCGTATTCCCGCTGGCAGGGCAAGTGCGAGGCCTGCGGCGAATGGAATACGCTGTCGGAGGAAGAAGGCGCGACCGCTGTCCCGGTCTCGATCCGGTCAAAACGCAAGGGCCGGCAGTTCGCGCTGGAGTCGCTGGCCGGCAAGAGCCAGGACGCGCCGCGCCTTTCCTCTGGGATGACCGAACTCGACCGTGTCACCGGCGGCGGCTTTGTCCGCGGCTCGGTGCTCTTGGTCGGCGGCGATCCCGGCATCGGCAAATCGACGCTGCTCACCCAGGCGACAAGTATGCTGGCGCGCGCAGGCCATCGCGCGGTCTATATCTCCGGCGAAGAGGCGATCGCCCAGGTGCGACTGCGCGCCGAGCGGCTCGGCCTTGCCGATGCGCCGGTGCAGCTTGCGGCGGAGACTTCCGTTGAGGACATCGTCTCAACCCTGTCCGAGG
>Ga0081540_1000929_pt1 | contig 26321 bp, 26 predicted proteins | sample TabmetS2T1R1_FD_71024 | JGI IMG/M metagenome (GOLD analysis project Ga0081540, IMG submission 71024) | Tabebuia heterophylla rhizosphere microbial communities from the University of Puerto Rico - S2T1R1 | ecosystem: Host-associated > Plants > Roots > Rhizosphere ...
CACGCCCCTGCCGAGCGTGGCCGCCCGGTCGGCAAGGGCGTCACTGGGGGGGATCGCGTTCGCGGTGGCGATCCCCGGCTCGGTCGGCGGGGGGGTGCGGATGAACGCCGGGGCCCACGGCGGGGAGCTGGCCGACCTGCTGGTGTGGGCGGACGTGTTCCACCTGACCGGTGACCCGACCGGGACGGCGGCGCGGATGAAGCCGGACGAGCTCGGGTTCGGCTACCGGCGGTCGGCCCTGCCGGCCGGGGCGGTCGTGACCGGGGCCCGGTTCGCGCTGACGCCGGCGGCCGAGGCGACCGTCCGGGCCGAGATTGACGAGGCCCGGCGCTGGCGGCGCGACAACCAGCCGGTGAACCAGCCCAACTGCGGCAGCGTGTTCGCCAACCCGCCCGAGATGGCCGCCGGCCGGGTCGTGGAGCTGCTCGGCATGAAGGGCGAGGCCAACGGCGGGGCCAGGGTCAGCGAGGTCCACGCCAACTTCATCGTCGCCGCCAGCGGGGCCACCGCCGCCGACGTGCTCGTGCTCATCCGCCGGGCCATGCGCCGGGCGCGCGACGAGCTCGGTGTAGAGCCGGTCGAGCGCCCCTAGCGCGGGATGTTGCGCGGGATCGTCCTGCCATTCGCCGGCGGCGACACCGGCGCGGTAGCGCTCGCTGGGCGAACGCGCGGGTGCGGCGCCGTCCCGCGTCACGACGCGATCGGCGGCAGGTTGTCGCGCACGGCATTGCGCACCGCACCGCGCAGATCGATCAGACGCCGATGAAAGAAGTGGCCGGTATCCGCCATGCGCACGAGCGTCGGCGGCGGCGTCTGTTGCGCGGCCCAGTCGGATACGGCGGCGGCGTCGACGACGTCGTCGGCATCGCCCTGCACGATCAGCACCGGACACGCGGGCCACGTGACGACACTGAAATCCCAGCGGCCGACCGGCGGCGCGATCAGGATCACCTGCGCCGGCGAAAGGCGCGAGAGAGCGCGCAGCACGACGTAGCTGCCGAACGAGAAGCCGGCGAGCCAGAGCGCCGCGTCGGGCTTCTCGTGGCGCACCCATTCGGCGATCGCGACGAGATCGTCGGACTCGCCGCTGCCTTCGTCGTACTCGCCTTCGCTGCGGCCGACGCCGCGAAAGTTGAAGCGCACGGTCGAGAGGCCGAGCTCGACGAGACCCTTGTCGAGCGTCGTCACGACCTTGTTGAACATCGTGCCGCCCTGCAGCGGGTGCGGATGGCAGACGATCGCGACGCCGTTGCGTGCATCGCTCTCGGGCACGCCGCATGCGATTTCGATCGCGCCCGCCGGGCCCGGCAGCAGCAGGCTGGCGGCCGCCGCCGGAAACGGCGGGGCCGATGTCGGTACGCCTCGTGTCATGCGGACAATGATAGCGTTTCCTTCGAATCCGCCACCGCACCGGACCCGTGAACCTGCTTGCGCACGCGCTGCTCGCCGCACCCGACGCCGATCTCATGCTCGGCAGCCTCATCGGCGACTTCGTGCGCGGCCGCATCGATCCCGCGCTGCCGCCGCAGGTGCGCGCCGGCATCGCCTTGCATCGCGCGGTCGACGCGTACACGGACGCGCACGCCGACGTGGCTGCGGCACGCGCGCTGTTCGCGCCGCCGTTCCGGCGCTACGCCGGCATCCTCCTCGACATGTGGTTCGATCACCTGCTCGCGCGCCAGTGGTCGCGCTTCGGCGAAGGCGATCTCGGCGAGTTCTCCGAGCGCGTGCGTGCGCTGCTGGCGGCGAGCGCGCCGCTCGTGCCCGAGCGCATGCGCGGCTTCGTCGCCTATCTCGACGCGCACGATCTGCCGGCTGCGTACCGGCACACGGCCGTGATCGGAGAGGCGTTGCGCGGCATGTCGCGGCGCCTCTCGCGTGCGAATCCGCTCGACGAGGCGTTGCCGGTGCTGGTCGCGCTGCGCGCGCCGTTGCAGGAACGGTTCGACGCGTTCTTTCCGGAGCTTCGCAATTTCGCCGACGTCGAACGCGAGCGCCTCGGCGAATCGCCGCCCTAGGAAACGAAACGCCGCCCGAAGGCGGCGTTCCCGGCGAGCGTTTGCGACAGGATCATTTCACCTGATCGAGCATCCAGGTGACGGTCGCCTTGACCTGCTCGTCGGTCAGCGCGGGATTGCCGCCCTTCGGCGGCATCACGCCGCTTTTGCCGGTGTAACCCTCGATGGCGTGCTTGACGAGCGTCTCGATGCCCTCGGCGACGCGCGGTGCCCACGCGCCCTTGTCGCTGATCTTCGGCGCGCCGCCGGCGCCCGTTTCGTGGCAACTGTGGCAGAGGTTGCCGAAGATCGTCTTGCCGTCGGTCGTGCCGCCATAGGCGACCTGCGCGGCGGCGGCGGCCTTGGCCGCGTCCTGCGCCGCCTGCATCGCCGCGCGGCCCGTGTCGCCAGCGTAGACCGCGCCGACCGGCGCGACGCGCTGGCTGGTGACCGCGGCGGCCTTCGGGTTCTGCTCGGGCGGATGGCTCGCGTAGATGTGCGCGCCGAGCGCCATCAGGCAAAGCGCAAGGACGACGAGGAAGCCGATCAGCATCGCGAAGTGCTTCAGGAAAATACGGTCGGTTGGGGTGACGGGGTTGCTCACAAAGGCACCTCTGCGATGCACCGGCGCCGCCGGTCGCTAAAGTCGGAATTATACGAAGATGGCGCGCTCGGCGGGATTCGAACCCACGACCCCAGCCTTCGGAGGGCTGTACTCTATCCAGCTGAGCTACGAGCGCGTGGCGCGGATTTTCGCATGGAATCGGCGACGACGGCGCGACACCGGCGGCAAACCGCGCGTCGACGCGGCGTTTTCCGGGCCCACGCAGGCCCCGGGCCGGATTTCGGACCGGTGTCGGCGCACTGATCTCTAGAGGTTGCCGCCTCCGGTCAGCGAGCGCGGCGCACCGGTCACGCGAGCTTGCTGTGGCGAATGCCGTAGCCGAAGTAGATGACGAGCCCGATGGCGACCCAGATCACGAACACCATCCACGTCACGAGCGCGAGCTCGGACAGGAGCCAGATCGAGAAGCCGATGCCGATCAGCGGAATCAGCGGCACGAGCGGCGTCTTGAACGCGCGCGGCAGCTCGGGCTTACGGATGCGCAGGAGAATCACCGACGCGCAGATCACGATGAACGCCGACAGCACGCCGATGTTGACGAGCTTGGCGACTTCGCCGAGCGGGAACAATCCGGCGACCAGCGCGGTGAACACGCCGAGCGCAATCGTCGGGCGATGCGGCGTGCCATAGGTAGGGTGCACTTTCGCGAACCAGCCCGGCAGCAGCCCGTCGCGCGACAAGGCGAACCAGATGCGCGCGGCGCCGAGCATGAACGCGAACAGCACACTCGCGATGCCGACGATCGCCGAAACGGAAATCGCAGCCGCGATCCAGCCGAGTCCGCGCGCCTTGAACGCATCGGCGACCGGCGCGTCGGTGTTGAGGTTCACGTACGGCACCATGCCGGTCAGCACCAGCGACACGCAGAGATAGAAAACCATTGAGAGGCCGAGCGAGAGCAGCACCGCGCGCGGCAGGTCGCGCTGCGGGTTCTTCGATTCCTCGGCCGCGGTCGTCAGCGTGTCGTAGCCGAACACTGCGAAGAACACGACGGCTGCCGCCGTCGCGACACCCTTGAAGCCGAAATGCCCGACGCCGTCGGCGCCGACGACGCGCTCCGGAATGAACGGGTGCCAGTTCGCAGGATCGATGAAGAAGACGCCGACGCCGATGACGAGGATGACCGCCAGCACCTTGATCGCGACGATCACCGTGTTGAAGCGCGCGCCCCACTCGGTGCGCATCACGAGCAGCGCGGCGACCGCGAGCGTGACGAGCGCGGCGATCACGTTGAAGACGCGCCCCTCGCCGGTGCCGATCGCGCCGCGTGCCCAGTCCGGCAGGTGGACGCCCGCGGCATCGAGCAGCGATTGCACGTAGCCCGCCCAGCCGATCGCGACCACCGCGACGATCAGCGCGTATTCGAGCAGCAGGTCCCAGCCGATCAGCCAGGCGACGAACTCGCCCAGCGTCGCGTAGCCGTAGGTGTACGCGCTGCCCGTGACCGGGATCAGCCCCGCGAACTCGGCGTAGCAGAGCGCGGCTGCGGCGCTCGCGATGCCCGCGATCAGGAACGAGATCGCGACCGCCGGGCCCGCGTTGACCGCGGCCTGCTGCCCCGCGAGGACGAACACGCCGACGCCGATGATGCCGCCGATGCCGATCGCCGTGAGCTGCCACACGCCGAGCACGCGGCGGAAATCGCGGCGCTCGCCGAGCTCGCGCTGCAGTTGTTCGATCGGCTTGTGGCGCGTCAGCCGGGCGGCGAGGGTCATGCGTGTCCCCTTCGGAAGAAAGCGCGATCATAGCGGCTCGCCGCGGGATCGCTCAGCGCGGTGCAGCACGGCTTGTCGCGCCGGCCCGCGCGGCTCGACGAAACGGCGATACGCCTGAGCGAAGCTTGAGCTACCCTCGCGCGTCGCTGATCGAGGTACATGGACATGACCCGGCTCAATGCTCCCGCGCTATCGACCTCGCGCGTCGTCTCGGTCGATCTGCTGCGCGGTCTCATCATGATCGTGATGGCGCTCGATCACGTGCGCGACTACTTCTCGCCGTTTCCGTGGGACCCGACCGATCTCTCGCAGGCGTCCCCGAGCCTGTTCCTGACGCGCTGGATCACGCATTTCTGCGCGCCGGTGTTCGTGTTCCTCGCCGGCACGAGCGCGTGGCTGTACCGCCGCAACAGCGGTTGCTCGATGCGGCACCTGCAGGGATTTCTCGTCACGCGCGGACTCTGGCTCGTGCTGCTCGAGATCACGCTGATCAGCTTCTTCTGGCAGTTCGGCTATCGCGGCATGATCCTGCAGACCCTGTGGTCGATCGGCTGGTCGATGGTCGCGCTCGCCGCGCTGCTGTATCTGCCGCCGCGGTGGATCCTCGCCGTCGCGCTCCTGATGATCTTCGGCCACAACGCGCTCGACGGCATCCACGCGAAGGATTTCGGCCCGTACGCGATCGGCTGGGCGATCGTCCACGAGTTCTACTTCGACCAGGTCACGCCGAACTTCTTCGTCGCGGTCGGCTATCCGCTCGTGCCGTGGATCGGCGTCATGGCGGCGGGCTACTGCTTCGGCGAGCTGCTCGAGCTCGAACGCAGTCGCCGCGACCGGCTGCTGATCCTGCTGGGCCTCGGTCTCGTCGCGCTGTTCCTCGCGTTGCGGCTGACGAACCTCTACGGCGACGTCAGACTGTGGGCGCCGAATCCGCGCGGCATCGTCTATTCCGTGCTGCAGGTGCTCAACACGAGCAAATACCCGCCGTCGCTGCAGTACCTCCTGATGACGATCGGTCCGGCGCTGATGCTGATGCCGCTGCTTGAACGCTGGCGCGGCGCCTTCGCCGACCGCGTCGCCGTGTTCGGCCGCGTGCCGTTCTTCTTCTACGTGCTGCACCTGCCGCTGATCCATCTCGCGGCGTTGATCTGGACCGAGACCCAGTTCGGTACCTCGACGCTCGGCGACTTCTTCCACAACGAGTTCGCGCCCGGCTACACGCCGAGCCTGTTGCGCGCGTATCTCGTCTGGGCGGCGGTCATCGTCGCGACGTATCCGCTCTGCGCGTGGTACGCCGCGTACAAGCGCGCGCACAAGGAGAACCAGTGGCTGAGCTATCTCTGAGGAACGCTAGACCATCTTCGTCCGCCGCCAGGCGAGCATCTCGTCCGTCGGGGCGAACGTGTCAGGGCGAGCGTTCTTCCAGAACCGCTGGAAGACGGCGTGCTCCGACACGCCGTCGAGCAGCTCGCCGGGCTTGACGAACTTGTAGAGCGTCGCGAGCGAGCGCACTTCGGTCGACGACACGCGCCGGATCAAATGCTCGGGCCCGAGCTCGGACGGATGCGACAAGCCCGCGGCCTGCAGCAATTCCTTCAGCGCGATCAGCGTGTGCTCGTGGAAATTGCGCACGCGCGCGGCCTTGTCCTGCACGTCGAGCTGCTTCCAGCGCCGCGGATCCTGCGTCGTGACGCCGGTCGGGCAGAGATCCGTGTGGCAGGTCTGCGACTGGATGCAGCCGAGCGCGAACATGAAGCCGCGCGCCGCGTTGCACCAGTCCGCGCCGAGCGCGAGCGTGCGCGCGACGTCGATCGCCGTGATGACCTTGCCGGCGGCGCCGATGCGGATCCGATCGCGCAGATGGATGCCGACCAGCGTGTTGTGCACGATCATCAGCGCCTCGCGCAGCGGCACGCCGACATGATCGCTGAACTCGAGCGGCGCCGCGCCCGTGCCGCCCTCGCCGCCGTCGACGACGATGAAATCGGGCAGGATGCCGGTCGTGCGCATCGCCTTGGCGATGCCGAACCATTCCCACGGATGGCCAAGCGCCATCTTGAAGCCGGTCGGCTTGCCGCCGGACAGCTCGCGCAGGCGCGCGATGAAATGCAGCAGGCCTTCGGGCGAATCGAACGTCGAGTGCCGCGCCGGCGAGATGCAGTCCTCGCCCATCGCGACGCCGCGCGTCGCCGCGATCTCGGCGGTCACCTTCGGCGCCGGCAGAACGCCGCCGTGGCCGGGCTTGGCGCCTTGCGAAAGCTTGAGCTCGATCATCTTGACCTGCGCGAGATGCGCCTTCTCGGCGAAGCGCGCCTCGCTGAACACGCCGGCGCGCTCGCAGGCGCCGAAATACCCGGAGCCGAGCTCCCAGACGATGTCACCACCGTTCTCGCGGTGATACGGCGACAGCGAGCCCTCGCCGGTGTCGTGATAGAAACCGCCGCGCCGCGCGCCTTCGTTCAACGCGCGGATCGCGTTCGGCGAGATCGCGCCGAAGCTCATCGCCGAGATGTTGAAGACGCTGGCCGAATACGGCTGCGTCGAGGCCTCGCCGCCGACCGGAACGCGGAAATCGTGGCTGTCGATGCGGCTCGGCGCCATCGAGTGGTTGATCCACTCGTAACGCTCGGCGTACACGTCGAGCTCGGTGCCGAACGGCCGCACGTCGAGCGCATTCTTCGCGCGCTGCTTGACGATCGTGCGCTGCACGTTCGAGAACGGCACTTCCTCGTTGTCCGACTCGACGATGTACTGGCGCAGCATCGGCCGCACGTACTCGAAGAAGAAGCGGATGTGCGCCAGCAGCGGGTAGTTGCGGCGCAGCGTCGAATGCTTCTGCACGAGATCGACGACGCCGATCGCCGTCAGCGCGCCGAACACGAACGCGAGCAGGCGCCAGCCGTTGCCGTCCCGCCAGTGCAGCGCCGCCAGCACCAACAGCCCCACCGCCGCGGCGAAGCCGAGATAGCGCGAAGGCAGCCATTTTTCCATGAACGAAATCTCCGGTACGGCACGCCGAAGCGTTTCGCGTGCGACGCGAGCACCTCGGCGCGCGTCAGCATAACGGAGCGCACAGCGCAGGGTATTCGCCAACCGCTAAACTCGACGCATGGATGAGCCCGATCGCCCGAAGCCGCCGCCGCGTCGACGCAAGACGGCTGCGGATGCGACCGATGCCGCTGCGCCTGCGCCGTCGTCCGCGGCGAAGCCGACACGCCGGCGAACGCCACCGGCGAACGGTGCCTCGAATGCGAACCCCGCGGCAGCGAGATCCGCGCCGCCGCCACGCGCGCGCACGGCGTCGGCCGCGACACCGATTCCGCCGGCATCGGCGGCCGCCGCTGCAACGGAGCGTCCGTCGTCGCGCGAGCCGGCTGCGCCGAGCCCCGAACCGCTGCCATCGTTCCTGCGCGAGAAAACACCGCCGTCACGCCCGACACCGGTGCGCACCGAGCCGCGACCGGCGGACGCATCGCCGCGTTCCCAGCGCTTCGTCGACGGCCTCGTCGGCTTTCTCCCGGAGCGGCACCGCACGCGTGCGCTGAACTATCTCGTGCTGATGCGCATCGATCGTCCGGTCGGCGCGCTGCTGCTGCTCTGGCCGACCTGGTGGGCGCTCTGGTTCGCGGCGAACGATTTTCCGCCACTCGGTACGCTGATCATTTTCACGATCGGCGTGTTCGTCATGCGCAGTGCGGGCTGCGTCATCAACGACTATGCCGATCACGAATGGCTCGACGCGCACGTCGAGCGAACGCGCGCCCGGCCGATGGCGGCGGGCCGCGTCTCGCGCGGCGAGGCGCTGCTGCTGTTCGGCACGCTGCTCGCGCTCGCGTTCGCGCTCGTGCTGCTCACCAACAAGCTGACGATCCAGCTTTCGTTCGTCGGCGCCGCGCTCGCCGCGATCTATCCGTTCACGAAACGCGTGACGCATCTCGCGCAGGTCGTGCTCGGCGCCGCATTCGGCTGGTCGATCCCGATGGCGTTCGCCGCCGTGACGAACACGCTGCCGCCGTTGTGCTGGCTGCTCTTCCTCGCCAACGTGCTGTTCTCGACGATCTACGACACCGAATACGCGATGGTCGACCGCGAAGACGACCTTCGCGTCGGCGCGAAGTCGACCGCGATTTTGTTCGGCGAGGCCGACCGCACGATCGTCGGCATCCTGATGGCGACGTTCCTGTTCGCGATGTTCCTCGCCGGCACGCGCGTCGCGCTGCACTGGCCGTTCTTCGTCGGCCTCGCGATCGCGGCTGCGCTCTTCGGCTGGCAGCAGTGGATGATCCGCGACCGCTCGCGCGCGCACTGCTTCGCGGCCTTTCGCATGAACAACTGGGCCGGGCTCGCGCTGTGGGTCGGGCTGGTCCTGGCGCTGGCGATGCGCTAGCGAGCCGCGCGCGGCTGCGGCGCGCGTGCGAGCGCCCAGACGTCCACGCGCGCGACGCCGGCGCGACGCAACACGCGCGCGCATTCGCGCAGCGTGGCGCCCGTCGTCATCACGTCGTCGAGCAGCACGACGTGATCGGGCAGCGCGTGCCGGGTTGCGAGCGCGAACGCGCCGCGCAGATTGCGCCGCCGCGCAGGCGAATCGAGCGCCGTCTGCGCCGGCGTCGCCCGCGTGCGCACGAGGACGTCGCGAGCGAGCGGAACGTCAAGCGCGCTCGTGAGCCGCTTCGCGAGCTCGAACGCCTGGTTGTACCCGCGCTCGCGCAGTCGCGACACGTGCAGCGGCACCGCGATCATGAGCGCCGGATGATCGGGCCGTTCGATGCGCACGCGCTCGATCATGAGCTCGGCCAGCACGCGCCCGGCCGCGAGATCGCCGCGAAACTTGAACCGCGCTTCGAGCAGATCGAGCGGATGCTCGTAGCGGAACGGCGCCCATGCCGCCGCGAACGGCGGCTCGCGCTCCACGCACTCGCCGCAGAGCGGCGCCGGCGCCGCAAGCGGCAGCGCGCAGCGCGGACAGCACGGCCGGTTGATGGCGACGTCGCGCGCGCAGCCCGCGCAAAGATCGCGGCCGTCGCCGTCGGCGCCGCACAGGAGGCAGCGCAGCGGCAGCAGCACGCGCAGCAACCGCTCCGCGACGCCGTCAACTTTCGGGGTCCTCGTCAAGTTGACAGCCTCCCGCCGTCACTTCCAGACTCCGGACCGTCGCACCGCCCCAGCCGGAAGTTTCGCATGCCTGCCGCCGCCGTTCGTCACGACTGGACCCGCGCCGAAGTCGCGGCGCTGATGGATCTGCCGTTCGCCGATCTCCTTTCGCGCGCGCACGCCGTGCATCGCGCGCATCACGACCCGAACGCCGTGCAGGTCTCGACGCTGCTCTCGGTGAAGACGGGCGGCTGCCCCGAGGACTGCGCGTACTGTCCGCAGGCAGCGCGCTACGCGACCGGCGTCGACGCCGAAAAGCTGATGAGCCTCGACGCCGTGCTCGCCAAGGCGAAGCAGGCCAGGGCCGCCGGCGCGACGCGCTTCTGCATGGGCGCGGCGTGGCGCTCGCCGAAGGATCGCGACATTCCGAAGATCGCCGCGATGGTCGGCGCGGTGAAGTCGCTCGGCATGGAGACCTGCGCGACGCTCGGCATGCTGACGCAGCCGCAGGCCGACGCGCTGAAGGCCGCCGGCCTCGACTACTACAACCACAACCTCGATTCGGCACCGGAGTTCTACGGCGAGATCATCCACACGCGCGCATACCAGGATCGCCTCGACACGCTCGAATGCGTGCGCGACGCCGGCCTCAAGACCTGCTGCGGCGGCATCGTCGGCATGGGCGAGACGCGCGAGCAGCGCGCGGGACTCCTGCAGGCGCTCGCGAACCTGCCCGAGCATCCGCAGTCGGTGCCGATCAACCGCCTCGTGCAGGTCGCCGGCACGCCGCTCGCCGGCACCGCGCCGCTCGATCCGTTCGAGTTCGTGCGCACGATCGCGACCGCGCGCATCCTGATGCCGACCTCGATGGTGCGCCTCTCGGCCGGCCGCGCCGAGATGAGCGACGAGCTGCAGGCGCTTTGCTTCTTTGCCGGCGCGAACTCGATCTTCTACGGCGAGAAGCTCTTGACCACCGGCAATCCGGACGTCGAGCACGATCGAATGCTGTTCGCGCGGCTCGGCATTGATGCCCTGCCGGTTGAAGGTGATGGCGAAACGGTTCACGCGGCCATCGTCGAGACCGGCGGAGCGTCGAATGCAGCATTGATATCCGCGGCGTGATGCGACGATGCAATGGCGACGCGAACGCTGCCCGAGTTTCCCGCCCTACCGGCATCACCCTCGCGCGCAGGTCCGCGTCGAAAGCGGATTGAGGGCAGCGTCGGCGATTCTTGCCGCCGAGATCCTCCCGGAGCACAAGCGCGAGCTCCTGTCCATCTGCCTCTGGAAGCTCTCGCTCGCCGAAGGCGCCAGCAAGTACGACACGCGCTTCGTCTCTGCGGGCGCACTCGGCAAGCCCGTTCGCCTCTTGCAGCACGAGCACGTCCACGAGCGAGCTCGCCTTACGCGGGCGCTCATCCTCGGCGAGATTGCGATTGAGTCGCTACGCGCGCTGGTATTTCCTTGCACGGTGCTGAGGGAGGAGCACACCCGCCTGACGGCGCTGGCCCGATCCGCGCCGCACCTCGAAGGCTGGGAGCGGTATCGGAGCGCCTGCATTGCAGTCATCGATCGGCAGGAAGGCACATGGTTGATAGAACCCTGAGTCGCCCGGAGCTGCTGCGTCGACTGGCGACCACGCGATCGGAACTCTCACGCACCTCGCTGCTGCGTCGCTTGCGCACGATCGAAGCCGTCAGCGGCGCGCATGTCTGGATCGACGGCAGGCGCCTGCTCAATTTCGCAAGCAACGACTATCTCGGGCTCGCGCAGCATCCCGCGTTGCGCGAGGCGCTCGTCGTCGCCGCGGAGCGCTGGGGCGTCGGCGCGACGGCGGCCCATCTGCTCGGCGGCCATCGCGAAGAACATGCGCTGCTCGAAGAAGCACTCGCGCGCTGGACCGGACGCGAGCGCGCGCTGCTGTTCTCCGACGGCTGGATGGCGAATCTCGGCGTCGTCTCGGCGCTGCTCGATCGCGACGATGTCTGCGTGCAGGACAAGCTCAATCACGCCTCGCTGCTCGACGCGGCGCGGCTCGCCGGTTGCGACCTGAAACGCTATCCGCATGCCGACTGCGAGGCGGCAGCGCGCCAGCTCGACGCGCGTCCGGACGCGGCGACGTTGCTCGCGAGCGATGGCGTCTTCAGCATGGACGGCGACGTCGCGCCGCTGCGCGAGCTCGCGTCGCTTTGCGCCGACCGGCGGGCGACGCTGATGATCGACGACGCGCACGGCCTCGGCGTGCTCGGCCACGAAGGCGCCGGCAGCGTCGCGGAAGCGGGTCTCGCGCAAGCCGACGTGCCGATCCTGATGGCGACGCTCGGCAAGGCGATCGGCGTCGCGGGTGCGTTCGTCGCCGGCAGTGCCGCGCTGATCGACGGTCTGGTGCAGGCCGCACGCACATTCGTCTATTCGACGGCGATGCCGCCGGCGCTCGCCGCCGCGGCGCGCGCCGCCGTCGACGTCGCGCGCTTCGAAGGCTGGCGGCGCGATCGGCTCGCGCAACTGATCGTGCATTTTCGCGCAGGCGCACGCACGGGCGGACTCGCGCTCGCGGATTCGCGCACGCCGATCCAGCCCGTCATCGTCGGCGAAAGCGCCGCGGCGCTCGCGGTGTCTGCGCGGCTCGAAGACGCGGGCTTCTACGTGCCCGCGGTCCGTCCGCCCACCGTGCCGGAAGGCAAGGCGCGACTTCGCGTCACGCTGTCCGCGCTGCATGCGGAAAGCGACGTCGAACGCCTGCTCGCGGCGCTCAAGACGGCGCTCGCATGAAATCCGCCGCGCAGGATCTCGATGCGCGCCGGCCGGCGTGGAATGCGCTGTCGGAGCTCTATCTCGACACGGACTATCGTTCATTCGTCCGCATCGCTGCGCGCGAGCTCGCTGCGACGCCCTACTCGCTCGACGAGTTGCGCGAGATCCTGGTGCAGGAAGTGCATCCGGTGCTCGCATGGAATCTCTGCGCGACGACCGGCGTGTGGGATCGCTTCGATCACGCCTGGCTCGCCGAGCGCATCCTCACGGCCGCACGCCGACCGCGCTGGTGGCCGCGCCTTGCCTGCGCCCGGCGCTACGCTGCGCATCTCTGGCGTCTGCTCGAACCGCGCATCCGCCGCGCACGGGGAGAGCGCTGAGTGCACATCGAACAACAGGGCGCAGGCCCCGATCTCGTGCTGCTGCACGGCTGGGCGATGCACGCGGGCATCTTCGCGCCGCTTGCGCGCGAGCTTGCGCCGCACTTTCGCCTGCACCTCGTCGACCTGCCCGGCCACGGCTCCAGCCGCGACGACACCGGCAGCTTGGATCCCGGCGAGTGCGCGCGCCGCATCGCCGACGTGGCGCCGCGCGCGATCTGGCTCGGCTGGTCGCTCGGCGGCCTCGTCGCGATGCGCGCCGCGCTCGACCGGCCGGCGTCGGTGCGCGGCCTCGTGCTGATGGCGTCGAGTCCGCGCTTCGTCGTCGGCGACGACTGGTCGTGCGGCGTCGCGCCAAGCGTGTTCGCCGAGTTCGGCGCGGGACTGGCGACCGACTATCGCGGCACGATCGAGCGCTTCCTCGCGCTCGAAGCGCTCGGCTCCGAGCAGGCGCGCGCCGAGCTGCGCGGGCTCAAGGCCGACGTTTTCGCGCGCGGCGAGCCCGCGATGGCGGCGCTGACCGAAGGCCTGGGCGTCCTCGACGGCACGGACTACCGCGCCGAGATTTCGCGCGTCGCGATGCCGAGCCTCTGGATCGCCGGTCGTCGCGATCGCCTGATTCCGCCGGCTGCGATGCGCTGGGCGGCCGAGCGCGCTCACGGACGCTATGTCGAATGCAACAGCGGCCACGCGCCGTTTCTCGGGCATGCCGAGGTGCTCGCGAAGACGATCGTCGCGTTCGCCGCGGAGCTTGCGCCATGAGCGCCGGCCTCGACGCGCGCCACGTGCGCCAGGCATTTAGTCGCGCGGCGTCGACGTACGAAGCGCATGCGGTGCTGCAAGCCGAAGTCGGGACGCGCCTGCTCGAGCGGCTGGATGGCGCCGAGCTGCAACCGCGACGCGTGCTCGACGTCGGCAGCGGGCCCGGCACGGGAGCGGCTGCGCTTCGCGCGCGCTATCCCGCTGCCGACGTGGTCGCGCTCGATATCGCGCTCCCGATGTTGCGCGCCGCGGCGTCGCATGCCGGCGAGCCGCCTCGTTTCGCGCGCGTCTGCGCCGACGCACAAGCGCTGCCGTTCGCGGACGCCGCGTTCGACCTCGTCTACTCCAATCTCTGCATGCAGTGGTGCGACGACCCGGGCCTCGCGCTCGCCGAGTTCGCGCGCGTGCTGCGACCCGGCGGCTTGCTGCTGTTCACGACATTCGGCCCTTCGACATTGCAGGAGCTGCGCGCCGCGTTCGCCGAAGCCGATGCCGAGCCGCACGTCAGCCGCTTCGTCGACATGCACGACATCGGCGACGCGCTGCTGACGACGGGCTTTCGCGACCCCGTGCTGGAGCGCGACGATTTCACGCTGACCTACGCCGACGCGTTCGCGCTGATGCGCGAGCTGCGCGCGATCGGTGCGACGAACGCCGACGCGAAACGGCAGCGCACGCTGACCGGCAAGGCGCATCTGCAGCGCGTCGTCGCCGCCTACGAAGCGTTCCGCCGTGACGGCGTGCTGCCCGCGACGTACGAAGTCGTCTACGCGCAGGCGTTCGCTCCCGATCCCGGGCAGCCGCGCCGCACGGCGGGCGGCGAGGTCGCGACGTTTCCGATCGAACGCCTGCGCGGAAGCCGCCGGTGATGCGCCGCACGAGCATCGCCGCCGTACTCGTCGCGCTCGCCTCGGCGCTGTTCTTCACGGCGACGTACGTGCTGAACCGCGCGATGGCGAACGCGGACGGGCATTGGGCGTGGTCGGCGACGCTGCGCTATCTCCTGACGCTGCCGATGCTCGCGCTCGTGCTGCCTTGGCGCGGCGGCTTCGCGACGGTCTGGCGTGCGCTCCGCGCACATCCCGGCGCGTGGCTGCTCTGGAGCGGCATCGGCTTCACGCTGTTCTGCCTCTGTCTCACGTGGGCCGCAGCGTTCGCGCCGGCGTGGCTCGTCGCCGGCACGTTCCAGCTCACCGTCATCGCCGGCATGCTGCTCGCGCCGCTGATCTACGACGACGAACGCGCGCGGCTGCCGCGCGGCGCGCTGGCGCTCGGCGTCGTCATCGTGATCGGCGTCGCGGTCATGCAATGGAGCCATTTCGGCGGCCACCTCGACCGCGATGCGTGGCTCGCTCTCGCGAGCGTCACGATCTCGGCGTTCCTCTACCCGCTCGGCAACCGCAAGATCCTGCTGCATCTCGAGCGTACGGGCGAAAAGCTCAACGCGACGCAGCGCGTGTTCGGCATGACGCTGGCGAGCCAGCCGTTCTGGTGGCTCGTCGCCGCGTACGCGTTCGATGCGGCCGGCGTCCCGTCGTGGCAGCAGATCGGTCTTGCCGCCGGCGTCGCGTTGTCCGCGGGCACGATCGCGACGATCCTGTTCTTCCACGCGACCGCGATGGTGCAGGACGACGCGGCCGCGCTCGGCGCGGTCGAAGCGATGCAGGCCGCGGAGATTCTGTTCTCGACGCTGCTCGGCGTGGTCCTGCTCGGCGAGCCTGCGCCGCACGGCATGGCGGCCGCCGGCGCCGTGCTCGTCGCGCTCGGCATCGTGGCGCTCGGCGCGCTGGTCGGGCGTAGTTCCGCCGGCGACGATCGCGCGGCGCAGACGCTCAGCACCGATCGCGGCGCCTGATGGCGATTCGTATCGGCTGCTAAGCTCGACGCGACTCTCGGAGCGAAGCCGTGCGCGAGCTGCGCGACATCGAATTCGGACCCAGCGACCAGTGCCTGCGCGAGGACGTCGGCCGTCTCGGCCGGCTCGTCGGCGAGCTCCTGATCGAGCAGAACGGCGAGGCGTTCTTCGCGCAGGTCGAGGCGGCGCGCACGGCGGCGATTCGACGGCGTGAAAGCGGCGAGCCCGTCGCGGCGCTCGCCGCCCAGCTCGCCGGCCTCGATGCCGTAACGGCCGACGGTCTCAGCCGCGCGTTCGCGACTTACTTCCAGATGGTCAACATCGCCGAGCGCGTGCACCGCATCCGCCGCCGGCGCGACTATCAGATCGCCGGCGCGACGCCGCAGCCCGACGGCTTGCACGACGTGCTGCTGCGCCTCAAGGCGGCCGGCGTCGGCATCGGCGAGCTGCTCGATCTCCTGCCGCGGCTCGACGTGGAGCCCGTGCTGACCGCGCATCCGACCGAAGCATCGCGGCGCGCGCTGCTGGAGAAAGAGCAGGAGATCGTGCGCGCGCTGGTCGCCGACTTCACCGGTCCGCGCACGCCGGGCGAGATCGCGGTCGACGCGGCGCGATTGCGCATCGCCGTGACCAGCGGCTGGCAGACGGCCGACATCCCGCATCTTCGGCCTTCCGTGCTCGACGAGCTCGATCACGTCGATTTCTATCTCTCCGATCCGCTGTATCGCGTGCTGCCGGTGTTCTACGAGGCGCTCGAGGACGCGATCATGCAGGTCTACGGCACGTGCCCCGCGTTGCCGCGCGTCGTGCGCTTTGCGTCGTGGGTCGGCGGCGACATGGACGGCAACCCGAACGTCGGCGCCGACACGATCGCGATGACGCTGCGCACGCAGCGGCGCATCGTGCTGTCGCGCTATCGCGCCGAGTGTCGCGACCTCGCGCACGTGCTGACGCAGACGCTCGATCGCGTGGGCTTCGAGCGCGCGCTGCTTGCGCGGCTCGCCGAGTATCGCGAGCTGCTGCCGGACGCGGCCGCGCGAATCCGCCCGCGGCACGCGAACATGCCTTACCGGAGCTTGCTGCAGCTCGTCGGCGCGCGTCTTTCGGCGACGTCCGACGACGCGCCCGACGGCTATCGCGACGCCGGCGAATTTGCCGCCGACGTCGACCTGATCGCTTCGAGCCTGCGCGCGCACGACGGCGCGCACGCAGGCTGGTTTGCCGTGCGGCGCCTGCAGCGGCGCGTCGCGACGTTCGGATTCCATCTCGCGCGGCTCGACGTGCGGCAGGATTCGCGCGTGCATGCCGAAGCGGTGTCCGCGGCGCTCGGCGCGTTGCCGGAAGACGCCCGTGCCGGCGCTGCGCTGCTGGCGGACTACGCGAGTGGCGCGCGCGCGCTGGCGGCGAGCGAAGCCTCGATGTTCGCGCGCAGCGCCGCGGTGTTCGCGACGCTCGCCGACGCGCGCCGCCGTTACGGCGACGGTGCGCTCGGGCTCTACGTCATCAGCATGGCCGGCAGCGCCGCCGACGTGCTCATCGTGCTCGCGCTCGCGCGCGCCGGCGGGCTCGTCGCGGACGGACACGTGCCGCTCGACATCGCGCCGCTGTTCGAGACGATCGACGATCTCCGCGCCGCGCCGAAGACGTTCGCGGCGCTGCTCGCCGATCCCGTGTACCGGGCGCATCTCGCCGCGCGTGGCGACCGGCAGACGATCATGCTCGGCTATTCGGACAGCGCAAAGGACGGCGGCATCCTCGCGGCGCGCTGGTCGCTGCAGCGCGCGCAGGTCGAGCTCATCGATCTCGCGCGCACGGCCGGCGTCGATCTGGTGTTCTTCCACGGCCGCGGCGGCTCGATCAGCCGCGGCGGCGGCAAGACGTCGCGCGCCGTGATGGCCGCGCCGCGCGGCGCGGTCCGCGGGCGCCTGCGCGTGACCGAGCAGGGCGAGGTGATCCATCAGAAATACGGCGTGCGCGCGTTGGCGCTGCGCACGCTCGAGCAAACGGTCGGCGCCGTGATGCTGGCGACGTTGCGTCCGCGTGCTCCGGAACCGCGCGAGGCGCGCTGGCGCGAGACGATCGCGCGGCTTGCGAGCGACGGCGCCGACGCGTATCGCGCGCTCGTCGCCGATCCGCGCTTCGTCGACTACTTCAGGCGCGCGACGCCGATCGACGTGATCGAGCGCATGACGCTCGGCTCGCGCCCGGCGCGGCGCGGCGGCGATGCCGGCGTCGCGAGCCTGCGCGCGATTCCGTGGGTGTTCGCGTGGACGCAGTGCCGCTCGAACCTGCCGGGCTGGTACGGCGTCGCGAGCGCGCTCGACGCGGCGACCGCGCGCGGCGAGGAGGCGACGTTGCGCGAGATGGCGCGCGACTGGGCCTTCTTCCGCACGCTGATCGAAGATCTCGAGATGGTGCTCGCGAAGAGCGATCCGGCGATCGCCGAATGCTTCTCGCGCCTGGCGGGTCCGCTGCACGAGGCGTTCTTTCCGCGACTCGCCGACGAGCATTCGCGCACCGTGCAATGGGTGCTGCGGCTGCGCGGGACCGATCGCCTGCTGGCCGACGATGCGCGCCTCGCGCAGTCGCTCAGGTTGCGCAATCCTTACGCGGATCCGATGAACCTGATCCAGGTCGACCTGCTCGCGCGCTGGCGCGCGAACGGAGCGCGCGACGACGATCCGCTGCTCGGCGCGCTGGTCTCGGCCGTGCACGGCGTCGCGCAGGCGCTGCAGAACACGGGATGACTTTCAGGCGGCGTGCAGCGGCGAGACGAGCTCGGCGCCCTCGCTGCGCGCGATGAGTCGCGCGAGCTCGAGGCCGAGCAGCGAAAGCCGGAGCGGCGAGCGCGCATCGAGCGTCTGCAGCCACGGCAGCTTGCGCTGCTCGAACTTGAAGAGCCGTGCCTGCCACGCGCTGCCGATGCGCGCGAGCGCCTGACGCAGGAACGCGGCGTGCGCGTGCCAGCGCGCGGGCTCCTCGGCGCGCGGTGCGAGCGCGGTCGCGACGGTCATCTCGTCCCAGGCGAGATAGTCGGTGTCGGGCAAGAGATACAGCTTCGCCAGCGTCTCGCCGCTCGCGTCGCGGAATGCAAGCCACTCGCGCGGGCCGTGCGGCGTGACTTGCGTGTGCGCGGTCAGCGCGGTGCTGCGCGCCAGCGCGTCGAGCGCCGGATGATCGAGCAGCAGCAGGCCGCGCGATCCGGTGACGGCGCGGAGCGGCGCGACGCGGCGCACCGGCCGATCGAGCCAGAGCACCGCGCCAAGGCGCGGCAGCCAGTTCGCGAGCGCTTGAAGATCGAGGTGCGCGGCACGGTGCGGCGCGTCGGCGGAATCGCGCGATGCTTCCGCGCTCCACGCGCCGGATCCTTCGACGCGTTCGGGGCGATCGTCGGCGGCCGCGTCGTGGAAATCGCTCATGCGTGCCTCGCGACCGGGTCCGGTTACTTGGTCAGGATCAGCTTGTCGTTGCGCGTCAGGCGCAGGCGATACGCCTGTCCCGCGTGCTCGATGACGACCTCGCGGCTGCCGGCCATCAGGCGACGGCTGTCGATGCGCTGCGGGTCGGAGATCGCGGGCTTCTGCACGGCATCGCGCTTCGCTCCGTCCGGTGCCTCGAAGGGTGGGTTCTGGAACATCGCGCGTCTCCTGCCCTTGCATGGTTGGAATGATAACGATTCGCATTTGCATGTCAACCGGCAGGACGTTTCGAGGTCGCCGAGCGCATTTTTCCGCCGCCGCGACTGAGCTTCGCCGGCGCCTCATCCCTTGCTAACCGCGCCCGCCCCGGGCGCATCCTATGCGCATGACAAACGACGAAGCGCGCTGGGTCGCCCGGGCGGGCGCAGGGGACGCGGCTGCGTTTCGGCATCTGGTCGAGGCCCACTCGAGCGCGCTTTTTCGCGTCTGCGCGCGCATCACGGGCGACAAGGCGCTCGCCGAGGACGCGGTGCAGGAGGCGCTCTTCAACGCATACCGCCACCTTCGCGAGTTCGACGGACGCTCGGCGTTCTCGACCTGGCTGCACCGGATCGCGGTGAACGCGGCGCTCGAGCAGATGCGAAAGCGGCATCGCGTCGAGGACGCGCTGCCGGAAGGCGAGGACAGCCACGAGGACGTGTTCGCCAGTGCGTTCGACGCGCCGGCGGGCCCGGACCGGCACGCGACGAGCGCCGAGATCCGCCGCGACATCGAGCACGAGCTCGAGCGCATGAGCGCGATCGAGCGCGCCGCGTTCGTGCTGCGGCATCACGAAGGCCAGTCGCTCGAGGACATCTCGGCGACGCTCTCGCTGAGCATCAGCGCGAGCAAGCAGGCGATTTTCCGCGCCGTGCGCAAGTTGCGCGCGGCGCTCGACCCTCTCGATATCGAGGGATGAAACGATGAACACGATGATCCGCGACGAAGAACTCATCCTCTATCGCTACCGCGACGGCCTCGATGCGAGCCGGCTCGCCGAGATCGAAGCGGCGCTCGCGGCCTCGGCCGAGCTTCGCGACCGTTACGCGGTGCTCGATCGCACGCTCGCAGCGGTCGACGCGATACCGGCGCCCGAGCCCGACGCGGATTTCAACGCGCGCTTGTGGCGGCAGCTCGAGCCGCGCATCGCGGCACGCCCTCGCTCACCGCGCGTTTCGTGGAGCGAGCGGCTGCGCGAGTGGCTGAGTCCTCCGCGTCTCGCGTTCGCGGCCGCGTGCCTTCTTGCGCTCGCCGTCGGCATCGGCTTCTACGCCGGCCGCCAGAGCGCGCCGGGCGCGCCCGTTGTCGCGGCGGCCGATCCCGATGCGGCCGCCGCGCGCGTGCTCGATGCTTACGTCGCCGCGCATCTGCGCGCGACCGAAGGCGTGCTCATGACCGCAAGCAACAGCGACAGCGCAGAGCTGCTCGTCGGCAATCGCGAGCTCGCCGCTTCGCTCGTCGATGCGAATCGTCTATACGCGCTCGCCGCCGCGCGCGCCGGCAACACGCAGCTCGCCGATTTCCTGCGCCAGATCGAACCCGTGTTGATTTCGCTCGCTAACCAGTCGCAGCCCGGCTCCATCCAACCTTCGGAAGGATTGCGCGAGTACCTGCGCACGACCGACCTGATGTTCCAGGTGCGCGCGACGCAAGCGCGTCTCGAACGCGCCGGCGCGCACCGCACATGAATCGCAAAGGAAACCGATCAATGACGAAAACGACTGCAACCCTGCTCGCCGCCGCGCTGATGCTGGCGCTCGGCACGCACACCGCCGATGCGGCGAGCGAGGGCGACATGGCCCCGACCGACAAGGCGTCGAACCAGCTTTACTGGGACGGCCAGGCGGCACTCAAGAAAGGCGACTGGAACGCGGCGCTGAAGCGCTTCCAGGATCTCGAGAAGCTCCTGCGCGAGAAGGAGCCGAAGAGCGCCGACGCCGCGCTGTACTGGGAGGCGTACACGCTCGTGCAGGCCAAGCGCACGGCCGAGGCCAAGGCGCTGATCGAGAAGCTGCACCGCGAATTCGCGGACAGCCGCTGGAGCAAGGACGCGGATTCGCTCCTGCGCGACACGCGTCCGCCCGCGAAGGTCGATTCGACCTCGAGCGACGACGAGGAGCTCGCCGACATCGCCGTCGAAGGCCTCATGAACGCGCCGCCGGAGCGTGCGCTGCCGCTGCTCAAGAAGGTGCTGCAGAGCCAGCATTCGGCGAAGACGAAGAAGCGCGCGCTGTTCGTGCTGAGTCAGCTCGGCACCGACCCCGCGCTCGACGTCGTCATCGACACGGCGAAGAATTCGCCGGATCTCGAGCTTCGCGCCGAGGCGATCCGCATGCTCGGCGTCAGCGGCGAGGATCGCGCGATCGAGCGCCTGCGCGAGATCTACGCGACCAGCAAGGACGCGCACGAGAAGAAGCAGATCATCGAGGCCTGGCTCGTCGCCGACCGCAAGGACCTCGTGCTCGCGAGCGCACGCAACGAGCCCGACCCGAGCGTGCGCGCGAAGGCGATCGAGACGCTCGGCGCGCTCGACGCGTCCGAGGAACTGAAGCAGCTCTTCGACGTCACGCAGGACGCGGAAAACCGGCGCGCGATCGTCCAGGCGCTCGGCGTCGCCGGCAACGAAGGCGCGCTCGCCGCGATCGCCGGCGACGCGAAGCTGCCCGAGGACCTGCGCAAGGAGGCGATGCAATCGCTCGGCGTCGCCGGCGCGGGCGAGAAGCTCGTCAAGCTCTACGCGCAGGCGAACACGCCGGGGCTCAGGGAAGCGGCGCTGCAGGGCCTGCTCGTCGCGGACGACTCCGCCGCCGTGCTCGAGCTCTACCGTCAGGCGAAGAGCGTCGACGAGAAGAAGGCGCTCCTGCGCACGTTGACGACGATGAGCGACGACGACGCGCTGAACGCGATCGAGGGCGAGCTCAATCGCACCGAGAAGAAGGGAAATCCGCCATGAAGCGCCTGATCCTCCTCGTGACGCTCGCGGCCTGCGCGGGCGCCGCGAGCGCCGCGGATTCGCTCGAAGCGCGCGTCAAGCAGTCGGACGGCTGGGTCGCGTGGAGCGTGTCGATGGTCGCCGACGCGGGGGCGCCGTGCTGCTTCTCGGGTCGTCGAGACGCGCAGCGCGGCTGCAATCTCGACGACCCCAATCGCGGTTTCAACACGAGCGACGATGATCGGCGGCCGCCCTCGACGGGCACGTTGACGATCTACGCGCATGTCGCCCGCGCGCGCATCGACGACGTGCGCGCGTTCGAGGCCTCGTGCCCGGTGCGCAGCAGCGGCGAGATCCGGCACGTCGAAGGCGTCGCGCAGCCGGACAGCATCGAGCTGCTGTCGAAATGGATGGACGGCGCCGACAGCGCGCACGACGAGCTCGCGCTCGCCGCGATCGCGTATCACGCCGACGGCATGGCGACGCGCGTGCTGGCCTCGCGCGCCGACGCCGCGCATCCGCACAAGCAACGCGAAGACGCGCTGTTCTGGCTCGGCCAGGCGCGCGGCGCGGACGGTGCGGCCATCGTCGAGCGCTTCGCGACGACCGACGCCGACCCGAAGATCCGCGAGCATGCGATCTTCGCGCTCTCGGAATCGCACGCGGACGATCCGTACGCGCGCATCCGCGCGATCTCGCAAAGCGATCCGTCCGGCCACGTGCGGAGCCAGGCCCTGTTCTGGATGGCGCAGATGAAGGATCCGCGCGCCGCCGCCGACATCACGGCGGCGATATCCCGCGAGACGTCGGCCGATGTGCGCGAGCAGGCCGTGTTCGCGCTTTCGCAGCTCGAGGACGGCAAAGGCGATGAGGCGCTGATCGCGCTCATGCGCGGCGACTACCCGCGCGACGTCAAGAAGCAGGCGTTGTTCTGGCTCGGCGAATCGGGCTCGCCGAAGGCGATGCAGTATTTCGATCAGGCGTTGACGCGGTCGCGCTAGTCGCAAACAAACCCCCTCTCCCGCTTGCGGGAGAGGGCTGGGGTGAGGGCACGCTTGAGATGTCGCTGCAAGAGCGCCCTCATCCGCCTTCGGCACCTTCTCCCGCAAGCGGGAGAAGGGGAAATCTACGCAACCGCTGCTTCGATCCGCGCCATCTCCGCCTCGCCGAGCTTCGCGACGACATCGAGCGCGCCGAGGTTCTGCTCGAGCTGCGAGGTCTTCGTCGCACCGAGCATCACCGTCGACACGTGCGGATTCTTGAGACACCACGCGAGCGCGAGCTGCGCGAGCGGCACGCCGAGCTCGTCCGCGATCTTCGCAAGCCGCTTCGTCTTCTCGACACGCGCCGGGCCCTCGCCCTGCAGCAGATTCCGCTGCAGCCATTCGTAGCCCGGCGTGTCGAGGCGCGAGCCCTTCGGGATGCCGTCGCCGTATTTGCCGGTGAGGAGCCCCGAGGCGAGCGGCGACCAGATCGTCGTGCCGAGGCCGAGCTCGCGATAGAGCGGCGCGTACTCCTTTTCGACGCGCTCGCGCGCGAAGAGGTTGTACTGCGGCTGCTCCATTTGCGGCGCGGCGAGATGATTGGCGCGCGCGATGCGATGCGCGGTGCGGATCGCCTCGGCCGGCCACTCGCTGGTGCCCCAGTACAGCACCTTGCCCTGCCGCACGAGCATGTCCATCGCCGCGACGGTTTCCTCGATCGGCGTGTCCGGATCCGGGCGATGGCAGAAATAGAGATCGAGGTAGTCGACGCGCAGGCGCTGCATCGCCTGATGGCACGCCTCGACGACATGCTTGCGCGAGAGCCCGCGCTGCGTCGGCCCCGGATCGCGCACCGCGCCGAAATACACCTTGCTCGACACGCACCATGCGTCGCGCGGCAGGCGCAGGTCGGCGAGCACGTCGCCCATGACGCGCTCGGCCTCGCCGGCGGCATAGGTCTCGGCGTTGTCGAAGAAATTGATGCCGTGATCGAACGCGAACGCGATGAGGTCGCGCGCTTCGGAGCGCCCGACGCGGTTGCCGAACGTGACCCACGCGCCGAACGAGAGTGCCGACAACTGAAGTCCCGATGAGCCGAGGCGGCGGTATTCCATGCTGGCGTTCCTCGTCGTTGCGGTGAGCGAGGAATCCTAACTAATGCTGCCGCCTCTTGCTTCAAGGTGCGGGCGCCCCTACACTCCGCGCCGCTCCATTGGGGAGTAGCCGACCGCCGCGAAAAGCTGCGGGACGCGCGTCAACACACTTGGCGATCACGCCATGGCGCGCGCGACGGGACAGCCGTCCGGCGAGACCTTTGGTTCATGCAGGCCGCACCCGGGCTGGGGCGGCAGGCAGGAACCATCGCGTCGACCGATCCCCAGCCCGCCGGAGCTTTCGATGGAAACCCTTCTGATCTCGACGGCGATCGTCGCGCTCGCCGAGATCGGCGACAAGACGCAGCTTTTGTCGCTGATCCTCGCCGCGAAATATCGCAAGCCGTGGCCGATCTGCATCGGCATCCTCGTCGCGACGCTGGTCAATCACGCGCTCGCGGGTTCCGTCGGTGCGCTGGTCGCGCGATCGCTTTCGCCCGAAACGCTGAAATGGATCGTCGCGGCGAGCTTCTTCGCGGTCGCTCTGTGGACGCTGAAGCCGGACCGGGCCGACGACGAGCAGGCGTCTCGCGGTGCACGCTACGGCGTTTTCGCGGCGACCGTGATCGCGTTCTTCGTCGCCGAGATGGGCGACAAGACGCAGATCGCGACCGTCGTGCTCGCGGCGCAGTATCGCCCGCTGTGGCAGGTCGTCGCCGGAACGACGGTCGGGATGCTGCTCGCGAACGTGCCGGTCGTGTGGCTCGGCTCGCGCTTCGCCTCGAAGTTGCCGATGAAGGCGGCGCGGGTTGCGGCGGCGGCGTTGTTTGCGGCGTTGGGGGTGTGGATTCTGGTGCGGTAAACGGAGTGAGCGGTGAGCGGTGAGCGGTCAGCGGTCAGCGGTCAGCGGTCAGCGGAAGAGCACACTCTCGTTCTGCTACTGCTCACTGCTCACTGCTCACTGCTCACCGCTCACAACGCATCCGCATCGAGCTCGCCCGTGCGAATGCGCACGACCTGCTCGAGCTGCCATACGAAGATCTTGCCGTCGCCGATCTTGCCGGAATTCGCGCTGCGCTGGATCGCTTCGACGACGCGCTCGAGAAGTTCGTCGGTGACCGCGACCTCGATCTTGATCTTCGGCAGGAAATCGACGACGTACTCGGCGCCGCGGTAAAGCTCGGTGTGGCCGCGCTGACGACCGAAGCCCTTGACCTCGGTCACGGTGATGCCCTGCACGCCGACTTCGGCGAGCGCCTCGCGCACGTCGTCGAGCTTGAACGGCTTCACGATCGCCATGACCATCTTCATCGAATCCGCTCCGGCCGGATTGCTTACATCGCGTCGCCGCGACGATGCGCCGGCGTGTCGCGGACACTCTAAACGGGATTTCCGGCGGTAGGAAGTTTCCTACATGCACTTCCGAATCGGCCCGATGGCGCTGCGCAGGCCGAGGCGTAGAGTCGATGCCGTGGGGAGGACATGCGTCAACGGAACTGACGCAGCAGGGACGCAACCGGCCGGCGGCGGGCGTTACGCGCACGTCGCCGGCCTACTTGGAGGAGAATGCGCCAGGAAGGCGCGCACAGGGAGAAGTGCCGAATTACGCGCACACGCTCGAAACAGAGCTCCGGAACGGGCCCGAAAGCTCAAGGGGCGGACGAGGCAGGACGCTTCGATCCGCCACCGGAACGGGGTGAAGTCCACATGATCAACGTCCATACGATCGACAATCTCGCCGAGCGCCTCGCCGCGCTCGTGCCACCCGGCATGAAAGAGGCGCGCGAGGATCTCGCCCGGAATTTCCGGAGCGCATTGCAGGCCGGCCTTCGCGAGCTCGATCTCGTCACGCGCGAGGAGTTCGACGTGCAGCGCTGCGTGCTCCTGCGCACGCGCGAGAAGATCGAGGAGCTCGAACAGCAGGTCGCGAATCTCGAACGGGCCATCGGCGCAACGCCGTCGCGTCCGTCGCACTGAGCACGATCCGCCGCGCGGTCGCACCGTAGCGGCGGAAGCAAACGCGCAGCCCCTTTGCGCAGGTCACGGCGCGGTGCCGCAATGCACCGTTCCGGCCGGTTTCCCGGGACGCCTGCTGCTCGCGCTGCTCACCCCTGGCGGAGCAGCGGGCGACTTTTCGTAACTCTATTCTGTATGACCCTTGCCGTCGTCTACAGCCGGGCGCAGGACGGCGTCGCCGCGCCGCTCGTCACGTGCGAAGTGCATCTTTCCGGCGGACTGCCGGGCACGTCGATCGTCGGGCTGGCCGACACCGCGGTGAAGGAAGCGCGCGATCGCGTCCGCGCCGCGATCCATAACGCGCAGCTCGACTATCCGCAACGCAAGATCACGGTGAATCTCGCGCCGGCCGACCTTCCTAAGGACGGCGGGCGATTCGACCTGCCGATCGCGCTCGGCATCCTCGCCGCGAACGGCAGCATTCCCCGCGACGCGCTGACCGCACACGAATTCTTCGGCGAGCTCGCGCTGTCGGGCGAGCTTCGCGCGGTGCACGGCGTGCTGCCCGCGGTCCTCGCCGCGGCGCGCGCCGGACGCCGCGTCGTCGTGCCGCGCGGCAACGGGGCGGAAGCCTCGCTCGCTCGCGACGCCGACGTGCGCGTCGCGGATTCTCTGCTCGCGGTCTGCGCGCACCTCGCCGGACGCTGCGAGTTGCC
>Ga0081540_1000930_pt1 | contig 26311 bp, 19 predicted proteins | sample TabmetS2T1R1_FD_71024 | JGI IMG/M metagenome (GOLD analysis project Ga0081540, IMG submission 71024) | Tabebuia heterophylla rhizosphere microbial communities from the University of Puerto Rico - S2T1R1 | ecosystem: Host-associated > Plants > Roots > Rhizosphere ...
TCGTCGCCTTTCGCGTCCCAGCCCATCGCCGCGCCACGGACCACCGCGAAGGCTGCCACGAAGTCGAACGTGCGTCGGGCATAGCGGAGGACGACGTCCTTCAGGCCCTCGCGATCGCCAGACACCGCCCGGAGCGCGGTGCGGGCCTCGGAGAGCGTCCAGTCCACCACCGGTTCGCCCCCGGCAGTGCTGTCCTTCGCGTCGTCGCGAGTGCGGCGCGGGGCGCGGCCGCCGCGGGGGAGCTCGGGTCGCCAGGCGGGGAGCTCGGGCTCGGCCGCGGCCACTCCCGCCTCGAGCGCCTCGAGGAGTGAGGTCGCGGGCCCGGTCGAGGCGGCGGACGGCTCCTCGGGAGGTGGCGCCGGCGGAGGTGGCTCCTCGGTGGGGAGGGCGTTCACCAGCGGGACTGGCTCGTCGGCGACGGTGCGCGCCGCGCGCTCGGCGAGCTCGGTGGCGAGCCGCTCCTCGAGGGTGGGGCCCAGGGTTCCGAGGAGCGAGGCGTCGCGGGCCGGAAGCGGCGTCCCGTAGATCTGCGAGCGCCAGGCACGCACGCGAACGTCGGTGGACACCCACGGCGCCACCGAGCGCCCGAGCTTCCTCACCAGGGCTTCGAGGCCGCGCATCGGAACCGGATGGGCGACGGCCACGTGGAGCATCCCTTCCTCGACCGAGAGGGGCGCGATGTTGAGTCGTTCGGCGTCCTCGCGCGGCAGCGACGAGGACATGGCCGGGTTCGGGACGTAGTCCGCGAGGTAGATCGGCTGGAGCCCGCTCACTTCACCGAGCGCGGTGATCAGGTCCTGCTCCCGCAGCGCGCCCATCTCCAGGAGCAAGGTGTCCATCGCGCCGCCGACCAGGGCCTGCGAGCGCAGGGCGTCGTCCGCCCTTTCCTGGCTGAGCAGGCCACGGGTGACGAGATGCTCTTCCAGCCGTTCGGTCATGCGCCGGCCGCCATTCTAGGGCGCGCCGCGTCAGCCTGGACGGACGACGAAGGTCTGGGTCAGCTTGTCGTGGAGCGTCTGGCCGCGCCGGTCGAAGAGGGCGAGCCAGAACCCGGCGAGGAAGGGGAGGAAGGAGAGGACGGCCAGGGCGGCGCGGGTGATGGCGCGTCCCGGGGTGGGGGCGAGTCCGGAGCGGTCCACCAGCCGGATGCCGAGGAGACGCCGCCCGGGGGTGCGGCCGTTCCAGAGGACGGCGAACGCGGCCGCGTAGACGAGCCCGAGGACGAGGGCGAGAGCGACGCACGGGGCGAGCACGGAGCTCAGCTGGTGCACGCGGGCCATGACGCCGTCGATTCCCGTGAGCTGGGTGGAGACTCCGCGCGGCGAGATGAGCGCCGCGGCCAGGCCGATGTAGAGGGTGAGCACGCCGCCGACGAGCGCGCCATCGACGATGAACGCGGTGATGCGCTGCCAGAGGGCGGCGGGTCGGGCGCGGATCTCGATGAGCCCGCCGAGGGATGCCGGCTCGTCGGCGACGGACTGGGCGGCACGCTCCGCCATCTCGGTGGCGAACGAGAACGCAGGGTCCATGCGCGGGGTGGGCTCGGAGGTCGGGGCTGGAGCGGTGGTGCCGAGGAGCTCGGCCATCGAGGGGGGGGCCGGGGCCCGTGGGTCGGCGAAGCGTGGCGCCTCGGGGCTGGGCGGTGGTGGCGCGTTCAGGCCCTGCGCCGTCCTGGGCGCCGGTGCCGGCGAGAGCGGAGGGCCCGCCGGGAAGCGGTCGGTCACCGGGTCGGTGTCAGACGCTGTCCGGGGTGCCGGCGGCGGAACGGGGGCGGTTCTCGGAGCGGGGTCGGGAACGCGCGTGGCGGCGGGAACGGCGGGATTGCTGACGGTCCTCGGAGTGGCGTCGGGAGGGCGAGGCGCGGCGGCGCCAGGAACGGCGGGATTGCTGATGCTCCTCGGAGCGGCGTCGGAAGCGCGAGGCGCGGCGGCGGGGTTGCTGACAGTCCTCGGAACGGCGTCAGGAATACGTGGCGCGGTGGCGGGAGTGGCGGGGTTGCTGACGGTCCTGGGAGCGGCGTCGGGAGGGCGAGGCGCGGCGCCCGCCGGAGTCGCAGTCCTCGGAGCTGCGTCGGCGGCGTGAGTCGGCGAAGCAGGAACGCCCGGGTTGCTGAGGATCCTCGGAGTGATGTCGGGGACGCGAGAGGCGCTCGAGACCGGAGCGGCGGGGTAGCCGGCGGTCCTCGGGGCCGCCTCGGCAGGACGAGCGGCGGGTGAGGCGGGGGTAGCCGGAGCTGCGTGGGAGGCCGAGGTCGTGGGTACCGTCGAGCTGCTTGAAGCCCTCGTCGGGCTCTCGGGGCTTCGAGTGGCGATCGGCGGCTGAGCAGGAGCAGACGAGGCGCTTGCTGTCCTGGGCGTTGGGTCGGGGAGTCGAGTTGCTGGCGCCGCGCCTGGAACGGCGAATCCGCCCGTGGTTCGTGTGGTCGCGTCCGGGGGGCGCGGGCCGGTCGCCGCCGCGGCCGAAGGAGGACCGCTCGGTCGCGGCGCGTCCGGAGCACGTGCCGCTCCCGACGGGGGAGCGCCGGAAGCTCTTGCGTCGGGCGCTCGAGCCCCAGCGGGACTTGGCATGGTCTGGGCTGCCCCTGGAGAGGCCGCGTGAGGTGCCGCGGGCGTCGCGGGGGCGCTCGTCGTCCGCGGCGGTGGGAGGCCGGAGCCGCCTGATGAAGGGACCGAGGGAGATGACGGCGTTCGAGCGGCACTCCCGGGAACCATCGGGTTCGGCGCGCGGGGCCAGGACGGCATGGTGCCGGTGGGAATCCGCTCGGGGCCGCGGGGAACAGAACCCGGCGACCCGGTTGCGGTCGTTCCAGCTCCGCCCACAGACGCCGGGCGGCTGCCGGTTCCCGAGGAGGGAGGCGCTGCGGTTGGGGGTGTGGTCGTGGAGGGCCTGGGCCCAGGAATCGGAGTGAGGACCGGTGGGGCGCGATCCACGGCCGGCCCGGGCCGCGGGATGGGCGTCAGCATCGGGATCGGCGTCATGGGCCCCGAGGCCGTCGGAGGCTCCAGCTTGACGGGATCCTTCGTGAGCCGCGGGGGTGTGATGGGGGGCGACTGACGCCGGTCGAGGGGAAGCTCCCTGCTCAGGATCTCCGGCGGAGGTCGTGCAGGGGGTGAGCCCGGTTCGCAGGCCGTGCAATCGCCGTGTGGCGGCAATTCGGCGCCGCATCTCAGGCACTTGGACACGGCGGCATGAAAGGCCGGATGGGTGGGGGACGCAAGAAACGGGCGGCCCGCCTGTCCGCTCCTCTGGTGCCAGACACCTCGTTACGCGCTCGTCACGCGTCGGCTGCTCGAGGTGTCCCCGTGCGATTCACCGAATTCCGAGGGCTTCGGGCAATCTCGAGGTGCAACCTCGAGGTGCCCAATCTCGAGGTGCCAGACACCTCGTTCCGGGCCGTCTACCCGAGCAGACCGTCCAGATGACGCAGCACGGCCAGGGCGGCCAGGCCGGCCGTCTCGGTCCGGAGCACGAGCGGGCCGAGCGAGACCGGTAACCCCCCGAGGTCACACAGGAGGCGAACTTCTCCCCGCTCGAGGCCACCCTCCGGGCCCACCACCAGCGCCACCGGTCCGTCCCCCGCGACCGGGCCGAGCCGGTCGCCCCGCTCCTCCTCGTCGAGGACCAGCAGGCGCATCCCGGGACCGAGCGCACGCGCGGCCTCCTCCAGTGGCCTGAGTGAAGTCACCTCGGGCACCTCGGTCCGGCCCGACTGGCGCGCCGCCTCCTCGACGATCCGCTGCCAGCGCGCGTGCCTCGCCCCCAGCGCCTCCGGCTTCGGCCGCGCGACCGAGCGCTCCGTCAGGACGGGCCACACCCCGGACACGCCGAGCTCGGTCGCCTTCTGCAGCACGAGGTCCAGCTTGTCCCCTTTCGGCAAGCCCTGGATCAGCACGACCCGCCGGCCGGCCACAGCCCGCCTCTCTTCGCCGAGCGCGAGCAGCGCACCGGTCTCGTCCAGCGTCTCGACCCTCGCGAGCCACGCCCGTCCGCGCCCGTCGAAGACCTCGACCTGCTCGCCCGGCGCCACGCGCGCGACGCGCAGATGATGCAGGGCCGGCCCCTCCACGCGAACGCGCTCGGGCGCGGGTGAGGCGACATCGAGGCGGACCCGGAACATGTCAGCGCACGCGGAAGTCGAGTCGGATCCAGTCGCCGCTCCGACTGCCGCCGTCGGACAACGCGCCGGCCCGCTCGAACGCCTCGCGCACCTCGTCCTCCTGGTGGATCAGCACGCCGGCCAGCACCAGCCGGCCCCGGGTGTGCCGGACCAGAGCCGGCGCCAGCTCGACCAGCGTGTTGGCGAGGATGTTCGCCACCACCAGATCGAACGGTCCGTCGATCTCCTCGAGCGTCGCTCCCGACAGCTCGACGCCGTCGATGCGGTTGAGCGCGGCGTTCTCCCGGGCCAGCGTCACCGACATCGGATCGTTGTCCACGCCAAGCACCCGTCCGGCCCCCAGCTTCCGGGCCATCAGCGCGAGCACTCCGGTTCCGGTGCCGACGTCGAGGACAGAGCCGCCCGGGTGCGCGGTGCAGAACGCTCCCACCGCCTCCAGACAGAGCGCCGTCGTCGGGTGGTCGCCCGTGCCGAACGCCATCTTCGGCTCGATGGTGAGCGCCACCGTTCCCTCCGGCGGCGTCTCCCAGGGAGGGCCGACCCAGAGTCGACCCACCCGCGCCGAGCGGATCCGCGAGCGCCATGCCGTGGACCAGTCGGTGTCCGGCGCCTCCTCCAGCGCTCCCCGCGCGACCGGCACCCACGCCTGGACGTCGGCCAGCGCCGCCTCGGCGGGCGGGCGGTCCTCGAACCACGCGACGACGATCGCCTCACCCGGAGATGGCCCCCGCACGCCCGGCATCGGTGGGGCCTCGCGGTCCCGGATCTCCAGGCCGGTCGCCCCCGCGTCCCAGAGCAGCGCTTCCACCCGCTCCGCCTCTGGTTCGGGCACGTCCAGCGTCAACGACACCGCCTTCACCGTCGGCGCCCCGGGAGCTGCAACGGAATCCACGTGTCGGGGGTGCGGCTCTCGATGATGCGGAACAGGCCGCGCTGCACGTACTGCTCGAAGTGCGGGCTCGCGCGGTGCGCCTCGAGCGCGTTCTCGTCGTCGTACTGCTCGTAGAGGAAGAAGCGACGCGGCTCCTGGCGGCTGCGGTGCACGTGGTACATCCGGCAGCCAGCTTCCTGGAGCGTGGCCTCGCTCAGCTTGATGAAGAGATCGATCGCCTCGTCTTCCCGGTTCGGGAGCACGACGTAGGTGACAGCCACGCAGATCATCGCTCCGCTCCTCTCCGGAACAGGAATCGCGAGGCAAGCATGCGGTTCCGGGCCACCAGCCAGTAGCCCACCTCGACCGCCCACACCAGCGGTGGCACCGCCAGTACCCGCGCGAGCACCGGGTGGCCGATTCGCTGAAGCACCCAGAGACAGGCACGGCCGGCGCGCAGCAGCTCCCCCTCGGGCGTGACGAGGTGGACCGCGCGCCCGCACGCCTTGCGCAGATCGGGCGTCATCGGCGGCGAGGGTGCCTGCTGATAGGGAATGGCCCGAAAGGCGTGCCCCGTGTCCCGGCGCTGCGCCCACTCGACGCTTCGGCGGCAGAAGCCGCACTCGCCATCCCAGAGCAGGAGCGCCGCCGAGCTCACGGACCGACCACCGCCACCACCGCGCGGTCCAGCTGGATGATGCGCCGGGCGACGCGCAGGACCTCCTCCGCGGTGACCGACTGGATCCGCTCGTCGTAGTGCTCGAAGTTTTCAAGGCCGAGCCCGTAGACGCCGTCCAGCGCGAACAGCGCCGCCCGGGCGGCGTTCCGCTGCAGGCCGATCTCGTGCGTCCCGACCAGGTGCGCCTTCGCGCGGTCCAGCTCCTCGGCGGTGATGGGCTCGTCGAGCACCCGCTGCAGCTCGTTCTTCATTCCGGCCTCGGCGGCCTCGCGCTTGTCCGCGCTGGTGCCGATGTAGACGGCGAAGTAGCCGGGATCGAGACCCTCCACCGCCATGCTCGTCACCGAGTACGCCATGCTCCGCTTGTCGCGCAGCTCGGTGAACAGCCGCCCGCCCATCCCGGACAGCACGGTGGACAGCACCTCCAGCGCGTGACGGTCGGGGTCGAAGAGCGTGAGCCCCTGGAAGCCGAGCACCAGGTGAGCCTGTGCCCGCGCAAGCGGCCGGTGAACGCGTCGCAGCTCCGTCGGCGGCGCCTCGCGCTGGATCGGAGGAAGGGGCCCGGAACCTTCTCCCGCGCCACCGAAGAGCGTCCGCACCCGCTCGACCACCTCGGGCCCGTTCACGTCACCGATGATTGCCAGCACCATTCGCGACGGATCGAGGAAGCGGTGGTGGTGGGCGCGCAGCTGCTCGACGCCGAGGCGCTCCACCGTGGCCCGCTCTCCGATCTGCGGCATGCGGTACGGATGCTGCTGGAAGAGCGCGCGGGAGAACGCATCGAAGGCCAGGGACGACGGCCGGTCCTCGCGGGCGGCGATTTCTTGAAGTTGCAGGCTCCGCTCGCGCTCCAGCTCCTCCTCGGGGAATGCGGGGTCGAGCAGGCAGTCCGCGAAGAGGGTGAGAGCGCGATCGAAGTGACGTGACAGCGCCTCGGCCCGCAGGGAGACCGAGTTCCGTCCACCGGCGCCGCCGATGGAGCCCGCGCAGGCGTCCATCACGTGCTGGATCTCCTCCGAGCCCAGCGAGGTGGTCCCGCGGGTGAGCATCCGCGAGAGCATGGTGGTGAGCCCGTTGGTCTCTTCGGTCTCGAAGCGAAGCCCGCCCACGAAGGCGGCGCGCATGGCAACCAGCGGCGTGGCTCGCTCCTCGCGCAGGATGAGCCGCGCGCCGTTGGGCAGTGTCTCGACGAGGACCTTCCCCGCCTCGGGGCCGATCCCCTTCAGCTTGGGCTTCGCGGCCGCGGGGACCGTTTGTGCCCGGCGCGCCGGGGTGGTCATACCAGGCTCGCGGCGCGCCTCGTCCAGTGCCGCCTGGACGTCGGCCTCGGTCAGCTGGGCCCCCGGTGGGAGCAGCCCGGTGACGACGGCGGTGTCGAAGTCGAGATAGCGCCGGGCCGCCTGCCACACCGCGTCCGGCGTCAACGCGGCAACTCGCGCGTGGTGCCGCTCCTCCGCCTCGTATCCGCCGAGCGTCGTCTCGTAGTGCCCGAGCATCCGGGCGAGGCCCTGCACCGTCTCGCGGGAATAGACCGCCTCGCTCTCGACCAGCGCCTTGATGGTGGTCAGCTCCTCCTCGGTGGGCGGCGCGGCGGCGAGCTGGGCCAGCGTGCGCAGCGACTCGGTCAGCGCCGGGCGGACCTTCTCGCCCTGCAACGTCATCCCCACCCCGAAGAGGCCGGGGTCCACCGGGGTGTAGGCATAGGCGCTGATCTCGTTCACCAGGCGCCCGTCCCGCTTCACCTGGCGGTAGAGGCGGCTGGTCTCCCCCTGTCCGGCGAGCATCGCCAGCACGTCGAGCGCGGGCACGTCCTCGTGGTTCGCCCCTGGAATGGCGAAGGACACATTGAGCCAGGCTTCCTTCGCCTCGTCGGCTGCAAGGTGGATGCGGCGCCCCGCACGGGGAGGCTCGACCGCGCGATGACGTCCCGGCGGGCGGGGACGCTTCCAGTCTCCGCCCAGCAGCTCCTCGGCCCAGGCCTGCACCGACGCCAGTGGCACGTCACCCACGGCGATGAGCGTCATCGCCTCGGGTGTGTAGTGCCGCCGGTAGAACCCCAGGATGCGCTCGCGGGTGGTGGCGCGCACGCTCTCCGGCGTTCCGAGGACGGGGAGCCGATAGGGGTGGACCTCGTAGCTGACCCGGAACAGGTCGCGTGAGGAGCGTCGCGCCGGCGCGTCCTCGGCGCGCTTGATCTCCTCCACCACCACCTCGCACTCACGGGCGAGCTCGACGGCGTCGAAGCGGGGAAACCGCACCGCATCGGCGAGCACGTCCAGCCCCTCGCGCGCGAACTGGGCTGCCATCACCGTGTGGTAGACGGTCTGGTCGAACGAGGTCCACGCGTTCACCTCGCCGCCGTGCGCCTCGATGTCGCGGGCGATCTCTCCGGGCCCGCGGCGCTCGGTCCCCTTGAACAGCATGTGCTCGTGGAGGTGCGCCAGGCCGGCCTCGTCGGGCCCTTCGTCGGCCCCACCGACGTTGACCCAGATCTGCCAGGCCACGACGTGCGCGGCCCCCCGGTGCTCGTGGAGGACGGTGAGGCCGTTGTCGAGTCGGTGGCGGATGGGCATGTGGGATGGGGCCTCGTCGGACTGCGGCTTTTGGGGAAACCCCCGGAGGACAGGTAGTCTGCCCGTTCAGGCGATGCCCGGCGCACCGGAAGACGTCAATCCTCTTCAAGATCTGGACTTCGGCGATGAACCCCTCGCCCCGAAGGCTCCGGCCGCCCCTCCGCCCGCCCGACGAGCCCCCCCGCCCCCTCAGCAGGCGGCTCCGCCCGGCCCCGCGGCGCCCCCGCCCCTGCCGCGGAGGTCCTCCGGGAACAAGCCCGCAGCGGCCCCTGCGCAGCAGCCGTCCCAGCCCCCGGGTGCGACCGGAGGGCTGGTTCCGGTCGCCCAGGTGCCGCCGGCGCTGGCCCGGCCCTCGGGAGACCCGTTCCAGGAGCCGCCCGAGCCGCGGCCGCCGCGCGGCATCGCCCTCGACGAGAAGCTGGAGTACTTCCGGACCGTCCTCAAGCTGAAGGAGGAGACGCTTGCCCGGGCGCGCAGCGTCTACGAGCAGCGGGACGGCGAGGCCGCCCGCCTGCGAGAGGTGGCCCAGGCGCTGAAGGGCCAGCTGGACGAGGTGCTTCCCCAGCTGGGCCAGCTCCGGTACCTGCCGGCGCGGCTCGAGCAGCTGCAGGCGGCGCTGGAGCAGGAGCGGCTCAGGGGGGATGCCGCCGAGGGTCAGTCGGCCCAGCTGGAGCAGCATCTCGCTTCCAGCGAGGCGGACCGGCGTGACCTCGCCCGCGCGCTGGCGGAGGTGGAGGCCGAGCTTCCCGGGCTGCGAGCGGGCCTCGAGGAGGAGAAGCTCGCCCGCGCCGCGCTCGCCGAGGAACTGGCGAACGTCAAGGAGTCGCTCCAGACCATCGAGGAGAAGGCCCGCCAGCTCGAGGTGGAGAAGCTGGAGGCGATGGGCAGCCTCGACGCGGTCAACGGCCAGTACCAGGAGATGGCCGGCATCGCGGACAAGCTGGAGCAAGATCTCCAGCGGGTGAGCGAGGAGGCGCGCACCCTCGCCGCCGAGCGCGATGCCCTGGCGCATGAGCGGGAGCATCTGCGCTCGGAGCTGGACTCGACGAGCGGCGAAGCGAAGAAGCTGCGGACCGACCTCGGCGGCGCCCGCCAGACGCTGACCGACCTCGAGGTGGAGCACGGCAAGAGCAAGGGGAGCGTCTCCGAGCTCGAGGGTCGGATCCGTTACCTCCAGAGTGAGCTGGAAGAGGCGCGGGATCGGTCCCAGGCGCTGGAGGAGAGCGCGGCCCAGATGGCGGAGGCCTCCAGCGAGGAGCTGGCCGAGGCGAGCGCCGCGCTGGCCGGCCTCAAGATTCAGAAGGAGGAGCTGGAGAAGGAGGCGGTCGATCTGCCGCGGCTCCGACAGGCCCTCGAGACGCAGCTGGGCAAGGTGCGCGAGCTCCAGGGACACCTGGAGGAGAGCAACCGGAACGCCTCCCAGCTTCAAGATACGCTCCACGCGCAGAGCGAGGAGTCGGCGGCGCTCCGCGGCGAGCTCGAGGCGTTCCAGTCGCAGATGCAGGCCGAGGAGCAGCGGGCCCGCGCCGAGCTGGACGAGGCGCTCGGACGCGAGGGCCAGGCGCGGAAGGTGCTCGAGGCCAAGCTCGCCGAGCGCAGCCAGCAGCTGCAGGCGGCCCAGAAGTCCGAGGCCGCGGTGAAGCAGGAGGCCGACTCTCGCGCGGAGCGGTTGAAGGCGCTCGAGCGGCAGCTCCAGGCCGAGGTCGAGAAACGGACCCAGGCAGAGGCGAAGGGCGCCGACCTGCGCCGGCAGCTGGACGAGTACCAGGGCGCCCACGAGGAGGCGAGCTCCGAGCTGGAAACGCAGCGGCAGCAGGCGGCACAGCTCTCGGCGGCGCTCGGCGGGGAAGAGGACCGGCGAAAGGGACTCGAGGGGAAGCTCCAGGCGGCGAACCGGGAGCTGGAGACCGCGCGAGCTGCCGAGGAGAAGGCGAAGGCACAGGCGGCACAGTCGGCCGCACAGGTGCAGAAGCTCCAGGACTCCCTGAAGGCGGAGTCGCAGAAGTCGCTCTCGCTGCGCGAGCAGCTGACGGCACAGCTCGCCGGTGGGTCCGAGGCCACGGTGCGCAAGCTCACCGAGGAGGTGGAGCGGCTGCGGGCCGACAGCATGGCCCTGAAGAAGGTGCGCGAGGAGCTGACCGACGCCAACCGCAAGGCGATGGAGTCCCAGGCCTCCTACATGAAGGAGAAGCGCGAGCGGGAGTCGCTGGCCGCGCGGGTGTCCGAGCTGGAGAGCCGCCCGCCACCGCCGGCGAAGGGCGGGGGTGCGAGCAGTGACGAGGTGGAGAAGCTCAAGGCGGACGTGGCGAAGCTGAAGTCCAAGCTGGTCGCGGCGGAGAACGCGGCCGAGGCCGCCGCGCTGCTCAAGTCCAAGGTCGCGCGCCTCGAGGCCCAGCTGAAGAAGAAGGGCTGACTGTACCGGTCGGCCCTTGGCAGGCTCGGGGGATGAGCCCGTCTCCTCTTCACATCGGCATCGTGGCCTGCTCGGCCGAGGGAGCAGCCCTCTGCTACCGGACGCTCTGCACCGAGGCTCCACAGCTCCTGGGGCCGTACGCGCATCCCGAGGTGTCGCTCCACGGGCGCTCCTTCGCGGAGTACGACGCCTGCATCGGTCAGGACGACTGGGCGGGAGTGGCCGAGCTGATGCTGGACTCGGCACGAAAGCTCGCGGCGGGCGGCGCCCGGTTCCTGATCTGCCCGGACAACACGATTCATCAGGCGTTGCGGTTTCTCGAGGGTCGGTCGCCGCTGCCGTGGCTCCACATCGCCGAGGTGGTCGCCGCGGAGGCGGTGCAGAGGGGCTTCCGGAAGCTGGGGCTGACCGGGACGAGGTGGCTGGTGGCGAGCGAGGTGTACCCGGAGAAGCTCGACGCGCGCGGCCTGGCGTGGGTCAGGCCGAACGAGGCGGACCGGCTGGAGTGCAGCCGGATCATCATGGAAGAGCTGGTCAACGGGCGCTTCCTTCCCGAGGGAGTGCGCACCTTCCAGGCGGTCATCGGGCGGCTGAAGGACGCGGGGTGTGACGCGGTGGTGCTCGGGTGCACGGAGATCCCGCTGATCATCTCCGATGCGAACTCGCCGCTGCCGACGCTCGACTCGACCCGGCTGCTCGCGCGGGCGGCGATCCGAAGAGCGATCGAGGGCGGCTGAGGGCGGAGTCGGCGACGGTGAAGTGCTCGTTGCCCGGTCGTGCACACCGGAAGATGTCGTCCGGAGCGACGCTGACGTTCGGTCGAGCGCACCGAGACGTCCCGGGCGAGTGGTCACGCCAGATCGAGTGCAGGGTGACGTCGTGGGAAGCGGAGCGCTCCCGCGCAGCGAGACGTCCCCGGCGCCAGTTCTCACGCCCGGTCGAACGCAGGTCGCCGTGAACAGTGCTCGCATCCAGTCGCGAGATCTCGTGGGGGAGTCGCCCCTCGCGCCCGGTCGAGCGCAACGGCACCCGCCGGCCCTCCTGTCCTCGAGTCGCGGCAGACCGTTGGCGGGAGGGGAGGAACGTCTCGGAACGGCTCCCCCTCTGCAACTGCGTGCTTAAGAAGGGCGCTCGGGGCCTCCGCGCTCGAGCGGTCGCCTGACGCCGAGGAGCCGCGATGACCGCGCCACGTCACGAGTCACGACCGTTCGTACCGGACGCGAACGCGGCGCTGGTGCGCTACCAGGTCAAGGACCTCGGGCGCGGCATCGCCTTCTACACGGAGCAGCTCGGGTTCCGGCTCGCGCACCAGGCCGGTCCGGTCGCGACCGTCAGTCGCGGCAACCTTCACCTCTTGCTGAGTGGGCCGGAGAGCTCTGGATCTCGGCCGATGCCCGACGGGCGACGCCAGGAACCCGGCGGCTGGAACCGGATCGTGCTGTACGTCGACGATCTGAGCTCCACCGTCGCTTCGCTCCGCAGCGCCGGAACCCGTTTCCGGAACGACGTCGAGATCGGGCCGGGCGGCAAGCAGATCCAGATCGAGGATCCCGACGGGAATCCGCTCGAGCTCCACGAGGCGCCGCGAGGCTGACCGGCGGGACTGCGCGACGGCCGCTCGTCGCCTGGTCCCCGAGCCCCTTCCCTGGGCTGACCAGATGCCCCCGTCGCTCCGGCGGGCGCGGGGCTCGTCCTGGCCGTATAGAGGGCACCGGAATGGAGGTCGATCCTCTCACCGGGCTGGAGGTCGCGCGGCGCGGGCTCTACGTGCACTTCCCGTACTGCCTGCGCCGGTGCCCGTACTGCGACTTCAACATCGCGATCGCGCGGACGGTCCCGGGCGAGCGCTATGCGGATGCGGTGCTGGCGGAGCTGCGGTTGCGAATCGCACAGCGTCCCGCGTGGAAGGACCGCCCGCTCGATTCGATCTACCTCGGCGGCGGGACGCCCTCGCTCTGGGACCCGCGCGAGGTGAGGCGGGTGCTGGGGGGGATCGCCAGGTTGCTGTCGGTCGCGGCCGATGCGGAGCTCTCGCTCGAGGCGAACCCGGAGGTCGCCGACACCGCACGGCTCGCGGGGTACCGGGCTGCGGGAGTGAACCGGCTGTCGCTCGGCATCCAGTCGTTCGATCCGGCCGTGCTGACGACGCTCGGGCGCTCGCACTCGCCCTCGGATGCGGAGGATGCCTTCCGCGCGTCGCGGGCGGCAGGTTTCGAGAACGTCTCCATCGACCTCATCCACGGAGTGCCGGGACAGTCGCTGGCCGGCGCCGTGGAGGATGCGCGCCGGGCGACCGCGCTCGGGCCGGAGCACGTCTCGTCGTACGTCCTCACCGTGGATCGAGAACACCTCGGGGCAGAGACGGTGTTCAGCCGCCGGCTGCGGCAGGGTCGGCTCGCGCTCCCGGACGACGGCGCCGTGGTGGAGATGGTGGACGCGGTCGGCGAGGTGCTCGCCTCCGCCGGCCTCGAGCGGTACGAGATCTCCAGTCATGCGGTCCCCGGACGGCACTCGCGACACAACGCGCTCTACTGGACCGGAGGCGAGTCGCTTGCGCTGGGTGCCGGCGCCGTCGGCTTTCACCGAGAAGGCCCGGGCGCGGTTCGCGCCACGAACCTCCGGAGCACGCCACGGTGGCTCGAGGCGGTGGAAGCGGGGCAGTTGCCCGACGAGGATCGCGAGACGCTCGGGGGCGAGGCGCTCTACGAGGAGCGGCTCCTGCTCGGGCTGCGGCTGTGCTCGGGGGTGAACCTCGAGGCGCTCTGGGCCGGTCAGGGCCTCCAGCCGAAGGCAGGTGAGCTCGAGGTGCTGATCCGGGATGGGTTCGTGGAGCGGGCCGAGGGCCGGATCCGGCTCACCCGGCGCGGAGCACATCTGCACCAGGAAGTCAGCGCCCGGCTGGTCTGAGCCCCCCGGTCCGCTGGGTGCCGATGCGGGTGAAACGGCGCGCATGTCCGACAGCGGTGCCGTCCGTCAGGCTGCACTGGGGGCGTGCTACAAGTTCGGGCTCTGCTTCCCGTGGAGACGCACTCCGCCGCCGAGGCCTTCGCCGAGCCCGCGCCCCCGAGTCCCGACGAGGCGCACTCCCCCGAGCCCGGAGCGGACACCGAGCTCCGGACGTCCCCGGAGCGACATGACTCGGAGTCGAGCGAGTTTCGTCGGCTCACGGCCCGAGCCTTCCTGGTCCCGGCGCTGCTCGTGGCCGTTCTCTCCTTGGCGCTGGGAGCCGGAGTCGCGCTGCTCGTCCACCAGGCGCGACTGACGCAGCATTCCGACGAGGTGCTCGCGGTCGTGGCGCAGATGCGGCAGCTCGTCGTCGACCGGGAGATGGGGCTCCGCGGCTACCTCCTGGCAGACGACTGGGAGTCCGAGCGCGTGATTGTCCGCGCCAGCGGAGGCATGGTCGGAACGCTCTATCAGCTGCGGGCCTCGCTGCAGGGACAGCCCGAGCAGCTCGTCCGGATCGATCGGATCCACGTGCTCGCCCAGGAGTGGTCCAGCTACGCGACCCGACAGCGGCAGCTCTTTCGCTCGGGGGAGGACTACATCCGGTTCTTCAAGTCGGGCGAGGGAAGGATGCTGCTCCAGGCGGTGCTCGACGAGCTGGACGCGCTCACCGAGAACGAGCAGGCCGTGCGGCGGAAGCGGGCAGAGCATGCGGCGCTGACTGGCCGCCTCCTCGCAGGGTTCTCGGTCGTCTGCGTGACGCTGGTGGTACTGGCGCTGGGGTGGACCAGCCGCCGGCAGCTGCGGAGGCTGGCCGCGAGCCACGGGCGGGTGCTCGCGGCGATGGAGGAGCGCGAGCAGCGGATCCGCGAGCTCAACGAATCACTCGAGCGACGAGTGAAGGAGCGCACCCAGGCGCTGGCCTCGGTGAACGCCGAGCTGCAGGCATTCTCGACATCGGTGAGCCACGACCTTCGCGCGCCACTCCGCCAGGTGGTGGGATTCACCCGGCTACTCGAGGAGAGCATCGGCGGCAGGCTCGAGCAGCACGAGCGGAGCCAGGTCGCGATCCTCCGGAACACCGCGGCCGAGGCGGTGCAGATGGTGGACGACCTGCTCTCCTTCAGCCGGGTGAGCCGTGCGGATCTGCGGAGCGCTGCGGTGGACCTGAACGCGGTGCTCGACTCGGCTCGCCAGGGCCTGTTGCACGAGGCCCAGGGACGCGCCGTGGAGTGGCAGGTGAAACCGCTCCCGACGGTGCGGGGCGATCCGATGATGCTCCTGCTGGTGCTCCGGAACCTGCTGGGCAACGCGCTCAAGTACACCCGGGACCGGGCCCCGGCGCGCATCGAGGTGGGGACGGTGAACGTCCCTGGCGCCGAGGACATCGTCTACGTCCGGGACAACGGCGCAGGCTTCGACATGAAGTACGCCCACAAGCTGTTCGGGGTGTTCCAGCGTCTCCACCGACCCGACCAGTTCGAGGGAACCGGCATCGGCCTCGCCCACGTCCGGCGCATCGTTCAGCGCCATGGCGGTCGGGTCTGGGGCGTCGGAGCGCCCGGGCAAGGGGCGACCTTCTACGTCGCGCTGCCGCGTCGCGAGCAGCCCGGCGAGATCGCGATCTGACCGCTCCTCAGCCGTTTCCGCGCGCGGTCTCCCTGATGCGCGCGGGCGCGACTGCGGTCGCGTGGCGGCTCCCCCATCGGAGGATGAGCGAGATGGGCAGGCCGACGACGAACGGGTGCGTCGCGAGCTGGATCCAGAACCAGGGAACCGTCGGGGGGACGAAGCGGGCGCGGCTGAGGGACAGGACGACGCAGTCCATCAGCAGCCAGACGACCGCGCCGTAGACCAGTCCTGCCATGACTGCGCCGCGGGTGCTCGACATCCAGGCGCGAAGCCGCGGCCAGCGCAGGAGCAACGCGAGAAACACGAGCGTCCAGCCCAGGGCGATCAGGATGTGGAGTCCGAGGCCCAGGGCCGCGGTCGCGTTGCCCCCGCGATAGGCGTCCTGACCGAGGAGCCCCCGGGCGATGCTCTGGAGAATTCGCTGCACCGTGCTCTGCTGGAAGATCACCACCCACACGACGATGGCATCGAGGAGGTCGGCGGCGGCGACCACCAGCGCGGCGAGGAGGACGCTTCCCGGGGAAGGGCGCATGGGCTCCGGCATGGCTCGACAGATTGCCTCCCGAGAGGCGCCCGACGGCCGGTGGGCAGCGGGCGGACATTCCGGGGCCGCAGACGGTCTCAGGGGGCGGAGGGCGCCGGTCAGGGCCCCCGGTCGACGGGTCTCCGGTGCGCCGACGAGGTGCCGCCGACGAGGTGCCAGACACCTCGTTACGCCCCGACGAGGTGCCAGACACCTCGTTACTGACACCTCGTTACTGCTCGGCCGAGGTGCCAGACACCTCGTTACGCACCTCGTTACGCCCGGTCGGGGAGGTGCTCGGCCGAGGTGCCAGACACCTCGTTACGGACACCTCGTTACGCCCGGTTCGGGAGTGCCAGGCCGAGGTGCCAGACACCTCGTTACGCCCGGTCGGGGAGATGCTCGGCCGAGGTGCCAGGCCGAGGTGCCCAGGCCGAGGTGCCAGACACCTCGTTACGGGTCGATGTGCCAGACACCTCGTTACGACACCCCTTCGAGGTGCCAGACACCTCGTTACGACACCTCGTTACGGGTACTTCGCGTTGTCCGGGTCAGGGATCGTCTTGGTGCGTCGATCTGAAGCGGTGCCAGACACCTCGTTACGGACACCTCGTTACCCCAGTCGGGGGGGCCCGGTCGAGGTGCGAGACACCTCGCGACGGACACCGCGTCACGGCCCCCCGACGGGCCCTCTGAGGAGCACCCGCGTGAGGTGCCAGACACCTCGTTGGTGGACGCCTCGTCGCGGCGACCGGTGACGAGGCACCACTTTCCGCGTCAAACGTGCGGGAGGTCGAAGAAGGCCTGCTAAACAGACACGCTGCGTGGGCTCTCGGACGCCCCGCCAGGAGGTTTCCATGCCGGACGAAAACCTCGTCAGCCGGTGGCGTTCATGGGCACCCCAGCTGCGGAGCGTCCTCCGCATCGTTGCCGGCTTCCTCTTCATTCAGTTCGGGACGGGGAAGCTGTTCGCCATGCCAGGTCCGTTGATCCCCGGCGGTGGCACGGTCCCCGTTGGCTCTCTGGCCGGCGTGGCCGGTGTCATCGAGTCGGTGGGCGGCGTGCTCCTCCTCCTCGGACTCTTCACCCGGCCCGTCGCCTTCATCGTCTCGGGAGAGATGGCGATCGCCTACTTCCACGGCCATGCGCCGAACGGGTTCTGGCCGGTGCTGAACGGGGGGCATCCCGCCGTCCTGTTCTGCTTCATCTGGCTGTACCTGTCGGCGGCGGGTGGCGGCCCGTGGAGCCTCGATGCGCTCCTCCGCCGCAAGTCCGGGACGGGCTGAGCAGGGCGGCGTCGTCCTTCCAACTTCGATCGGACGCGCTCTGCGTCATGCAGGTCGAAGAGCGGCCTCTTCCGGCCCTCTCGATCGGCAGGATCAGCGCTCGGTCCGGCCGGCCGGATTCTTCAGCGTCGCTCCCTGCTTCACCGCGACCAGGTCTCGGGTCTGCAGCAGGTCCACCTGGCCGGCGAACCCGGCGAACGCCTCGTACTGGTTCACCGGGATCCGCGCCATGTCCAGGCGGTAGCGTTCCTCGACCCGGAACACCTCGGCCTCCCGCTCATCGCGGGTGAAGAGCCCGAACGGACTCTCCAGCTTGCCGTCCTTCAGCGGATCGTCGATGCGCCAGCCAGGCGGGAGTCGCAGGCTCACGTGGCTCACGTTCTGCTCCGTGGAGTCGATGAACAGCGGTGACCGCCGCGTCCCGACGGTCACGTAGCGACGCCCCACCTGCGCCGGATAGGTCAGTGGACCGAGCGTCATCCGCCCATCCTCCACCCGAGCAAACCGCGGGGCGGCGAAGTGGTACCGCAGCGACAGCGGCGCTCCCACCGCCCGCTTCACGTCGAGCCGCAGCCCCGATAGCTCTGCGCCCCCGAAGTACCGCGACAGCGCCTGCTGCAGCGCCTGGTCGCGTTGCTCGTTCGAGACTCCCTCGAGCGTCTCGGCCAGCTGCGCCGCCTCGAACCCGCCGTACACCTCGAGCACGTCACCGGTCAGCGTTCCGTCCTCGGTGAGGGTGAGGTCCAGCTTCACCTCGCGGCCCCCCACCGGCGGCTGCGACGGCGTCTTGAGCGCGACCAGCGGACGGCCGGGCTCGGGAAGGAGGTACGCCTCGAGCCCGTTCGCTGCCTGCTCCGGGAGCAGACCGAAGGGGCCATAGCGAATCACCGTGTCCAGCCACACCGGCTCCTGGCCGGCGACCTCGACCCGGAGGCATGCGTAGGGGAACAGGGCCTCGTTCGGAAAGCGGTATGTGTTCGGATCGGTCGCGAAGGTGCGCACCATCGCCACCCGCGCGGGAAACCCCCGTGCCTCGAGTGCCGCCTTGAGCAGCCACAGCCGGCTGCCGCGGTCCTGAGCAAGTGTGCTCGCCGCGGTGAGGCCCAGTCCGGCGTCGCGTCCCGGCACGCGATCCATGACCGCGGCGTGCAGGGCGCGGACCGCCTCCACGCCGGACTTCCCGGCGGCCGCCGACTTCGCGAACGCCTCGACCTCGAACGTGCGCTGCGCTCGGGTGCTCAGCGCATCGCCCGTCGCAGTGAGAAGGCCGCCCGGACCGGTGTCCCCGGCGCCGACCACGAGGAAGGGCAGCTGCTCGGTTCCCGACGGCGGCGCGTTGGGCTCGGGGACGAGCGCGGGAGCGCCACGGACCTCCGCTCGGAGGACATCGAGCTGGCCCTCTGCCTTCACCTTCGGGTCGGGCATGTTGTGCGCATCCACCGTCATGCCCGAGCCGCGCGGCGCAATGACCGCGTACGTGGCCCAGTCGTCCGCCACGCCGCCGACCTGGAAGTAGAAGGCACCGGCGGTCCAGCCCGGACTCGCCGCCCGCCGCGAGGGATGGGCCAGGAGGTACTCGAGCTCGACCGCGTCGCCGACGCCGACGCCGGGAAGGCTCACCGTGTCCTTGTCCAGAGTCTCGGGCTCGAGCACCGTCCCGTCCGCCTTGAGTGTCCGCAGCGCCAGCACCTGTGCGCCCTGGGGCACTTGCACCTCCGCCACCCGCGCGACGGCGCCTTGGTCGAGCACCTTCTCCACGGTGTGGACGCGGTCCACCATGGAACCGTCCTTGAAGGCACGAGTCGCCGCGGCATCCACCACCAGCACGCTCGAGCCCTCGACGTTGCTCCCCCTCGCGTCGAAGGCCTTCAGCGCCTTGCGGCCGTCGATGGCGAAGTCCGCGAGGATTTCCTTGCCGGTCTTCGAGCGCTCCACCGTCCGGCGCAGCGAGAGGTCCGAGCCGTCCAGGAGCAACGCTTGCTCTCGCGCGGCGAGCGCCTCGACGTCGTGCTTGCCGAGCGCCAGCGTGTCCCCGAGACGCTTCCAGAGAGACGGATCCCGCGGACGGAGAACCGTCATGCTCTTGAGAAGGGCGGCGGCCTCGTCGGAGCGCTTCAGCGCGACCAGGAGGTCCGCTTCCTGCGTTGCGAAGGAGATCTCGCCAGGCACTCGCGACCGGAGCTTGCGCATCTCGGTCAGCGCGCGTCCGAGCTGACCGCGGAACTTCCAGTGATTGACCCGGCGCAGCTGCTCTCCGGGACAGGTGGCGATGGAGTCGAGGAGCCCGTCGGTCGTGGCGACCGCGTCCCGGCGCCGTGCGACGTCGTAGCGGACCAGCAATGCCTCGCAGAGACCGGGGACCTGCTCCAGGCTCTTGCGGGCGAGCGTGTCGGCCGACGCATCCACCCCCTGCGCGAGCGCGATGCGGGCCTCGAGCGCGAGCACCGGCGTGCCCACCGGAGCATGCGCCGCGCGGGCCCGTGCGGCGAGGCTCACCGCCTGGTCCACGCGCTGATCGTTGATCGCGAGGAGCCCGCGAGAGACCAGAGCGCCAACATGGGCCGGATCTCGCTCCACGGCGACCTCGAGGTCCCGGGTGGCGCGCCCCTGAGCGACCTTGCTGGGGATGCTCCGGTCGCGCAGCGAAAGCTCGGCGGAGAGCACGTTCCAGGGCGCGGCCTTCGGGAGGGCTCCGAGCTCGAACAGCAGACGCCGTGCTCCATCGCCGTCCCGAGACTGGGCGTCTCGAGCGGCGAGGTAGGTCGCCAGCGAGCGCCCGGCTTCCTTCTCCAGCGCGGATTCGACGCTCGCGGCGTCGGGGTAGTAGCCCGGTGCGTCCTCGGCCTTCACCCCGACCCAGCGCGGCGCCGGGCCGCGGCTCGGCGAGAAGCGGAGGGCCGAGGGCTGTCCGTCGGCGCGCGACACGGTGAAGAAGAAGGAACCGGTGCGTTCCTCCTTCAGGAGCACGGCCATGAGCCGGTGCACGCCCGGATCGAGGTGAACCGCGCGGAAGGCCATCGTCGAGCCGGGTCGCTCGAAGGTGCGACGCTCGTGGAGCACGGTGCCGTCCAGCAGCAGGCGATAGGTGCTCGGGCTGATGGCCTCGATGACATAGGTCGCCGGAGTGGAGACCTCGATGTCCACCGCCTCGACGTAGAGGTCACCTGCGAGGCCCTCCGCTTCGAGCGACAGGCGTCCGCCCGGGAAGGCGAGCACGCGCGGAGCCACGTCTCCGAACGGGCCGGGAAGGGCATCTGGGATGGCGCCCGTTCTCTCGGGCTCGGTCCGCTCGCTGAATCCGAGCAGGTGCAGTGCCGAGAGCGGGCCCACGAGCGTCGCCTCGCCCGGTGCACCCGCCGCGGCGCGGGTCTCGGCGAGCTCGGAGCGATCGTTCAGGAACTGGAGCTGGGCGAGCGCCCCGCGGAGGCGCACGGCCGTTTCACCCCGCGCTGCGGCCAGTGCCTGGGGCACCTCCTGGAGAATGCGAGCGTCGAGCGAACCGGCGAGGCCTGCGGTCTCCTGGATCTCTCGAGCAGCCACCGTGGCAAGTGGGTGCGCCGGCACACCACGCACCAGCTTCAGCTCGGCATCGAGCGCCGCCTCGGGATGACCGTCCCGCCTGGCCAGCACGCTCTCCAGCATGAGCGCGTAAGGCTCGGCCGCGTCTCGCCGGAGCGCGTCCTGGGCGAGCGCCCGAGCCCGCTCGGGCTGGTTCTCCACGAGGAGCGCGTGGAAGCCCGCGAGCGCCACGGTCCGGGCCGGAGCGTTGGCGTCCTTCGCTCGACCCGCGGCGTCGTCGAGCACCGCGGTGGGAGAGGGTGGGACGTGGGCGCAGGCGCAGAGCGCGAGGACGAGGACGAAGGCAAGACGGCGCATCAGGTGGCTTTCGCTGAAGAGGGGCTTCCGCCCGCGGTCACTTCTTCGCGTGGCGGGTGGTGGGCGCCTGGGGACGCACGGGGAGCGGCTTCTTGTCGCTCGAGGTCTTGCGCTTCGTGGTTCCCTTGGCAACCGACTTCGACTTCGAGGTGGTGGAAGGTTCAGTGAGCACCATCGGTTCGGGCAGGTCCGGCGGCTCGCGCCCGATCTCGTAACCCACCTGACGGAAGGTGCACTCCCCGTCGATGCAACCGAGTGCTGGGGTGGGGGGCGCACCGAAGCTGTTGCGCCAGTCCGTGCCCAGGTACAGCGGCTCGCCCACGGGGCGCTGGTCGATGTCCGTCCCCACGAAGGCCTGCAGCTGGCCTGCGCGATCCACCTCCAGCTTCACGTGTGCTGCACCGCCCGGCGGGCTGGGAGGCCCGAGCATCGTTCCGCGGCGCTCGCCCAGCGCCCACTCGAACGCGACCGGCTCGCCGGCGCCGGAGACGATGACCGCGACGTACCGCCCGGGGCTTCCCAGCAGCACCAGCGCGGACTGGGGCTCGCGACTCACGCCGAGCAGCTGCTCGCGGATGCCGCCCCAGAAGGACGAGGGCGGGGCGGTCGCCGTCACGTCGGCGATGAGCTGTGCCGAGATGCCGTCTCGGTCCACGAGGTCCAGGTTCAGGCGGCCGACGCTGACGTCGTCGGAGCTCGCGGGGAAGCGGACCGTGCGCCCCTCCAGACCGGGGATCCGGCCCCAGGCGATGAGGGGAATCGCGTCCGGTCCCTCGCCGAGCACCATCCGCCGCACCGTGCTGGTGTCTGCGATGCGGCCGGGAGAGGTCGTGGCCGTCTCCAGCCGGAGCTCGGGCGCGGTGAGGGCGGTGCCGGGCGATGGACGGGGTGGAGGGTGGTAGCGGCTCCGCGCCCAGCTGATGCCGAGGATGGCGAAGGCGGCGACGACGACAGCGACCTCGGCCACCTTCATGGTCTTCCGGAGGACCGAGCGGATCTGGTTCTTGAGCTGCTCGACCCGCGAGATCTTCCGCGGCACCTGGCTGAACGACACCGGCGCGAACGGCTCGAGGTCGAGCATCAGGTCGGCGACGCGCTGGTAGCGATCGGCCGGCGAGGGCTTGAGGCAGCGGAGGACGATTCCGTCGAGGCGCTTGTCGCTCCCGGGACGGCGCTGGCTCGGCGGGTCGAAGGTGCCGATGGGGACCTCGCCCACCAGCAGCTCGTAGAGCATGACCCCGAGCGAGTAGATGTCGGCGCGGTGGTCGGCGTTCTTCGCATCGACCCGCTGCTCGGGGGCCATGTAGCTCAGCGTGCCCATCGAGACGTGGGTCTCGGTCACGTTGAAGCGGCTGGTCAGCTTGCTGTCGTCGAAGAACGTCGCCAGGCCGAAGTCGGTCACCTTGGCGATTCCGCCGGCCTGCTCGTCGAAGAGGATGTTTTCGGGCTTGAGGTCTCGATGGACGACGCCGCGGCTGTGCGCGTAGTCGATGGCCCGGGCGATCTCCATGATGATCCGGAGGGCGCCGGGGATGTCGAGCAGAGGCGAGCGCATCACCTCGCGGAGCGAGGGCCCGTCCACGAACTCCATCACCAGGTAGTAGGTGTTCTCGGCCTTCCCCTTGTCGACGATGCTGACGACGTTGGGGTGGCTGAGGGTGGCGAGGGCCGCGGCTTCCTTGTCGAAGCGGGCGACGAAGGTGGGGTCCGCGGCCAGCTCGCCGGAGAGAATCTTCACCGCCACGACCCGGCCGAGGCTCAGCTGGACGGCGCGGTGCACCTCGCCCATGCCCCCCTTGCCGACCAGCTTCTCCAGGCGGTAACCCTGGATGTGCGGCGGCCCTGCGACCGGCCGCGCAGGAGACTGGGTGGCTTCGAGGGAGGCTGACATCGCGGAGGATGGGGGCGACCCTCCGAGGCTACTCTCGGGCTGAACGCCCGGACAACCCGACGACGCATGCCAACCCCCCGGGAACGACTACAGGATCTCCATGCCGAGCTGGCCGGGTGCCGCGCCTGCCCTGCCGTTGTCGGCACTCCCGTCCACCCTTCCGCACAGCTGGCGCGGATCCTCCTCGTGGGCCAGGCGCCGGGTCCGCGGGAGGCGTCGCTGGGAAGGCCGTTCGCCTGGACCGCGGGGCGAACGCTGTTCGGGTGGTTTGCCTCGGTGATCGGGGCGGATGAGGACGCGGTCCGCAGGCACGTGTACCTCTCCGCCGTCACCCGGTGCTTTCCGGGAAAGGCACCGGGCGGCGGGGATCGTCGTCCGGACCCGGAGGAGGTGGCGCGCTGTCGACGGTGGCTGCGCGCCGAGGTGGAGCTGATGCACCCACGCCTCGTGGTGCCGGTGGGCACGCTGGCCATCGCCGAGGTCATGGGGCACCGGGGCGGGCTGGCGGAGGTGGTGGGAACGTCGCAGCGGGTGGTCTTCGAGGGTCACCGCGCGGACGTGATCGCGTTGCCGCATCCGTCGGGAGCGTCCACCTGGCACCGGATGGAGCCGGGGAAGACGTTGCTCGCGCGGGCGCTGAAGTTGCTGGCGGCGCATCCGGAGGTGAAGAGGGCCTTCGGGGCTCCCCGCCGTTGAGCGAGGGCGGGTCGGCCGGGTGGCGCGCTGATGCGCGTGCGCCGGCTGGGGTCGAGGAGGGCGGATCGTCCGGACGCGGAGTCTCGGCGAGGTCGAGGTGAACGTGGCCTCGGTCCGCACGCGGTCACGTGCACGGGAGGCCTCGGCGAGGTCGAGGTGAACGTGAGCTCCGGCCGCTCGATCCGCGCGCGCTCACGGGCACGGGACGCGTCGGGGGGCTCAGCTACCAGGAAGGGGCGCCCGCGAGTCCGGCTCCGTTGCAGACAGCCTGGGCCGCGGCAAGCGAATGGACCGAGGTCGAGGTCGTCGCGACGCGCGCCGTCACGGCGGCGAGATCCGGTTCGGCGGAGTCGAGATTCCCGAGGGCGGCGAGCGCTCGGAACTGATCTCCGGCGAGTGACGCGATCTGTTCCCCCAGAGTCGCGAGCCGGCCGGTGTCCAGCTGGAGCAATGACCACCGCCCGCGGCGGACGCGGCGGATCAGCCCGGCCCGCAGTAGCACCTGGACATGGTGGGACACGAGCGCGTGGGCCCGACCGAGCCGAGCGCGGAGGTCCGAGACGCACATCCCGGGCTCACCCTCGGAGACCGGACCGGTGCGTGGGCCCGGAGGGTGCGCGAGGAGCACGAGCATGCGGAGGCGCAGCGGATCTCCGATGGCCCGAAGGTTGCGAAGCAGTTCCTCTCGAGTCGGCGCGAGCATGTGCTCGATCCTGATGTCGGCCTCGCGCCACGTCCGCACCGGGTCCGTTTGCACCAAACGCAGTGGGTACGTGTCCTTCAAGAGACGGAACTCACTAGAACATTCGTTCTAGGGGTCTTCACGCGGGTGGTGCAGATGCCCTACGGTTCATCTCAGGGAGCCTCGCCCGGAGAGGGGAGCGCGACGCGAGCCCCGCTCTCGAGCGCGTTGAACCTCGCAGTCGGCTCGTTGCTCCCGGACATCGCCGAGTGGGCCGTGCAGGCTCCCAGCCGTGTCGCATTCAGGCGAGGCGTGGTCGAACGGTTGAGGAGCGCGCTGACGCTGGAGGCTGCGGCCTTCGCCAGCCTGCCGCCCTCGCATGGCGACGAGACGATCGCGGTGTGGAACACCCACCCGCGTCGGCTGATGACTCTCTGGTCGGAGGAGGGGCCCGAGCTTCTGGCCCGGCTGCGTCCTCCGACGCGATGGCTGTTGTGCGGACCTGGCGAGCGGGACTGGTCCGCGACTGGACGTGAGCTCATGTGCTGTGTGCTGCGGGTCGGAGAGCGTTCGATGTCCGCTCTGTCGCTCTCCAGGATGCGTCCCTTTTCCACCGAGGAGCTCCGGCTGCTCGGTCAGATCCAGCCCGTCCTGCAGCTCGGGGACGAGCGGCAGGTCGAGTTCGGCGAGACCATCGGTGCTCATCTCTCGCCACGCGAGCGTCAGATCTTCGAGTACCTGGTGCGGGGCTTCCGCAACGAGGACATCGCGCGGGCGCTCGGGACCTCGCCGGCGACGGTGCGAAACCAGCTGGTTCGGCTCTACCGGAAGACCGGCGTCTCGACGCGGTCGGAGCTGGTGGGGCTGGCGACGTCGCGACTCCTGGTGCAGGCCGCTGGAGGTGAGCGATGACCGCGCTCCAGGCTGAGGCGTTCGTCGGGCCGCAGCCGTCGGACCCGGCCGAGCTCGTGCCGGAGCTCACGCGGTTGGCGCTCGCGTCGGCGAGCAAGGCGGAGTTCCGTGGCCGGGCGCTGGCGCTGCTGTCGTGCGCGCTGCCGTTCGATCGCGCGGTCTGGGAAGAGGTGCCGCCGTTCGGTGACTTCCGGGTGCTCTACCCGGGAGTGAGCTGGACGGGGGATCAGGATGGTGCGGAGCGCGTCGCGGCGTGCGTGGTGCCGGGTTCCGGCGGCGAGGTCGGGGGCGAAGAGTGCGCCTCGAGAGCGCAGGGTCCCAGGTCGTTCCTTCGGCTGGACCTGGTGCGCTTCGGGCGGACGCGTGCGGTCCTGACGCTGGAGCGGGGAGGGGGGGCGTTCGGAGCCAGGGATGTGGACTGGCTCCGGGCGCTTCTCCCGACGCTGATCCTGGCGGACGAGGGAACGGCGGCGAGCGCGGGCCCGTCGCGGGCGCTCACGCCGCGCGAGGCGGACCTCGTGGAGTACGTGCGGCTCGGCTACACGAACGCGCAGATCGCGCTGGCGACGGGGCGGTCGGTGGCTGCGGTACGAAATCTGCTCGTGCGGATCTTCGACAAGACGGGAGTCCGGACGCGTGCGCAGCTGGTGGGAGGGCCGCTCACGACGTCGGGGCTGACGCGCCGCGAACGGGAGATCGTCGAGAAGGTCCGTGCCGGGCTGACCAACCGGGAGATCGGCCGGGACCTGGGGATCTCGACCAACACGGTCCGGAACACGCTCGCCCGTCTGTTCGAGAAGGTGGGCGTGTCGACCCGCTCCGAGCTGATGGGAGCGCTCACCGGTGGCGACCCGGATCGGGCCTGAAGTCCGGGCAGCTGCTCGGGAGCGAACGAGGGCGGAAAGGCGGTGGCGCCGGCTTCGCGCGGGCGGGCCACCGGCTGAACGAGGTGTCTGACACCGGGAGCACGCGCCTGTAACGAGGTGTCTGGCACCCGGAGCCGGCACCGTAACGAGGTGTCTGGTACCGGAGCCCGGCACCTGGAGCCGGTAACGAGGTGTCTGGCACCTGGAGCCGGTAACGAGGTGTCTGGCACCTGGAGCCGGTAACGAGGTGTCTGGCACCCGGAGCCGGCACCGTAACGAGGTGTCTGGTACCGGAGCCCGGCGCCGGGAGCCGGGAACGAGGTGTCTGGCACCTGGAGCCGGCACAGA
>Ga0081540_1000931_pt1 | contig 26308 bp, 30 predicted proteins | sample TabmetS2T1R1_FD_71024 | JGI IMG/M metagenome (GOLD analysis project Ga0081540, IMG submission 71024) | Tabebuia heterophylla rhizosphere microbial communities from the University of Puerto Rico - S2T1R1 | ecosystem: Host-associated > Plants > Roots > Rhizosphere ...
ACCTCGTTCAGGACTCCGTGAGGAGGTGTCCCCCGAGCGAGGTGTCAGACACCTCGTGCTGGCATCTCGTGGTGGTCGGGGGGGCGAGGGTGCCCAACAGCCGACTCCCAAGGTGTCAATCACCTCGCGACCAACCGCGACCAGCCTCTCGCGACCGATGCGAAACCAAGGAATTCCCGAATCTGGTCCTCGAGATCGCGTCGCTCGCCATTCCCGTCGTGACGGTCGGCCGTGTCGGAGCCCCGCCCCATCCCGGGCAGCAGTCTCGACCTGTCAGCCGAAGACGGGGAGGCCAGCTCCGGAGACCCTAGGTCCACCGTCCGGGACTGCGTCGTCCCCGGGAGGCGCGTGCAGCCGCTCAGGCCAGCAGGCTGTTCCGGTCCATCTCCTTCGGCTGGGGCAGCCCCATGATCTTCAAGAGCGTCGGCGCCACGTCCGCCAGGATCCCGCCGCCGCGCAGCTTCGCCCCCGCGAAGTCCGGGTGCACCAGGTGGATCGGCACCGGGTTCGTCGTGTGCGCCGTGTGCGGCTGCCCCGTCACCGGGTCGCGCATCAGCTCGCAGTTCCCGTGGTCGGCAGTGATGACCAGCACCACGTTCGCCCGCGCGCACGCTGCCGCGAGCTGACCGAGACAGCCGTCCACCACCTTCACCGCCTGGATCGCCGCGTCGAGCTTCCCCGTGTGCCCGACCATGTCCGGGTTCGCGTAGTTCACCAGGAGGAAGTCGTACTTGCCCGAGTCCACCGCCTGGACCAGGCGCGCCGTCACCTCGGGCGCCGCCATCTCCGGCTTGAGGTCGTAGGTCTTCACCTCGCGCGGGCTGGGGACCAGCACCCGCTCCTCACCCGGAAAGACCACCTCGCGGCCACCGTTGAAGAAGAAGGTGACGTGCGCGTACTTCTCGGTCTCCGCGGTGCGGAACTGCGTCAGCCCGTTCTCGGCGAGCACCTCGGCGAAGATCTCCCTCGGCTGCTCGGGAGGGAAGGCGATCGGCAGATCGAAGGTCGCGTCGTACTGGGTCATGCACACGAACATTCCCAGCTGGAGCCCCCCACGGTCGAACTCGTGGAAGCCCGGAACCGCGAGCGCCTTCGTCAGCTCGCGCGCCCGGTCGGCCCGGAAGTTGAAGAAGACGACCGCGTCGCCGTCGCGAATCGTGGCCACGGGTGCGTCGCCGGCGACGATGACCGTCGGGTGCACGAACTCGTCGGTCACCTTCGCCGCGTAGGACGCGCGGATCGCCTCCACTGCACCGGGGGCGCGCTCCCCGGCGCCTCGGACCATCGCGTCGTACGCCTGCTGCACCCGGTCCCACCGCTTGTCACGGTCCATTGCGTAGAAGCGGCCGATGACCGTCGCGATCCGGCCGGCCCCGGTCTCGCGCAGGAAGCGCTCGAGATCCTCGACGTACCCGAGCGCGCTCATCGGCGGCGTGTCTCGCCCGTCGAGGAACGCGTGGACGAAGACCCGGGACACGCCGCGGGTCTGCGCCGCCTTCAGCAGGCCGAGCAGGTGCTCCCCCGAGGCGTGCACCCCACCAGGCCCGATGAGGCCCATCAGGTGCAGCGCCTTGCCGTCAGCGCGCGCCGCGTCCATCGCCGCGACCAGGACCGGGTTGTGCGCCAGCTCGCCGCGCTCGACCGCCCGGTTGATGCGCACCAGGTCCTGGTAGACGATCCGCCCGGCGCCGATGTTGGTGTGGCCGACCTCCGAGTTCCCCATCTGCCCCTCGGGGAGCCCCACCGCGAGGCCCGAGCTCTGCAAATCGGCGCGCGGCATCTTTCCCGCGAAGCGGTCGATCGACGGCGTTCCGGCGAGGAGGATCGCGTTGTCCGCGCGCTCGGAACGAACGCCCCAGCCGTCGAGGACGGCCAGGAGGACCCGGTGCTTGGGAGGCATGCGCCCAAAGGTAGCCAGGGTGGCGGGGCGCGTCGACGGTCACGTGCAGCCCCGTCGCGGGACCCCGGACCGCGGTACCGCATCGCGCCACGGTCCCGGTCAGGTGAGACCTCGCTCCCCGAGGCCGCCGGCGGCCCCCGCCCGCAGATCCGGGTGGTACAACCATCCCTTGGCCAGCCGCTCACAGCCCTCGGCCCAGGCGCGCGTCCGGGCCTTCGACTGGCTCCGCGGCCTGGCGGTGCTGGTGATGATCGAGACGCACGCGATGGTGCTGCTCCGCAAGGAGCTGCTCGCCACGCGCACCGCCGGCGTCCTGGACTACGTGAATGGGCTCGTGGCCCCGTCGTTCATCTTCGCCGCCGGCTTCTCCCTGGCCCTCGTGCAGGTCCGCGCGGCCGCCGGGGGTGGAGCGCGGACCCCGCGCGTCCTCCGCACTCTCCGGCGCATCGGCGAGGTGCTCGCCGTGGGCACGCTGATCAACTGGATCTGGTTCCCGATCTCCGTCGAGCCGGGGTGGCTCCTGCGGATCGACATCCTCCAGTGCATCGGGATCACCCTGCTCCTCGCCCTCCCTCTGAACGTGGCGCTGGCGTCCAGGCCGAAGGCGCTCACCCTCGCCTCGCTCGGCATCGCGGTGGCCCTCTTCCTGGTCTCCCCCTTCGCCGACGGGGTCACCGGGCCCTTCCAGGACCTGTTCAACAAGAGCGGTCCGCGGCACTCGGTCTTCCCCCTCCTGCCCTGGGCAGGCTGGGCGTTCCTCGGAGGAGCGGCGGGAGCCACGGCGGCTCTGGGAACCGCTGCGCAGGTCCGCCGGCTGGCACTCGGCATCGGCCTCGGCTCGATTGTCGCCTGGCTCCTCAGGCCGGTGTGGCTCGCGATCTACCCGCCGCACGCATTCTGGGTCACCGATCCGGCCAACACGGGGGCCCGGGGCATCTCGGTGATGGCGCTGCTCCTGGTCTTGCTGTGGATCGAGGCGCGCGTCCCCGCCGGGGAACGCCGCTCAGCCCCGGTCCGCCTGCTCGAGCTCTTCGGGACCTCGTCGCTGGCCGCGTACTTCTGGCACGAGATGCTCATCTACTACGAGTTCCGCGGGGTCTCGCTGGTGCGGCTCGCCGGTGGCCGCTGCGGATGGGCGGGCTTCGCCGCGCTGGTGGTGCTGCTCGTCGCCGCGACCGCAGTGCTGTCCTGGCTGACTGACTGGATCTACCGGCGGATCGACCGGCGTCCCGCTCCGCGCCCGCTCCCGGCCGTCGGGCCGGTCAGCGCTTGAGGGCGGCGCCCACTGCCTTGACGACGTCCCGCTCGCTCGGGAAGCCGGTGAGGCCCTTGCTCGACACCACCTTTCCGTCCACGGCGACCTCGAAGATGCCGCCGCTGCCGGGAATCAGCTCCGCCTCCACGCCCAGAGAGCTCTTGAGCTCGGCCGCCGCACGGGTGGCCCGGGGGAGATATCCTCAGGAATTGCAGTAGGTGATGGTGACCATGCGACCGGGATGGATAATCCCTCCCCCTCCGGAGTGCATCGTCTACTTGTGGTACGGCTCGCCGCGCAGGAGCGTGAAGGCCCGGTAGAGCTGCTCCAGAAGAACCAGACGCGCCAGGCGGTGGGGGAGAGTCATTCGTGACAGCGCAACGATTTTCCACGCGCGGTCACGCACCGAGGCGTCCAGCCCCTCGTCCCCGCCGATGCAGAAGACGAGCTCCCGGCCGGCGTCACGGGCGGTGGCCACCAGCCGGGACAGCTCCACCGAGTCCACCTGGGTTCCCCGCTCGTCGAGGGCCACCAGCCAGCTGTCCGGCCTGACCTTGCCCAGCAGGGCCTCGCCCTCGCGTCTGCGGGCATCGGCTGGCGGGAGCGCGCCCTTCGCCGCGGGGAGCTCGAGGAGATCCACCTCGGCGTATCGCCGGAGCCGCTCGGCGTAGCCCTGAACTCCGGGCTCGAACCACCCGGATCGATCGCGCCCCACCGAGAGGACGCGCAGCTTCAGCCGACCTTCTCCTTGGGAGCGTCGGCCCAGAGGCCATCGAGATCGTAGAAGGCCCGCACCTCGGTGAAGAACACGTGGACCACCACCTCGCCGAAGTCGAGCAGCACCCAGTGCCCGGTGTCGAACCCCTCGGTGCCGATGGTCCGGTGCCCCGCGTTCTTGAGGGTCTCGCGGACGTGCTCCGCCGTCGAGACGACCCCGCGCTCCGAGTCACCGGAGGCGATGACGAAGTAGTCCGCGTAGCTGCTCATTCCCCGCACGTCGAGCAGCACCACGTCGGTGGCCTTGCGGTCGACCAGGAGGTGGGCCGCGCGGCGTGCCAGGGCCAGCGCCTCGGGGTTCTCCGGGCGTGGCGTGGTGGCCGGGGCGGGCGCGGGCCGGCGGGGGCGCTTCCGGGGCGCCGAGCGAGGGGCGGCCGGGCGGGAACGGTGGGTCTTGCTCTTGGCGGGACTCAACGGCGGCGCACCATAAGTCAGAGCGCGCGTGCCGGGCGAGTGGTACGAGGGTTTCCCGATGGGCAGCGAACGCGAGGCGCAGTTCCGGAAGCTGGCGGCCGACCACCCGAGCTCGCCGATGGTGCATTTCTCGCTGGGGAAGCTCCTGCTCGACGAGCGTCGCTACGCCGAGGCCGTCGACAGCCTGCGGACCGCCGTCTCGCTCCAGCCGGACTACGCGGCGGCCCTGGTCTCCCTCGGAGATGCGCTGACCGGCGCCGGCCGGAGAGACGAGGCGCGACAGGTCCTCGAGGGGGCCCGGGCGACGGCGCTGGGCCAGAACCATCCCTCGCTCGCCGAGGAGATCGACGAGCGCCTCGCGGAGCTCTGAGCCTGGACGGCGGAAGTCGGCTGAACCGAGCGGTCCTCGCTCGCCCTCGCGGCGGCTCCCGTCGACGCGTGTCCCGCGCCCTCCTCGCTCCTCGGCCCCGGCCGCGATTGCGTCGCGATCCCCACGCTCCGTCCAGCCGGTCTCCGCTGTCGAGTCAGGGATCCGGCCGGTCGGCGCGCTCGTTCGCGTCGCGGCACAGGCGCTCGAGGAGCGGCTCGGGCGAGGCGGTGAACGGGTAGCCCTTCAGCTCTCGCGCTCGGATCATCTGGACCGGGAGCTCGGCCCGCCAGGAGCGCGGCGGATCCGGCTCGCGCTGGTACACCGGGTCGGCGATCGCCTCGTCCAGCGGGATCCACCGGACCCCTGCCTTCTCGTAGGCCGAGAGGAGCCGGTCGAGGATGTGCGCGTCGAACGCGCCGGCGTGGAGCAGGAGGACGTGCGGAACGGAGCGTCCGGTGAGCCGGTGCAGGGTGTCGTCGGCCCAGCGGAGCTGCGACACGGCGGAGTCGAGGAACATCGACTCCATCGCCGTGATGCTCGCCGTGTCCCCACGCTGGAGGCACCGGACGTAGGGCGGGTTGTAGGCCCAGTCGTCGAAGTCGATGGTGACTTCTGCGATGCGGTACCCGCGCTCGACCAGCGCCTTGCGCAGCGCGAGGCGCGACGGGACGTCGGTTCCCTGCCAGAGATAGGGATAGCGGAAGACCTTCCAGACCTTCTCCTGACCGGGACCGAGCAGCTCGACCAGGAGCGGCTCACCCGCGTCGACGTCGGCGAGGTACGCCTCGAGGCCGACCCTTCCGATCTGCGGGTGGTGCGCCGTGTGGTTCCCGAGCGGGTACCCGGCGGCCACCCACGCCTCGAGCGCCGCCCGGTCTCCCGGCTGGGCGCGCCCCGAGTTCACGAACCCGTACACCGCCGGCACGTGGTGCCCGTTCAGGGCGGCGAGAAGCGCGCGGTGAAGGGCGAGGCGGTCCTGGCCCGGTGCCTCCGGACCGTGCCGGGGAAGGTCGTCGACCGTCACCGCGACCCGGACCTCTGCCGGTGCCTGTGGAGCGGTGGCTGGCGCCGAGGCGCACGCACAGGCCAGGAGGAGGAGCAGAGGGACTCTGCTCACCGCTTCGCCACCGGCACAGCCTTGCGGACGAGCTCGCGGACGCGCTGCTCGACCGGCCACACGTCCGTGACTTTCCCGTGCACCACCAGCACCCCGACCACCCGTCGCTCGGTGTCCACCCATCCCGTGAATCCGTAGACCCCCTGGGCGACCACCTCGAGGGCCAGGCCATCGCTGGCGACGCGGTCCCGGTACACGCCGAACCCCGCCCGCAGCGACTCGCGTCCCGGAGCAAGCCCGAACGCCGACTGCATGAGCGGCACGCCGCCGCTCTGGTCGGCGATCATCGCCTCGCGGAGCGTCGGACCGAGGAGGTCGGGTTTCGCCCCGGGGAGGAGCTGCCGCAACGCGCGCGCGTACTCGGCGGCGGTGGCCTGGGCGCCACCGGCGATGCGCGGGTTGTCGGTGCGGCCGAAGCCTGTCTTCTGGAAGCCCAGCGGGTCCATCAGCCGGGTCTGCGTCAGGAGCGCCCAGGGCTTTCCCGAGGCGAGCTCGGCCATGCGTCCGGCCACCTGGAAGCCGCTGCCGCCGTCGACGAACGCCTTCCCCGGCGCCGCGCGGAGTGGGACCTTGGAGATCTCCTGCGTGCAGGCGGCGAGCGTGGTGTTCCGGTTCTCGAGGCAGTCGGAGCGCGCCGGAAGGCCCGAGGTCTGCGCGAGGAGCATCCGGAGGGTGATGGCCGCCTTGTCCTTCGGCCAGCCCGGCACGAGCGTTCCGACCGGCGTGTCGAGGGTGAGGATCCCGTCGCGCACGAGGCCGAGGATGACCAAGGTGCTGAGCACCTTGGTGGCGGAGGCGCTCGGCACCGCGTCGGCCGCCGTGAAGCCGCCGTAGGCTCGCTCGAAGATGACCGCGTCGTCCTGCTCGACGCGGAGCACTCCGCCGCCCCAGGCCGGGAGGGACTGGGCGAGGAGCGCATCGACCTCGCCGAAGCCGGCGGGCGTTCCGGTGGAGCCGGTGAGGGACGCCGGGCCACCGTCCGGAGCCGAAGCCGGCCCGCTCGCGGGCGCCGCGCCGCCGGTCGCCGGACGTTCGGGGGCCGTCGCGCACCCGAGCGCGAAGGAGAGCGCCAGGACGACCGGGACTGTCGCGGGTCCCCTCACCGGGGAAGAGACTACCGCACCCGGCGATCGGCGAAGGTCCGGAGCTGCTCCCGCTCGGTGAACGACAGTCGCCGGGCGAACCGGGAGGCCAGAGCCCCGGCCACCGCGGCCACCGCGACCAGCTGGTACATGATCACCAGCTGGTACCTCACTGCCTGGTCGGGCGCCGTTCCGCTCACGATCTGGCCGGTCATCATCCCGGGGAGGGCAACCAGCCCCACCGTCAGGAGGCCGTTGATGGTGGGCCGCAGGGCGGCGTTCATCGCCGCACGGACGTGTCGCTCCACCGCCTGCTTCGGCGTGGCTCCGAGCGAGAGCAGCTGCTCGACCGCCACGGAGTCGTCGTGGATCGAGGCGAACACCCGCTCGAAGACCAGCGCGACGCCGTTCATCGCGTTGCTGAGGATCATCCCCGAGATCGGAATGAGGAGCCGCGCCTCGTACCAGCGGGCCGGGCGGATGACGAAGGCGAACACCGGAACCAGCACCAGCACGCCCGCGACGAGCACCGCGAGGGTGGCGTACTCGAACAGCACCCAGCTTCCAGGTCCATGGGCGATGCGGCGGGCCGCGGTCCATCCCGCCACGACGACCATCACCGCGATGAGCCCGAAGACGCTGGCCGGGTGCTCGTTCCGGAAGACGACCGTGAGCAGGAGCCCGACCGCGAAGAGCTGCACCGCGGCTCGGATCGTCCCGACGATCAGGTCCTTCTCCAGGCCGAGGTGGTTCTGCGACGAGACGGCGATCGCCATCGCCATCAGCCCGAGGGAGAGCAGCAGCTGCGGGAAGGAGACCGTGACGTAGCTCACGCGGTCTCCTCGGTGAGACGGCCGGCGACGAGCTGGAGCCGCCGCCCGGCCAGCTCCTGCAGCGCGCGTGCGTCGTGCGTCACGACGAGCATCGCCGCACCGGCCGTGGCGAGCTCGCGCAGGAGGCGCAGGAGCGTCTCGACTCGCGCGGGATCCAGCGCCGCCGTGGGCTCGTCCAGGAGCCAGACCTCCGGCTTCAGCGCGAGGGCCCGGGCGACGGCGACCCGCAGCTTCTCGCCGCCGGAGAGCGCCCGCGCCTCCTGGGTGAGGAACTGCGGCTCGAGCCCGGCGCGGGTGATGAGCTCGAGAGCAGTGGCCTCGGGCATCTCATCGCCGGCGAGCGCCGGGCCGGTGCGCACGTTGTCCAGCACCGTCCCCGGGAACATCGCGGGGGCCTGAGCGACGAGGGCGATCCGTCGACGCAGCGACCGCGGAGGGAGCGTCAGCACGTCCACGCCGTCCAGCTGCACCTGCCCCTCGTCCGGCTCGCAGAGCTGGCCGAGGATTCGTAGCAGGGTCGTCTTCCCTCCACCCGACGGTCCGCCGAGGGTGGTGACGCGGCCACCCTCGAGCTGCACATCGACCCCGTCGAGCAGCACCCGGCCCTCGTAGGCCTTCCGGAGTCGGCGGGCTTCGAGCAGGGCAGGCATGCGGGAGCACCGGACGTAGGCCAGCCACCTCGAGAACGCCAGCGCTCGCCGTCCCGCGGCCGTGGTAGATCGTCCGCGCTCGCCGGGAGGAGGTGCCCCATGTCGCTTCCGAGTCGCACGGGGTCATCGGCGGGTCGTACCGCTGCCGGAACGCTCGTGGGGCTGTCCCGGCTCGCCATCGCGCTCATCCCGCGCCTGGCCCTGGCCCAGATGACCGACATGGAGAAGGTCCAGGGCTCCTCCTGGAATGCCAAGACCCGGGAAGACGCCGAGCGCGAGGCGCTCGAGCACTGCCGGGCAACGGCGGGCGACAGCCCCTGCACCCTCGAGGTCACGGTCGCGGACGTTTGCGTCTCTCTCGTGATGGACACCAGGGAGCACGTCGTGCCCCCGGGGGGTCCGACGGGAGCCAGCAACTTCGCCGATTCCGCCGCGACCCTTCGCTGCCAGCGCAGAACCACCTACTCGAACGGCAATCCGATCTTCACGCCCGGCCAGGCCAGCACCGCGCCGCCGGGGAGGCGCTGACCTCGCGCCCCCGAGACATGAACCGACTCGAGATGCTGCTGGAGGCCGTCGAGCCAGCCGACGACAAGGAGGCCGCCGACCTCGCGCTGATGAAGGCCCAGCGGGGGCTGTTGCCGGCGCCCTTCTCCAGAGCGCAGCCCGGCGCTCACTTCACCGGAAGCGCGGTGGTGACCGATGGACGGCGCGTGGCGCTCGTGCACCACCGCAAGCTGGGACGGTGGCTGCAACCCGGCGGGCACGCCGAGGCCGCGGACGGGGATGACCTCCTCGCCACGGCGCTGCGCGAGGCGACGGAGGAGACCGGCTGTCCGGTCATGCCGCACCCGACGGCGCCGCGACCACTCGACGTCGACGTGCACCCCATCCCGAGCCGGGGAACGGAGCCGGCCCACCTGCACCTCGACGTCCGGTTCCTGGTGGTGACGGATCACCCCGAGGCGCTGCGCGAGGACCCGGCGGAGAGCAGCGCGGTGCGGTGGTTCGAGCTCGAGGAGGCGCTTCATCGCGCGGGCACCCCGGAGATGAAGCGGCTGCTCTCGAAGGTGCGTGCCGTGCTGGGCGTCTGAGGGGGGAGAGTCCCGAGGGGGGTGGCATGACGCGCCTCGCGCTTGCTGCGCGTCGCCTGTTGGCGAACGCTGCGCTGCATGGGCCGAACCCGCAGCCTGCTCAGGCCGATGACCGTCGGGCTCGTCGTCTGCGCCGCCGCCTTCGCCTTCGTGAAGCTCGCCGACGAGGTCCAGGAGGGCGAGACGCAGCGGGTGGATGACCGGGTGCTGCGCGCGCTCCGGACTCCGGCCGACCCGGCGGTGCCGATCGGCCCGTCCTGGCTCCTCCCCGCGGCACGCGACCTGACGGCGCTGGGCAGCTCCTCGGTGCTGGTCCTCGTCGTCCTGGCCGTGGCCGGGTTCCTCGCGCTCGCGAGGCTCTGGCGACACCTGGCGCTGGTGCTGGGCGCATCGGTCGGCGGGCTCTTGCTGATGCTGCTGCTCAAGCGGGTCTTCGATCGGCCGCGGCCGACGGTGGTGCCGCAGCTCATCGTGGAGACCTCGCCGAGCTTCCCGAGCGGGCACGCGATGATGTCGGCGGTGATCTACCTGACCCTCGGGACGCTGCTGGCCCAGCTCTGCCCGCGCTGGCGCGAGCGGACGTACGTGCTCACGGTGGCCTGCGTGCTGGCGGTGCTCGTCGGCCTGACCCGGCTGTACCTCGGAGTGCACTACCCGACGGACGTGCTCGCGGGCTGGACGGTGGGGCTCGCCTGGGCGCTGGCCAGCGGCCTGCTCGCGAGTGGCCTGAGGAGACGGAGCCCCGAGCTGCGGGCCGAGGCGCCGGCGGCGGAGGAGTCGGAACCGCACTAGGCTCCTGGATGGGGAGACCTTCCGGGGAGGCACCGTGGTGCCTGCCGTGCTGCTCGCGTCGCTGCTCCTTGCTCACTGGAATCAGTCGCTCGCGCCGGTCCGGGGCGAGAACCATCGCGCCGACTACCTTCAGCGCGCGCTGCCTCGTGCCCGTGCCCAGGCCGCCGTCGTTTTTCTGGGAAGGATCGAGAGCGTCCGATCGACCTGGGGTGCGTTGCGCATCCTCGGCCTCGAGACGGACGACCGCGTCACGCTCCGAGTCGTGGAGGTCTTCAAGGGGAGCGCGTCCGGATCCCTCACTGTCGATTGTCATCCGACGCTGCTCGCTCGAGGGCCCTCGACTGGAATGCTGCTCGTCTATGCGCGCGCCGACAGATTCGGATTGCTCCAGGCGGCGTCCGAATCCAGGACCCGCTTCGTGGACGAGGGAGATCGGGAGCTCACCTGGCTTCGCACTGGGCAGCTTCCTCCGATGCCGGTGGCGCTTCGACGCGAATTGACTCCGGGAGTCTGGGCCGAGCTGGAAGAGCTGATCGCGGTCATCGACTGTCGATGGGAAGGCCGGGTCGACGACGTCCCCTGCGAGCTCACCCACGGTCTTATCCCGTTCGAGGGCGAGGTGCCGCCCGGGCCGATCTTCACCTGCGCGTTTCGAGGGACCGAGGCAGGTTCCTCTGGCCGCTTTCGAGGCGGGCAGACCTGTCGCCTCGAGCCGCGCTGAACATTGCCGCCTCGCAGGGCAGGGATTCGAGCTGGCGCGTGCGGGAGGGTCCTCGGCGAAATGGGATGGCCCGTCGGCCGTTCAAAGGGAAGGGCGCGTGAGTGTCATCCCGCCCGCTGGTACCATCGATCCGCATGTCTCGCGACGACCGCCAGGAACGCGCAGAGGACGCCGAGCAGCGCGAGGGCGACGACCTGCTCGTGCAGCTCGAGCAGAAGCTCCGCGACGGTAAGCCCGTCGACGTCCAGGAGGTCCGCAAGGCCTGGCGAACGTCGCGCTATCCGCGGGCGATGATCCAGGTGCTCGCCCAGCGGCGGCGGACAGATCTCGCCGTGCGTGCCGCCGCCGTCGTCGGAATCGAGGTGGACCCGTCGAGCCCCACCTGGCGCGAGGACCTCGAGGCGAACCTCTTCGAGCGGTTCTTCGGGATGCCGTTCCGGGAGACCGACGCCCTCGCCACCGAGATCCGCCGAGCGATTCCCGACCCGGCGGCCTGATCCCTCAGCGAGGGAAGAGCGCCTCGAGGGCCTCGCCCAGCGTCTCCACCGGAAGCAGCTTGACCCCGCGCGTCTCGACTCGCCGGGCGCTCCCCTTGGGCAGCACCGCGCGGACGAAGCCCATCTTTCCCGCCTCCGCCAGCCGGGAGTCCATCTGGGCCACCGCCCGCACCTCGCCGGCGAGCCCGACCTCGCCGAGCACCAGGACGTCCTGCGGCACGGCGAGGTTCCGGAGGGAGGAGACGAGCGCCGCGCACACGGCCAGATCCGCCGCCGGCTCCGACAGCGTCATCCCGCCGGCCACGTTGACGAAGGTGTCGCAGCCGGTGAGCTGGACGTCCTCCTTCTTCTCCAGCACGGCGGCGAGCAGGGCGACACGGTTGCCGTCGACGCCGATCGCGGTGCGCCGCGCGGTGCCGTAGCCAGTGGGGGCGACGAGCGCCTGCACCTCCACCAGGAGCGGGCGTGTGCCGGAGAGCGTGGCGGTGACCGCCGAGCCGGGCTTTCCCGCCGGGCGCTCGGCCAGGAACAGCGCCGAGGGGTCCGCGACCTCCTCCAGCCCCGAGCCCTTCATCTCGAACACGCCGATCTCGTTGGTCGAGCCGAAGCGATTCTTGTGCGCGCGGAGGATGCGGAACGGGTGGCCGCGTTCGCCCTCGAAGTAGAGGACGGTGTCCACCATGTGCTCGAGAACGCGTGGGCCGGCGATGCTCCCGTCCTTGGTGACGTGGCCGACGAGGAAGGTCGGGACGCCGGAGCGCTTGGCGTACGCCATCAGCCGGCCGGCGACCTCACGGACCTGGCTGAGCGTCCCCGGGGCGCTGCCCAGCTCGGCGAGGAACATCGTCTGGATCGAGTCGACGACCAGGGCGACCGGACGCAGCGACTCGGCAGTGGTGAGGACCTTCTCCGCGTCGGTCTCGGCGAAGAGGTGCACCGCAGCGGAGCGGACCCCGAGCCGATCGGCGCGCATCTTGGTCTGCCGGAGCGACTCCTCTCCCGAGACGTAGAGCACCGGCCCGGCGGCCGCGAGGCGCTCGACGGCAGAGAGGAGCAGCGTCGACTTCCCGATGCCCGGGTCTCCCCCGAGCAGCACCAGCGATCCGGGCACGACACCGCCGCCGAGGACCCGGTCCAGCTCGCCGATTCCGGTCCGCCGCCGCTCCTCGGCCTCGCTCTCGACGTCCACCAGCTTCACCGGACGGGTCGAGCCGCCGGAGGCTCCCCACGCCGGACGGCGCTCCTCGGCGGGCGCGGCTTCCTCGACCAGCGTGTTCCACCCGCTGCAGTCCGGGCAGCGGCCGAGCCACTTGGCGGACTGGAATCCGCAGGACTGGCAGGTGAAGTGCGTGCGTGGCCTGGCCATGGGCGTCCCCCCAGAATGCCCGGCGCTGCTGACAGCCGGTCACGGGGGTGGAGCAAGGGTCGGGCCTCCTGGCTTCCGGGTCGAGTGCCCGTGCGCTCTCCGGGCCTCCGAGCGCGGGGGCCTCGGGGAGGGGCGTTTCTCCGGGTAGCGCCGGTCCCTACGTTGTCGGGAGGAGGGCGGCAATGGCGGGCGCGCTCGGCACGATGACCACGCTGGCCAAGGAGACGGTGATCCGCTGGACCGAGGACAAGGCCAGCGCGCTCGCCGCGGCGCTCGCCTACTACGCGCTCTTCTCCCTCGCGCCCCTGGTGCTGATCGCGGTCGCCGTGGCGGGCCTGGTCTTCGGGCAGCAGGCGGCGGCGGGCGAGCTCTACGAGCAGCTCGCGGGCCTGATCGGCGATGCGGGAGCGGCGGCGGTGCAGGGGATCGTGGCCAACATGCACGCGCAGCAGAGCGGGGGAGTCCTCGCCACGATCGTGGGCCTGGCCACGCTGCTGTTCGGCGCGACCGGCGTCTTCGTCCAGCTCCAGGACTCGATGAACACCATCTGGAAGGCGAAGCCGCCGACGACCAACGGGATCGTGGAGTTCCTGCGGGTGCGCCTGCTCTCCTTCAGCATGGTGCTGGGGATCGGCTTCCTCCTGCTGGTGTCGCTGATCCTCTCCGCCATTCTCGTCGCGGTCGGGAAGTACCTCGGGGGCTTCCTCCCTGGCGGCGCCGCGGTGGGGCAGGCGCTGAACGCGACGGTGAGCCTGGTGGTGGTCACCGCGCTGTTCGCGATGATCTACAAGCTGCTTCCGGACACGCCGGTGGCCTGGCGCGACGTGTGGCTGGGCGCGCTGGTGACCTCATTCCTCTTTACGGTCGGGAAGCTCGCGATCGGCTTCTATCTCGCGAAGGCGAGCGTCGCGTCGACGTACGGCGCGGCCGGCTCGGTCGTGATCCTGCTGCTGTGGGTCTACTACTCGTCGCTCATCCTCTACCTCGGCGCCGAGTTCACCCACGTGTACTCGATGCGGCAAGGGAGCCGGCGCGAGGCCACAGCCACGCCCGTGCCCGACCGCCGGGAAGGCAGGAACCTCGAGCGGCTCATCCCGCCCGGTGGCGCCGCGGCCAAGTCCTGACGGCTGGCCGCAGGTTCCCTGCCGCGCTTGACCGCCGTGGGTTCGGGCTGCAAGACCGGTGCGCCGTGCGTCGCTTCGTCCTTCTCGCGCTGTTCCTGGTCACCGCGTGTCAGCGCGGACCGCAGTACTGCATCTTCGATGGGACGTGGGTCGGCGCCGCGCCTCAGCCGTTCGTCGCGCTGAACCCGGACCTGAGCGTGGACGACCGGCCGAACCGGTACTCGTGGCAGGAGTTCACCTGGCCCACGGACCCGGCCTGGACCCACGTGCGGCCGGACCGCGGCGGATGGCTCTTCGAGGGAACGACGGGCGGGGTGCCGTGGACATTCCGGGGAACGTTCTCGGGGGATGGGGGCGATACCTTCATCCGGCAGGAGGCGACCGGGTCACCGCCGGCAGTCCAGGTGGTGGGGAGCAACGGCAAGCCGACGGTCCTCCTCTACCGTGTCCGGCCCTGCCGCGAGTTCGAGGGCAGCAAGAGCGGCGTCCGCACCTGCATGCGCTGGTCGCCCGAGGTCAACGCGCGGACGAAGCTCACCTGCCAGTGACCGTCGCATTGCGCGGACGGCCAAGTCCGGCGCCCCGGACGTAACGAGGTGTCTGGCACCGCGTCGCTTGTCTCGGAGAGCCGAGCACGGGGCGACGACACCGACTGACCACGAGGTGATTGACACCTTGGTGGGGACGGTCGAGTCCGGCGGCCCGGACGTCACGAGGTGTCTGGCACCTCGTGACCGACACCTCGTGACTGGGGCACCTCGTCAGTGCCGTCACTTCACGAGGGTGAGGAGCGGCTTCCCTTTCTCGACGATGTAGGTGCCGAGCTCGGCCCCTTTGACGTTGCCGACATTCTTCGCCGAGTGGACGGCTCCGGCGGGGATGAAGAGGACTTCGCCAGCCTTCACGGTCTTCGGTGGCTGACCCTCCACCTGGTACTCCCACGCGCCCTCGAGGACGTAGATGATTTCCTCCCCTGGGTGGGTGTGTTTCGGGGCAGCCGCCCCGGGGTCGAGCTCGGTCCGGACCTGAATGACCTCGCGTCCAGGGATGGAGAGGTCGTGACGCTGGAGGTCGATCCGCCTGCTTCCCACCTGCTGCGCCTGCGCTGCGTGCAGCGCCACGCCGCCTCCGGCGATCAGGACTGCCAGTGCCACGACTCGCGTCGTCTTCATGGGACTCCCTCCGTGGTTCGTGCAGTCCGGGTCCGGGCCCGGGCCGCAGATGCTCTCAAGGGAATCGACGCCCGGGAGCGCCGGAGCGGCCGAACCGTCCGCCGTGAACGGACCGCCGGACGCACCGCCTCGGCCGACCGCAACGCCGAGGCGTCTGCGACCGCGGACCGTTCGTCCGTCGACTCGGACGTAACGAGGTGTCTGGCACCGCGTCGCCGGCACCGCCTCACCGGTCTCAGAGAGCGACGACGAGTGACCACGAGGTGATTGACACCTCGAGCGGGACGGCCGAGTCCGGCGCCTCGGACGTAACGAGGTGTCTGGCACCGCGTCGGGAGCCGCTCAGGGACGCGCGGTCGCGGGCGCCTGGATCGGATCGACGATCGGAGGGCTGGTGGCGAGGTCGCCCAGCGTCTCGGCCAGGACGTGCATCCCGCGCTCGAGTGACTTGATCGAGATCCGCTCGTCCGAGTTGTGCCCCGGGTACACGCCGTCCTCCCGGAACCACATCCCGAAGGCGATCGCGTTGGTCATCTCTCGCGCGTACGTCCCGCCCGCGCTCACCACCGGCTTCCCCGGTCGACCGGTCCCGCGCGCGTAGGCCGCGAGCAGCCGCTGCACCAGCGGAGCGTTCGTGGGAACGACGAACGGCTCGTACCCGAACTTCCCCCCGGTGAGGAAGTGCGCCCCGCGCCGAGCCGCGAACGCCTGGGCGTGCGCATCGACCTGGGCCTTGAGCGCATCGCCCCAGAGCGATGGCGCCGACCGGAGATTCACGTGGAGCCCGTACCAGCCGTTCGCCTCGCGCTTCACCACCCCGAAGTTGGTGTCGGTCGGCCCCCACAGCGGGTCGCCCGCCGGGAGCCCCAGACCACGTCCTCCGGCATCTCGGCCCGCGGCGTACGTGTACTCGAGCAGGTCCGAGGCGGCGCATTGCGGAAGGCGTCCATGCATGGCCACGGCGAGCGCCACCAGCGCGTTCCGTCCGCGGATGAGACCCACGCCGGCGTGCGCCGCGCGCCCGTGGACCACCAGGGTCCGCTCCGCGCCAGAGCCCTGAACTTCGAGCGACGTGTCCGGCGGCAGCTTCACCGCACGCACCCGTTGCAACCACCTGTCCCAGTCGGGCGTCCCCGTTCGCCAGCGCAGCGTGAGGGTCGCGAGGTCCGGAACGATGCTCACCGCCTGTCCCGCCGCGAGATCCACGACCTCGATCGGACCGCCCGACGCCTCGGGCCGCTCCTGGGCGAGGACGATCCACTCCGCCCAGGCCTTCTCCCCGATCACGACCGGGAAGTCGCTGTCCAGGATGAGGCTCAGGTCGGGGAGGGGGTACTTCTTCTTGTAGGCCTCGAGATCCTCGCCGCCCTGCTCCTCGTCGGTGCCGACCAGCAGCCGGACCGTGTGCGTCCGCTGCAGCCCCGAGCTCCGCAGTGCGGCCATCGCCAGCAGCGCCTGCACCAGCGGGCCCTTGTCGTCCGACGCCCCGCGGCCCCAGACCTCGCCGTGCTTGAACGTCGCGGCGAACGGCGGAACCGTCCACTCCGACGGGTTCACCGGCTGGAGATCTCCGTGGACCACCAGCCCGAGGACCGGTGCTCCTTCCGGACCGGGCAGATCGACCTCGATCATCGTCTCCCGGTCGCGCACCACGAAACCCAGCTCGGGTCCGATCCGCGCGAGCCACTGCCGCTGCGCCACCAGCGCATCCGGGTTCGTCCCCACGGTCGGGAAGGCGAGCACCTCGGTGAGGAGCGGCTCGAGGCGCGGCCGCCAGTGGGTCTGCAGCTCGGTCCACACCGTCTCGCCGGGAGTGGCGACCAGCGAGAGGGCGATCATCGCGGAGATCATCACGGAGCCTCCGGCACGGCGTAGGCGACGCGGACCCGCGTCCGCGAGGTGACCAGCACGCACCCCACGACGAAGAGCGCGGCGAGGGCGGTGGCGGCGTCGATGTGCTCCCCGAGCAGCAGCGCGCTCCACACCAGCGAGCACACCGGCTGCGCGAGCTGGATCTGACTGACCCGGGCGATGCCGGCCTCGGCCATGCCTCGGTAGAAGGCGAAGAAGCCGAGGAACATGCTCAGCACCGCGACGTAGGCGAAACCGATCCACGCCACCGGTCCCGCCGACAGGCCGACGTGGCTCACCACCCAGAGCGTCGGCAGCACGAGGAACGGCGCCGACAGCACCAGCGCCCAGCAGATGACGTGCGCGGCCGGCATCTCACGGGCCAGGAGCCCGCCCTCGCAGTAGCCGATGCCTCCCAGCAACACCGCGCCGAGTGCCAGGAGATCGGCCTCCCCGATCCCGTACGCCCCGCGCGTCGCGGCGAACACGAGGATCCCGAGCAGCCCGGCCCCGCTCGCCAGCCAGAACCCGGGCGACGGTCGCTCGCCGGCACGGACGACCGCCAGCACCGACGTGGCCATGGGCAAGAGCCCCACGATGACCGCCCCGTGGGCCGCGGGCATCGTCCGGAGCGCGAGCGTGATGAGCCAGGGGAACCCGACCACCACCCCGGCGCTGACGAGGGCGATGCGTCCCCACTGCCTCCGGCTCGGCCAGGGGGCCCGTCGCGCCCAGAGCACGCCTCCGGCCAGGGCCGCGGCGACCAGCGCCCGTCCCAGCGCGATGAAGGTCGCGTCCAGCTCGCGAACCGCGAACCGGGTGGCGACCACCGTGCCGCTGAACACCAACATGCCCAGCCAGCCGAAGATGAGCCCGCGTCGTGTTCCCACCGGAGAGGAGCCCTCTCTAACGCCCGCCCCCTGGCGCCCGGCAGCACAAGGCAGGTCCCCGCCCACCGGAACACATCGTCAACCTCCAGCCTGTTCGAGGTTGACAACCGCCGCCTCCCCATCGAGCGTGTGCCGCTTCCGGCAGCCCCGAGGAGGTCGAAGCCCCGTGTCGAGCATCCCGAGCGTCCAGGTCAGGCCCGAGGTGGTGGTCCGTCACGACTGGACCCACGCCGAGGTGAGGGCGATCCACGACCTTCCGCTGCTCGAGCTGGTGTACCGCGCTCAGACGGTTCACCGGGCGACGTTCGGCGACCCCAAGGTGCAGCTCTGCAGCCTCCTCTCCATCAAGACCGGCGGCTGCCCCGAGGACTGCGCCTACTGCCCGCAGTCGGCGCGCTACCAGACCGGGGTCAAGGCCGAGCGGCTCATGGAGACCGGCGAGGTCCTCGACGCGGCGCGGAAGGCCCGCGCGGCCGGCGCGACACGCTTCTGCATGGGCGCCGCCTGGCGCGAGGTGAAGGACGGCCCGCAGTTCGACCGCGTGCTGGCGATGGTGCGCGGGGTGCGATCGCTGGGCATGGAGGCCTGCGTCACGCTGGGGATGCTCAGCCCGGACCAGGCTCGCCGGCTCAAGGACGCCGGCCTCTCCGCCTACAACCACAATCTCGACACCAGCCCCGAGTTCTACGGGGAGATCATCTCCACCCGCGACTACGACGACCGGCTGCGCACGCTGGCCGCGGTCCGTGGCGCGGGAATCTCGGTCTGCTCGGGAGGAATTCTCGGAATGGGCGAGTCGGTGGACGACCGGTGCGAGCTGCTGCGGACGCTCGCCAACCAGGAGGTCCATCCCGAGTCGGTGCCGATCAACGCGCTGGTCGCGGTTGCTGGAACGCCGCTCGAGAAACAGACGCCCGTCGCGCCGGTGGAGATGGTGCGGGCCATCGCCACTGCCCGCATCCTGATGCCCGCGGCGATGGTGCGCCTGTCCGCGGGCCGGATGCAGATGAGCCACGAGGCCCAGCTGCTGTGCATGATGGCCGGCGCCAACTCGCTCTTCTTCGGCGAGAAGCTGCTCACCACCGGCAACCCCGAGTACGCCGAGGACATGGCGCTGCTCGAGGGCGCGGGCCTCCGGCCGCTGGAGCCGAAGGTCGAAGCCCCGACCGGGTCGTGAGCGCGGTCGCCGACGCCTGGGCGCGCGAGGAGCTGGCCGAGCTGGGCCGGCGTGGGCTCCTGCGCAGCCTCGAGCCGCTCGCCTCTCCGCAAGGGCCGGTGGTTCGCATCGGCGGGAAGTCGCTCCTCAACTTCTCCTCCAACGACTATCTGGGCCTCGCGGCGGATCCGCGAGTGGTCCGCGCTCTGGTGGCCGGTCTCGAGCGCTGGGGCGTGGGCGCGGGCGCCTCGCGGCTCGTCGTCGGCGACACCGAGGCGCACCGGCGGCTCGAGGCGCGGCTGGCCGCCTTCGAGGGCACCGAGAGCGCGCTGGTCTTCAACGGCGGCTATCCGGCGAACCTCGGTCTCATCCAGGCGCTCGTCGGTCGCGGCGACCTCGTGGTCTCGGATGCGCTGAACCACGCCAGCCTCGTCGACGGTTGCCGGCTGAGCCGCGCCGAGGTGGCCGTCGTCCCGCACGCCGATGTCGAAACGGTTTCGCGCGCGCTGGCCCGCGAGGGCTTCCGCCGGAAGCTGGTGGTGACCGACGCCGTGTTCTCCATGGACGGAGACGTCGCGCCGCTCGCCGCGCTGGCCGAGGTCTGCGCCCGGGCGGACGCCGCGCTCCTGGTGGACGAGGCGCACGCGACCGGCGTGCTCGGCGCGCGAGGCTCCGGGCTGTGCGAGGCCACCGGCGTGCAGCCGGACGTCCGGATGGGAACCCTCGGGAAGGCCCTCGGCGCGTTCGGCGCGTACGCGGCGACCTCCCGTGCGGTCGCGGATCTGCTCGTGAACCGCGCGCGCTCGGTGGTGTTCTCCACCACGCTCCCGCCGGCGCTGTGCGAGGCGGTCGTCGTGGCGGTGGATCTGCTGGAAACGGACCCCGAGCTCCGCCCCCGCCTCTGGCGCAACATCCGCCGCTTCGTCGACGGGCTGCGCCGGCTGGGTTTCCCCGCCGAGCCCCGGAGCGCGATCGTCCCGGTCGTCCTCGGCACCCCCGAGCGGGCCCTGCGCGCATCGGCCTTCCTGCGCGAGCGCGGGCTCCTGGTGAAGCCCATCCGTCCACCCACCGTTCCCGAGGGAACGAGCCGTCTCCGGTTCGCCCTCTCCGCCGCACACACGGAGGCGCAGATCGATCGCGCGCTCCTGGCACTCGAGGAGGCACGCGCCCATGGACTCGTCCCGGCATGAGCGGCTGCTCGCCCTGGATCGGGCCCACGTCTGGCATCCATTCACCCAGATGGCGGTCTGGCCTTCCGACGATCCGCTGATCATCGAGCGCGCCGAGGGCAACGAGCTGATCGACGATCTCGGCCGGCGATTCCTCGACGGCATCAGCTCGCTCTGGTGCAACGTGCACGGTCACCGCCGCCGGGAGATCGACGACGCGATCCGAGGCCAGCTGGACCGGGTCGCGCATACGACCCTGCTCGGGTTCGCCTCCGTGCCCTCGATCGAGCTGGCCGAGGCGCTGGTGCGCATCGCGCCCGAGGGACTGACCCGCGTCTTCTACTCCGACTCGGGGAGCACCGCGGTCGAGGTCGCGCTGAAGATGGCGTATCAGTACTGGCAGCAGCGCGGGCGTCCGGAGAAGACCCGCTTCGCCGCACTCACCGAGGCGTACCACGGAGACACCGTGGGCTCGGTCTCGGTCGGCGGGATGGATCTGTTCCACGGCATCTTCCGCGGGCTGCTGTTCGAGGTGGAGCGGCTGCCCAGCCCGAGCCCGTACCACTGGACCGGCGGTGGTGACCCGCTGGCCGGAGCTCTCCGCGCGGCGGAACGCCTCCTGGAGGAGAAGGGGTCCACGCTCGCCGCGGTGGTGATCGAGCCGCTGGTGCAGGGCGCCGCCGGGATGTGGATGCATCCGCCGGGGTACCTCCGCGCCATGGCCGAGCTGTGCCGGGAGCACGACGTGCTGCTGGTCTGCGACGAGGTGGCCACCGGCTTCGGGCGCACCGGAACCATGTTCGCGGTGGAGCAGGAGGGCGTCCGCCCGGACTTCCTCTGTCTGGCGAAGGGGCTCTCCGGCGGGTACCTGCCGCTCGCGGCGACGCTCACCACCGAGCGAGTCTTCGAGGCATTCCTCGGCGAGTTCGCCTCGACCCGGACCTTCTTCCACGGGCACACCTTCACCGGGAATCCGCTGGCCTGCGCCGCGGCCCTCGCCTCGTTGAAGCTCTTCGAGGCCGACCGGGTCCTGGACCGTGCGCGCCGCACGGCCGAGGTGCTCCGCCCCAAGCTCGCGGTGATCGCCGAGCTGGAGCACGTGGGCGACGTGCGCCAGCGCGGTCTGATGGTGGGCATCGAGCTGGTGCGCGATCGCCGGACGAAGGAGCCGTACCCCTACGGAGAGCGCATCGGTCACCGCGTGTGCCTCGCGCTGCGGAAACGGGGGATCCTGCTGCGACCGCTCGGACCCGTGGTGGTGATGATGCCTCCGCTGTCGCTGACCGAGAGCGAGGCCGTGCGGCTCGGCGACGCGGTGCGGGAGGCGATCGTCGAGGTCACCCAGGCGTGAGCCGGCCGCCGTTCCGGGTGTTCGTCACCGCGACGGATACCGGCGTGGGCAAGACGCAGGTCGCCTCGGCGCTGCTCTCGCTGCTCGCCGACGCCGGCCTCCACCCCGCGCCGTTCAAGCCCTACGAGAGCGGCTGCACCCGTCTGTCCCGTCCGGCGGATGCGCTCGAGCTCCGGGCGGCGGCGCGGAGCACGGACTCGCTCGACCAGATCTGCGTCCACCGCTTCCGGGCGCCTCTCGCTCCCGGCGTGGCCGCTGCGCGCCTCGGACGGATGCCCGACATTCGCCCGGTGCTCGCCGCGTTCCGCCGCTTCGGGGACCGTCCGCTCGTCGTCGAGGGCGCAGGCGGGCTCCTCGTCCCCCTGGACCGCCGGCGCGACGTCATCGACCTCGTCGAGGAGCTCCAGCTCCCGGTGGTCCTGGTGGCCCGGGCGGGCCTCGGCACGCTGAACCACACCGGGCTGTCGCTTCGGCTCCTCGAGTCGCGCCGCATCCCGGTGCTCGCGGTGGTGCTCTCCATGAGCTCACCGGTTCGCGATCCGTCGGTGGAGGACAACGCCGCGTGGCTCGCCCGACGCCACGGGGTCCGCGTGCTCGGCCCGGTGCCGTACCTCCGCGACCCGTCACGCCGCCGCGGCGCCTTCCGGACCGTGCTGCGCCCGCTCCTCCACCTCTGAGGCCGCGCCCAGACGGCGCAACTCGCGAGTTGCGGAAGGGGCGAATGCGCAACCGGGAGGTTGCGAGAGGGTATGAATGTGCAACCTTCAGGTTGCGCAAAGATAACAAAGACTTCGTGCAACCCGAAGGTTGCACGTCGGGCCGCCACCGAGGGGAAAACGCACCCGCGGCGCTGCCCGAACACGTTTGGCGGCGTCTCGATACGCAACCTGGAGGTTGCGGAAAGGTCTCAAAGAACTTCCCGCAACCTCCGGGTTGCGCGTGCCGCTGCGGAAAGGTCTCGAGGACTTCGTGCGTGGTGTACGCGCTGGACCCGGCGCACCCACGCGCTGCGCCCGGGACCGACAACACGCTCCGGAGCCAGCACGCAAGTTCTCGCCGCTCGCCACACGGGGCTGTAGCGCTGCCTGCTCGGCCGCTCGTCACCGAATTGGACGCGTCGAGCGATCCGCGCGACAAACATCTCGACCGATGGGAGACGTGATCGACCTCACGCTGGTGAGCAACGCCCGGCGCTACTTCCAGAAGCTCCTCGACACCCGTGGCCTCAACTACTTCCTCCGCCAGGACGGCGGTCGCCTCTTCCAGATCGAGCAGAGCAAGGTCGAGATGATCGTCCGCACCGCTGCGCGCAGCCGGCCGCCGCACCTGCCACGCCCGCCGCAGCACGCGGTCGATCACTGCCGCAAGGAGATCCGCCGCGAGCTCATTCGCCGCGTGGTCGAGGCGATGCTCCAGACCGGGCTCTAGCCGAGCGCCCCACGCCGTCTCGCCGCTCGACCTCCGCACGGCGGCTCAGGCCACCTGCACTCCGCGTTCGCCGTCCGCCGCGCCTGGAGTAGCGTGCCGCGGTCGTGTTCTCCGCCCGGACAGCCTGGGATCGCACGCAGAACCTCCTCTCCGCCCGTCTGGAGACGCTGGGCCGCCGTGGCGTCGACCTCGTCGACCTGACGGTGAGCTCCCCCGCCGACTGCGGCCTCGCGCCGGACGAGGCCTGGCTCCGCGACGTGCTCTCCGCCCAGCCCCTGGGCGCCTACGGCCCCGAGCCCCTGGGCCAGCTCGCCGCGCGACAGGCGCTGGCCCGCGACCTGACTCGCCTCGGCGCGCACCTCGAGCCGTCCCAGCTCGTCCTCTCCGCCTCCACCAGCGAGGCCTACGGGTGGCTCTTCGCCTTGCTGTGCGACCCGGGCGACTCGATCCTGGTGCCTGCGCCGAGCTACCCGCTCCTGCCGTTCCTCGCCGAGCTGGCCTCGGTGGAGCTCCGCGCCTTCCCCCTCCCGGAGGACCCGTTCGGCGCGCTGGATCTCGACGGCCTCGAGTCGATCGCCGACGAGACCACCCGGGCGCTGGTCCTGGTGAGCCCGGCCAACCCCACCGGCTGGGTGCTCACCGAGGCGGACCGCGCGCGCCTCGACGCCCTCTGCGCCCGGCGCGACTGGGCGATCGTCGTCGACGAGGTCTTCGTCGAGTTCCCTCGCCGCGGTCGTCCGGCGAAGTCGGTGACCGCTCGCTCCGGAGAGGCGCTCACCTTCGCGCTCCAGGGGCTGTCCAAGTCCGCGGGCCTTCCGGGATGGAAGCTCGCCTGGACCGCGGTGCTCGGACCGGCGCCCGACCGCGACGAGGCGCTCGCCCGGCTCGAGCTCATCGCCGACACCCACCTGTCCGCGGCGGCCCCGGTGCAGCGCGCGCTCCCGGAGCTGCTCTCCGGCTCGGGCGCCTGGCGCGGCCGGATGGCGCTCCGCCTCGACCAGAACGCCCGGGCGCTGCAGGACGCCCGCGGGGCTCACGCGACCTGGGACGTCATGCCGTCGGGAGGAGGCTGGTCGTCGGTGGTCAGGCTCCCCCACACCGCCGACGAGACCGAGGTCTGCCTGGCCCTGCTCGAGGCAGGGGTGCAGGTCCAGCCCGGGCACTTCTACGACTTCCCCCGCGGCAGGTGGCTCGTCCTCTCGCTCCTGCCTCCCCCGGCACGGTTCGCGGAGGGCGTCGCGCGGATGTCGCGCACGCTCGGACGCCTCTTCCCCGCGCCCTGAAGAAACGGAGGGCCGCCGGATGACCGACGGCCCTCCACATGCTTCGAGCCTTCGTCGCTACGCGTGGTCGGGGTCGCGGCGCGTCTTCTCCTCCGCGTGCTCCGAGGCGTCCTTCGCCTTGTCCGCCGCCCCGCCGAGGGCATCCTTCGCCTTGTCCTTCAGGTTCTCGGCAGCCTGCTTCAGATTGCCCTTGGCCTGATCGAGCTTGCCCTCGTTCTCGGTGCTCTGGTCGCCGGTCACGGCGCCGGCGGCTTCCTTCACCTTCCCCTTCAGCTTGTCCATCTCACCAGCCATCGCATCGTCTCCTTTGTCGGGAGACGAGCGTGGTCACGCAGCGGCTGGCGCGGAACCCCGGGCGGGCGAGGGAGGGAGCGCAGGGCTGGGGCAGAACGCCTTCACCACCGCGAGCATCCGCGTGAGCTCGAACGGCTTCCGGAGCACTCCCACCACGTGCGGAGACCGGGTCTCGACCGGAGGGCCACTCAGCAGCACCACCGGGCAGGAGATCGGCGCCGTTCCAGAGGAGAGGCCCTGGAGGATGGCCTCGCTGGCCCCGTCGGGGAGCTTGGCCTCGAGGACGAGCAGGCAGCGCGCGCCGAGCCGCCGCAGCGTGGCCAGGGTGTCCGATTCGCGCGAGACGAGGAGCACCTGGTACCCCGCCTCGTGGAGGACATGGAGGAGCACCTCCCGGAGACCGGCGTCGTCCTCCGCCACCACCACCGTTCCGCGCACGCGCCACCCGCCTTCGTTCGGGCCCCTGCTCAGCGGCAACGGATGATGGGACCGGGGGTCCCCCCTGTCACCGTGCGCGGATCAGCCCCGCTGCACGCAGGTGTCGGCCCGTGTCCGTGGGTCGGCGCCTCCTGTGGGTGGCGCGACGACCGGCCGGGCTATGGTCCGCGCCGGGATGCGGGCCTCCGCGACGAGAGTCGCCGTGCTGCGTGGCGAAGCGTACGGCGTCGCCTTCGAGGCGCGCGTGGACGATCGGCGACTCCTCCCCGACGTCCGGGCCCGCTTTCCGCCGGGTTCGCGCGCGACGCGGAAGCCACCCGCGGCCGTTTTCTCCCTCGCTCACGAAGTGTCGGACACCCGACGGGGATCCTCGCGGAGGTCGAGCCGGACCCCGGCGCTCGGGCTGTCCGTCCGGAGCGACGGGAGGCTCGTCGCGCGAGGACTGAGCCACCCGCGGGCGCTCGACGTGTTCGAGAGCGAGCTGCAGCTGGCGGTGGCCCGTCTCGCCCGGCCCGAGGTCTTCGTGCACGCGGGCGTGGTCGCGGTGGACGGCCAGGCGATCGTCGTGCCGGGACGCTCGGGAGCGGGAAAGACCACGCTGGTGCGTGCCCTCGTCGACGCCGGGGCGACCTACTACTCCGACGAGTACGCGGTGCTCGACGTCGCGGGCCGGGTGCATCCCTATGCGCGGCGCCCGAGCGTCCGGGTTCGCGCCGGCCACAAGGAGCGGCATCCGGTGCCACGGGTTCGCGGGCGAGGTCCCATCCCGGTCGGGCTGGTCGTCGAGACGCGCTATCGCCCGGATGCACGCTGGGATCCGACGCCACTCTCCGCGGGAGAGTGCGTGCTCGCGCTCCTGGCGAACACCGTCCCCGCGCGTGACCGGCCGGCAGAGGTGCTGGCCGCGCTGGCCCGCGCCACCGAGAGCGCCCGGGCGTTCCGCAGCGAGCGAGGGGCGGCGAGTCGCACGGCGCGGGCCCTGCTCGCCCTCGCCCGTGGAGAACGGCTGCCGGCTGGCGGGCGGCGCTGAACACGTTTGTCCGTCACGAGGTGTCCGGCACCGACCAGTCACGAGGTCTCTGGCACCCTCGACCGGTCACGAGGTCTCTGGCACCGACCGGTCACGAGGTCTCTGGCACCCTCGACCGGTCACGAGGTCTCTGGCACCTCGACCGGTCACGAGATGTCTGGCACCTCGGACATCACGAGGTCTCTGGCACCTCGGCCATCACGAGGTCTCTGGCACCTCGACCGGTCACGAGGTCTCTGGCACCCCCGACCGGC
>Ga0081540_1000932_pt1 | contig 26297 bp, 27 predicted proteins | sample TabmetS2T1R1_FD_71024 | JGI IMG/M metagenome (GOLD analysis project Ga0081540, IMG submission 71024) | Tabebuia heterophylla rhizosphere microbial communities from the University of Puerto Rico - S2T1R1 | ecosystem: Host-associated > Plants > Roots > Rhizosphere ...
ATCGGATTGTGCTCGGCTGAAGAGCGCATTGCATATCTCTTTCTGCATCTCATGAAGCGCGTAGGCGAGCGGAGCGTCCTACGGGAGAACCGCTATTCTTTGCCATTACGCCAACAGGACATTGCAGAAGCAGTTGGTCTGACGCCGGTTCATGTGAGCCGCATTCTTAGCGCCTTCCGTGAGAAGGGAATTGCTGATCTGTCCAATGGAATGCTCGAGGTGTTCAAAATGCGTGAATTGCAGCGACTGGCTTCCGTTGGATAGCCTCTTGATCGGGACCGCCGCCTGTCCGCAGCAATCCTGCGTCCGGCTCCCGAGCCCGTCCGATTTGCAATGCGTTGCACGCCGCAGACGTTGCATAGTTTGGTCAGGAAGGCCGAGGTCGACAGCGGGCTGGCGTTCCGAGCGAGATGGCCGACAAGCTGAAGGCCTTGGAACGGGAGAAGCGCGAGCTTCGGCAGGCCAATCAGATCCTGCGCAAGGCAAGCGCTTATTTTGCGACGGCGGAGCTTCAAGCCAATGATCGCGTTTATCGACGATCATCGTGGGGAGCATGGGGTCGGGCCGATCTGCAAGGTCTTGCCGATCGCTCGCTTGCTTCGCGAGACGGGGACACTGCTGACAAAAAAAGCCAAATCGAAAATAGCGACACTTCCAAGTGTTGGAGAAGGCGGCCGGGTTTTCTATCTCTGCTCCATCTAGGTCGGAGGCGAAAGTTGATCTGCATCAATGCCGCTGGGCAGAAGATCGACTAGCCTGCTGATCGACAGGATCGGGCGATTGCCCGGCTCCATCGGAGCAAGAACGTCTCCGACCGCCGTTGGCGGAACCGAAGCGTCACCGCACAATACAGCACAATGGAGGCGATTATGCCGGAGCAGAGCAGGATTCATCCCTATTTAAACTGGACCAAGCAGCGCATCGACGAAATGGACGCGACGCTTGCGTCATTCGAGGCTCAAGCCGCGAAGGCGAACGCCGAGTCGAGAGTGCAGTTCGATCGAGCAATCGCCGACCTGAAGGGATTGAGCGAGGAGTTCAAGGCGAAAGCCAAGGCGCAGGCCGAAGCCGGAGAAGTCGCTTTCAAGGCGGGCAAAGGGCAACTGGAGGCGCAGTGGCAGGGCTTCGAGGCGCAGGTCAAAGCCTACTTCGACACACTCGGCAAACAGGTGGAGGATCAGACGGCTACCTTTCAAATCGTCGCCGCCGCGCAGGTCAAGGCCTGGCGCGATGCGGCCGAGAAATTCCAGAGCGAAGCAGCAAAGGTCGCAACTGCGCAGCGCGCCGATCTGGACGCGGCCGTCAAGCAGATGAAGGCCGACGCCGCCGCTGCCGAAGCCCGATTGCAGAAGCTGAAGCAGGCAGGAAGCCAGACGTGGTCGGCTCTCGGCGCGGCCTTGGCAGAATCGCGGAAGGCCTTCGATCGCGCCAATCAGCAGGCGGGCGATGCGCTCAAACGCAGCGCTCGGACCGACGCTGCCTGACGCTTCCCAGTGCGAGCCTGACAGGTGTCTTTCAATGGCCGGCGACGTTGTCCTATCGCGCGAGTTAAAGTCGCTGCAAGAGGAGGCTCTGTTCGGTCGACGAGACCGCCCGGCGGCGCCGCCCGCCCAACCGGCGCCATCGCCGCCAAGTGGCGCCGAGGCAGTGGAAGAAGCGGCTGAGGAGCGTCAACTGCGCGATCAACTCGGTGACCTCATGAGCGAGGTCACGGACTTTTTTGAAGAAGCCGAAAAGGGCATCGCGGCGCATCCAGCCCAGAGTGTGGTGGGGGCGCTGCTCGTGGGCATCCTGATCGGCCGCCTGCTTGGACGGCACTGAGGAGTAAAAGCGTGATCGATCATCTCCTTCGCGACCTGCAGGTCATACGTAAGGCCGACGTGCTGATCGCCAAGATCTGGCTCAACGCCGTGCTCCGTCGCGCAGGCCTGGTGGCCTTCGCGGGTCTCATTGCAGTTTTTGGGCTCGGCATGGCGAACGTTGCGGGCTTCTACGGCTTGCAGGCTTCCCTCGGTTCGGTCTGGGCGGCGGCGATCATTGCGCTGGCCGATCTCGCAATCGCCGGCATCGTACTGCTGGTCGCGAGCAAGATGCAGCCCGGGCGCGAGCTCGAGCTCGCGCTGGACGTGCGCCAGATGGCGATCGGATCGCTTCAGACCGATGCGCGCGATCTGACGATCGCGATAGAGGGCATCGGCAACGAATTGAAAGCCGTGAAGGCTAACATCGCCCAGATGGTTCAACACCCGCTCGATGTGGCGGCACAGAAGCTCCTCATCCCGGCGGCGCTGTCGATCTTGCGAGGCATGCGCTCGAAGAAGGAGCATTAGTGACGAGGAAAAAAGGCAGCGGATCAGAAGATCGGCTGCAATTCAAGAGAGGAGCAGACCGTGCCGACCATGAAAGCCGCCGTCGTCAAGCAGTTCGGCAAGCCGCTTGTGATTGAGGATGTCCCGGTGCCGCAGCCGGGGCCCGGCGAAGTCCTCGTCAAGGTGAAAGCCTGCGGCGTGTGCCACACCGACCTGCACGCTGCATCCGGCGACTGGCCGGTAAAGCCGGTCCCCCCTTTCATTCCCGGCCATGAGGCTGCAGGAACCGTAGCCGCGCTTGGACCGGGCGTCACCACCCTGAAGGTCGGCGACGCTGTCGGCGTGGCGTGGCTGCACGATGCCTGCCTGGCTTGCGAATATTGCGAGACCGGCTGGGAGACGCTGTGCGGGCATCAGCACAACACCGGCTACAGCGTGAATGGCGGCTTTGCCGAATACGTCATCGCCTCCGCCGCGTTTGCCGCCAGGTTACCTGCGAATGCCGATTTTGCCGCAATCGCGCCTATCCTGTGCGCCGGCGTAACAACCTATAAGGGGCTGAAGGAGACTGAAGCACGGCCCGGCGAATGGGTCGTCATCTCGGGCGTCGGCGGGCTCGGCCATGTCGCGATCCAGTATGCCAAGGCAATGGGATTGAAGGTCGCCGCGGTCGATATCGCCGAGGACAAGCTGGAGCTTGCGCGCGCGACCGGCGCCGATCTCGCGGTCAATGCGCTGGCTGCGGACGCCGTGGAGAAGGTTTTGGCCGCGACTAGCGGCGGTGCGCATGGCATTCTGGTGACGGCGGTGTCCACCGCAGCGTTTGCACAGGCGCTGAAGATGGTGCGCCGAAAAGGCACGGTCAGCCTGGTCGGGTTGCCGCCCGGCGAATTCCCGACGCCGATCTTCGACGTCGTGCTGAAACGCATCACGGTGCGCGGTTCCATCGTCGGTACGCGCCGCGATCTTGACGAAGCCGTTGCCTTCGCGGCCGAAGGGAAGGTGCGTGCGGAAATCACCAAGGTGCCGCTCTCGCAGATCAACGACGTCTTCGACCGGATGAAGTCGGGCAAGATCGACGGCCGCGTAGTTCTCGATTTCAGCTAGTCGTTTCGGCCTTCTTCATGCTGACCTCCCCGTCGGAGGGCAGCACCACGCAGGCCGGCTTGCCGTCAACACGGATGATCAGGGTCTTCAGCACCCGCTGCCGCGGTTCACCGAGCGCCTCAGCCGCCTGCAGCCCCAAAGCGGCTTACGGCGCGCTCAGAACCTTGTGCTGCGCGAGCTCGCGCACCAGGCTATCGCGGCCGATCTAGCCGATCGAACGGGCGCCGGTCAACGTCATCGCGACGCGCATTTCCCTTGCGGCGAAGCGTGACCTCCGCATTGGCGCCGCCGTCAATGTAGTGGAACAGGAACGGCGGCAGGCGCCGCCGGGCCGCTTCCCGATAATCCGATGCCGACGAGATGATCATGGCGCGGTTTCCTTCTAGTGCGGAGCTATGAGTTTCAGTTTCGGCTGTTCGCGCTTTCGCGGTCCTTTCAAATGGAGCACCAGGTGACGTTTGCGCGCATATATGCGGCTGGCCAGCCACACCCCGGATCACGACACGTCGCGCAACTGCGACGGATATTCTTCCGGGAAGGTCTCGATCGAGCTTTTCACCACGGTGACGGCGCCGTCGATCAGCCCGCAGCGGCCGCTGCCGGGCAGGATCGAGCAGAGGTGCTCGAGCGCCTGCCGGTCGGCGCCGGAGCCCCGCCCGGTCGCGATCCGTTCGAGCAGGCGCGCCATCTGGAAGGTACCGCATTTGCAGGATGGGCACTGCCCGCAGGAGCCGTTGGCGAAGAAGGCAACATACTCGGCGACCTTGCGCACGATGCTCGTTCCCTCCGAGATCACGATCATCGCACCGGTGCCGAGGTGCGACCGCCGTGCCCGCACCGAGTCGAAGTCGAGCGCGACGTCGAGATCGCGCACCGTCAGCAACGTGTTGGAGGGGCCGCCGGTGAACACGGCCTTGAAGCCGCGCCGTTCGAGCATGCCGCCGCCATGGCCAAAGACGAGATCCTGCAGGCTCGTTCCCATCGGCAGTTCGTAGAGTCCGGGACGGAGGACGTCGCCCGACAGCGAGAACAGCTTCGTGCCGGCGGCTATACCAAGGCCAAGCGCCCGGTACCAATTGGCACCATTCTTCAGGATGTGAGGCACGTTGGCGAGCGTCTCGACGTTATTGATCAGCGTTGGGCGACCGCCCACGCCGTTCTCGAACGGATAGGGTGGCTTGCGTTGCGGGAACGGAAAGTCGCCGTCGAGCCAGGAAACGATCGCCGTCTCCTCGCCGCCGACATAGCGGCCCGCGCTCGGCGCCACGCGCAGCTTGATGGGCCGGCCGACCGCGGCCTCAACTGCGGCGAGGAGATCGGTCGCGGTCCATTCCATCACCGCGCGCCGCATCACCTCCAGCCCTTCGGCCTGATGCGGGTTGACGTAGAAGATTACCTCGCTCGCCTTCACCGCGATTGCGGCGATCAAGGCGCCTTCAATCACCTGGTGCGGGGTAAAGCGGAGCAAATAGCGATCTTTGAATGTGCCGGGCTCGTCTTCATTACCGTTGCAGACGACCACCTTGTCATCGCTCGCGGCGGCCACAACGGCGCTCCATTTGCGCCAGGTCGGAAAGCCGGCGCCACCCATGCCGCGCAGCTGGGCTGCCTCCAATGTGGAAATGATGGCCTGTGGCGCCGCGAGCGCGGCAGCGAGCCCCTCCCCGCCGCCGACGCGACGCCACGCCGGGAAGTCAGCACCGAGCTTCAGCGCAGGATCGAGCAAAACGGTCTTGAGCGGTGTCATGATCATTAATCCTGACTGGCCGCCATGTGGCGGCGGAGGTCGAAATGGCCGTAAGCCGGATAGAGAATTGGCGAGCGCGGTCCTTCGATCAGTCCGGCGCAGGTGAGCTCGCGCTGCCAGCTCTGGACGTGGCCCAGTCCGAACCGGCCGGGTTCGGCGGCGGCGGCATGGCGCGCAGCCGCCGCCCCGGCCCGGCGTCCGAACACGATGATGTCGAGCAGCGCATTGCCCATCAGCCGGTTGCGGCCGTGGACACCGCCGGTGACCTCCCCGGCGCAATAGAGCCCTGGCACGGTGGAGGCGCCGTCGGTGTCGATCACCACACCGCCATTCTGATAGTGCAGCGTTGGGTAGATCAGCATTGGCTCGCGCGTCGGATCGATACCGGCGCGATGGGCGAGATGGCCGAGCGAGACGAGTTGCTCGCGCAGCAGCGCCGGACGGTTCGCCAGCAGAGTCGGCGTGTCGAGAAAGACGCCGATCAGGCCATCGCGCACAACGCCGCGCCCCTCTGCACATTCACGCAGAATGGCTGACGTCACGACGTCGCGCGGCGAAAGCTCGTCGATGAACCGGGCGCCCTGCCCGTTGACCAGCGTAGCGCCGAACGAGCGCACCGCCTCCGAGATCAGCCCTCCGGCAAGATGCCCGGGCCAGGCGATACCGGTCGGGTGGTACTGAAAGGAATCGATGTCGCGCAGCTGCGCGCCCATGCGATAGGCGAGCGCTAGACCGTCCGCCGTCGCACCGTAATGGTTCGAGGTGGCGAAACCGGACAAATGCAGCCGCCCCGCACCGCCCGTCGCCAGCACAACGGCCCCGGCACACACCAAACGAAGGCGTCGAAGCTCCAAATCGTAGAGAACTGCGCCGACGCAGCGACCTCGCTCGTCCGACAGCAGCTCAATGGCCGGCGCCCGGTTCAGCACCGTGACGCCACGATCGAGTTCGACCGCCTCGCGCAGCACCCGCATCATCTCGAGCCCAGTGAAATCCCGATGGCTCAGGATGCGCGCCGCCGTGGTGCCACCGCCCCGCTTGCGCAGCAGGCGCCCCCCCGCAAGCGGCCCCTCGGCGAGATCGAAGCTCACGCCGAGCCCGATCAGCCAGCGAATCACCTCCGGGGCGTCCCGGACCAGCCTCGCGATGAGCTCCGGCTCACCTGCACCATGGCCTCCCTTCAACGTATCGTCGAAATGGCGCTGGAGGCTGTCCTCCTCGCCGATCGCAGCCTGGATGCCGCCTTCGGCCATCACCGTGTTGCTGTCACCGACGCGCAGCTTGGCGGCGAGGACGACGTCAGCGCCGCCCCTCCGCGCCGCGAGTGTTGCCGCCGCACCGGCGCCGCCGCCCCCGATTACTAAGACGTCCGTGACGACCGGATCCAGCGCGACGAGATCGACGTCGCCGACCAACGCGTTGCCCTCGAGGAGACAAGCGAGCGTCGGATGGCAGAGCATGCCACGATTGCCCCCCACTCGTAACGCGACGCGGGCGTCTTCGTTGTGGTCGGGGTGGTAGGCCGCAAGAAGTTCCTCGCGGGACAGTGCCTCCGCAGGCGATGCCTGCGCGGCGGCAGTGCGCAGCCGTGTGAGTGCGTCGGCATAGGGAACGGCCGAAACGGACAGGGATGTAGTAGACATCATATCATCTCCCATCGGAAACGACGGCTGCAGTCCCAGTTGATGCAGTCCCCGACAGGTCGAGCACGTCACCACCCCGCTCCAGCTCATTCAGGCGATGGATCAAGTCCGAGGGGCGCAAGGTCAACGCGGTCAGCGCGCGGCGAACCATCAGGCCGAGATGGTTGGGCCAGATGCGCTCCGGGCAGGCGAGCGTGCAGAGATTGCACATTACGCACTGGTCGAAGATCCCGGCCGCGCCGGCAAGATCACCGGCGACGGCGAGCGCCACGCCACGCTGGACGTCGAGCTCCTTCGGGCAAGCCCGATCGCAGCCACCGCAATGGCGACATTGCGCGGCCTCCGGAAATATCCCGCTGACCGCGTTGGAGAGGCGCCAGACATCGGTTATCTCGGCAACGTCGTAGACGTGCGGCCTGTCCGGGATGAAATAGTCGATGAAGCTGACCTGCATACCGTCCTCGGCCAGCGTTTCGCACGCGAGCACCGTCGTCACATCAGCCTCGTCTTGCTTGCGGACCATGCAGCGGCAGGCACCGCAGACGCCTTGGCCAAGGCAACCTACATTGGCTGTCAGGGGCGTGCCGTCAGCCGAGGCGGCCTGCAGAATTGAGACCGGTGTCGCGACCTCCAACATGCGACCGTCGACGCTCAATCGTATGCGATCCGACATCCGAGCCTGCTCCCTGTTGCTGTGCGTCGCGACGGCTGTCCGAGCGCCCTAGGCGGCGAAGGCTTTACAAATCCCGTGCCATCAACGAAAAAACAGCGCAATGCATTGATTTAGCTTGATTTTATATCGTTCTAGCGCCTCCCATTCCGCGGGCGGTATTCGGTTTTCCGATGATCGCCCGGTCAAGCATTCGGAAAGACGGATTGTCTGCCGGAAGCCGAAGTTCTGGCGGCCGACAGCCATTTTGACGATGACGACGACTCCATTTCTTTCCCTAACCCGCGGCATCAAGCTGCAGATGGTTCCCTGCCGCTATGCACGCCGTTGCGGAAGCCTTTGCCGGCTAACCGACGACAGATTGCCTCAGCCGCGCGCGAGCTGCTGAAAAGAGTGACAACGAGCGCTGGCGTCCATTCGACGGCAATGTCGTTCCTCGGTCTCTACCGCGGCCCCGTCAGAACTTTCATTTTCATTCGTCCCGGAAATCCATTCAACGAGGGTACGGACGACTAACTGAGCGCTAGATTTCTAGACGTTTAGCTTAGTGCGACGGGCCGCGAGCACGATTTTTGGCCACCGTCAGCTGCGCTACAGTGCCCGCACTAACGACAGCTCGCTTCGAGACATTTCGGATGACTCCTTTCATTGAAGCTTCTGAATTTGTGTACGTCTTGCCAAGGAATCGGGAGCCCGGCGAATGATGTCGCAACCTCGGAACCGGCGGCAGCTCGTCATCCGCGAACGACTATCGGCGCGGGACGCCCTGCAGGAGGCGCATAATCGACTGAAACGGCGCTTCGAAGAACGCAACCTCCAACTGCGCTTGACGAACGAGGAGTTGCGCCGCGAGGTCGGCGAGCGCGCCAAGGCCGTCTCGCAAATGCAGTCCTTCCAGGACGAGCTGATACGCACGGAGAATCTCGCTGTCATAGGCCAGCTCTCGGCCGGTCTCGCCCACGAGATCAACCAGCCGCTCGCGGCGCTCTCGACGCTGTCTGAAAACGCCGTGCGTTTCCTCGAGCTCAACGACACAAGCACCGTCCGCCATAATCTCGAACGCATCTCCGACCTGCTCCGGCGTCTCGGTGTGCTGTCGGGCCGGCTGCGCTCGTTCGCCCGCCGAACCGACGGCGAACTCGACCCGGTCGATCTGATGCAGTCGGTCGACAGCGCCATCGCGCTTCTCGGCCACCGCCTCAGCAAGGAAAAACTCAAGCTCGTCATTCGTAGACCGGACCAGCCGATCAAGGCACTCGGCAATGCCGTGCGGCTCGAGCAGGTGCTGGTCAACCTCATCAGTAACGCGATGGATGCCCTACTCGGAAATGGCGAGCCGTGGATCGAGATCCTGACCGATGTCGATGGCGACCAAGCTTTCATCGACGTCATCGACAACGGTCATGGACTCAGCAGCACCGTGATGGCGCGCCTGTTCGAGCCGTTCTTCACCACCAAAAAGACTAGCGGTCTCGGACTGGGGCTCGCCATCTCGCAGAATATCGTTAGCCGCTTCGGCGGCAGCTTGACCGCGTCCAACGAGGCAAGCGGCGGGGCGCGCTTCCGCGTCAGCCTGCGCCGCGTCTCGGCCGACGAGAACGACCATGGCTAGTCTTGATGTGATCGTGGTCGAAGACGTCGCGGATGTGAGGCTCGGCTGCCTCCAGGCCCTGGCGCTCGAAGGCATCAAGGCGACCGGCTATGACAGTGTGGAGGCTGTCCCGATGCCGCTCTCACGCGACTTTCCCGGCATCGTCGTCTCCGATATCCGGCTGCCCAAGATGGACGGCATGAGTTTCCTAGCCAAGCTCACGGATTACGATTCTGACCTGCCGGTCATCATGATCACCGGCCATGGCGATGTCGCCACAGCCGTGCAGGCGATGCGCGACGGCGCCTACGACTTCATCCAGAAACCCTTTAACTCCCAGCATTTCGTCGACGTGGCGAAGCGGGCACTCGAGAAGCGCCGCCTCGCGATGGAGGCGCGTCGGCTGCGGCGCCAGATCGCCGTCAAGGGCGACCTCGAAAGCCGTATCATAGGCCGGTCGACCACCGTCGCCGAATTGCGCGAACTGGTCGGCAGCATCGCCGCCGTTCCCACCGACGTGATGATTTCCGGCGAGACCGGAACCGGCAAAGAGCTGATCGCGAAATGCCTGCACGACCTGTCGGGGCGGCGCGGCCCCTTCGTGGCCCTCAACTGCGGGAGTCTTCCGGAGACGCTGTTCGAGAGCGAAATCTTCGGCCATGAGGCCGGCGCCTTCTCGGGCGCCACCAAGCAGCGTATCGGCAAGATCGAATACGCCAATGGCGGCACGCTGTTCCTCGACGAGATCGAGAGCATGCCGATAGCGATGCAGGTGAAGTTCCTGCGCGTGCTGCAGGAGCGTGTGATCGAACGGCTTGGCTCCAACAAGGTCATTCCAGTCGACTTCCGTGTCATCGCCGCGACCAAGGAAGATCTGCTCCAGCTCTCGAAGAAGGGCGCGTTCCGCCGGGACCTGCATTTCCGCCTGAACATCGCGACGATCGATCTGCCGCCGCTCAGGAATCGCAAAGAGGACATCCAGCTGCTGTTCGAATATTTCGTCAACCAGGCCAGCGCCCGGCTTAACCGGCCAGCGCCGCCGATCCGGGACCGGGCGATCCGTGAACTGATCGCGCATGACTGGCCGGGCAATGTGCGAGAGCTGGGCAACCAGGCCGAGCGCTACGTGCTGGGGCTGAAATCCGCGCCGAACCATGAGGCTGCAAGCGGTCCGATCCCGCTTGCCGCAGCGGTCGAGGGTTTCGAGCGCAGCCTCATCGCCGAGGAGCTACGGCGCAACGACGGCAACATCTCGAAGACGGCGGAAGCCATGGCGATCGCCAAGACGACGCTGTTCGACAAGATCAAAAAATACGACATCCGCATCCGAGAAGTCTGAACCAGACGCCACGCAGGACGAATTGAACCAACCGCTTCGCTACGTCCATGGCGAAGCGGTTGTCGTTGGTGCAATGTCCTTTCGCGCGAAGCAACGGCTGGCGCGCCCATCCCGTCGACATTCGAAGACATGTATGGTGAGCCCAGGCGTCCCGAATCTTTCTCCGGCTCCATCGGATCCGTCCGGTGACCCGAACGGAGTTCGAACGATCATTCGGATATCCGTCGAAAAGAGCCAGAAGTCTCGACGCGGAAACGAAAAATATATTCGACAATTCATTTGGATGGGCGAACCCCTAGCCCGTGGCACGCGCCTTGCCAAACCTTGCGCGGGCCGGACGATGCCGTTCGGCCGGAACGCCAACAAAGTGCTTCACCATGGCAAACACCAATGTCCAGAAGCTGGAGAAGGCTCCGAAGAGCAATCTCGTCGGTTTGAACCTCCTGCACGATCCAATCCGCAACAAGGGGACCGCCTATTCACGCACCGCGGCCCATGCCATAGCCGATCAGGTCGGTCCCTCCATGCAGGCCAAGGGCATGCTGTTCCCGAGCCAGGACCACATTCTCGAAACGGAGATCACCACCGCGACCCGCATCGTCGAATACATGTTCGACGCCGGCCTCGCCACGGTCCAGCGTCCGCACGAGCTGCGCTCCTGGATCGAAAGCCTGCTCTACACACCTTCCTACTGAAAGAAGCGATTTCGCAGCCGGCAGAACCTCGACAGAGCGTTCCCGCCACGCAACTGGAAAGATCTGTCCATGCATTACTTCGTCGAAACGCTGCAGAAGTATCCCGAGATCGCGCTCTTCCTGACGATCGGAGTAGGCTTCTGGATCGGCAATCTGAAGCTCGGAAAGTTCAACCTTGGGGTCGTCACCAGCACGCTGCTGGCGGGGCTTCTCATCGGACAGATCGGCGTCAAGCTGCCGAACGTGCTGCAATCGACCTTCTTCGCCATGTTCCTATTCGCCGTCGGCTATGCCGTCGGTCCGCAGTTCATCAAGGCGCTAAAAGGCGACGGCCTGCCTCAGGTCTTCTTTTCGATCCTGATCTGCCTCGTAGGCACCGCGACCGCGATCGTGCTCGGCAAGCTTCTCGGCTACGACGCCGCGCTGACCTCGGGCCTGCTCTCCGGTGGCTACACCAACTCGACCGTGCTCGGCGTCGCGACCGACCTGATCAACCAGTCAGGCTTGCGGGAGGCGGAACTCAAGGCCTCGCTCGCGCTGCTGCCTGTCGCCTATGCGGTCACCTATCCGTTCGGTGCTATCGGCTCAGCCTACATGCTCGCGAACATCGCGCCCAGGGTGCTCGGATTCGACCTCGTCAAGGTCTGCGAGGACTATGAGCGGGAGCATGGCGGTACCAAAACCGGCACCACCGCCTATCGCGAGTTCTCCGCCCGCGCCGTGCGGTTGAACAACAGCGGCCTGGTCGGCAAGACGGTCGAAAAAGTCGAGCGGACATTCTGCAATGAGATCTTCATCCGCCGCATGCGCGCGGTCGAGGGCGCCCCCATCGTCGACTGCAAAGGCGACACCGTACTGACTGACGGTGCGATCCTCGCCGTCTCCGGCGGCCTCTCCGCGCTGCTCGCCCATGCACATGAATTCGGGCCGGAACTCAAGGACGTGCCGCTGCTCAATTTCTCGACCGAGCTGCTCGACCTCGTCATCACCAATAAGGCCTATGACGGCAAGTCGCTCGGCGAACTGATCCATACGCTGTTCGGCGAGCCGGGCCGCGGTGTCTTCTTGACGAAGTTCACTCGCTCGGACATCGTCTTGCCAATGAACGAGAGCATGAAGGTCCAACGCGGCGACGTGCTGACCATCCTCGGAGCCAAGGCTGACGTCGCCAAGATCGCCAAGCAACTGGGCTATGCCGACCGCCCGGTCGAAGGATCCGACATGGCCTTCATGGCCTTCGGCATCGTCTTCGGCAGCCTCGTCGGCGCCTTCACGGTCCACATCGGCGGCATCCCTTTGTCGCTGGGCACCGCCGTCGGCGCGATCGTTGCCGGCATCATCTGCGGATATCTGCGTTCGACCATGCGGACCTTCGGGCACATTCCGGGCCCTGCTATCTGGGTGTTCAACAATGTGGGTCTGAATGGCTTCATCGCCTGCATCGGCCTGAACGCGGCTCTCGGCTTCGTCGGCGGGATCCAGAACTACGGACTCACGCTGTTCCTGGCTGGCACGCTGGTGACGCTGGTCCCGATCATCGTCGGCATATTGATGGGTCACTACGTTTTCCACTTCCACCCCGGAATTATGCTTGGCGCCTGCGCAGGAGCCCGCTCGACCACGGCCGCTCTTGGCGCCTTGCAGGAAGCCTCGAAGAGCAGCGTTCCGGTCGTCGGCTACGCTACATGCTATGCCGTCTCCCGCCTGGTGATGGCGCTGCTGACGATTGTCGTGGTCCACGCCTTGTAGGCACCAAGGCGCCGCGCCATCAATGCCGCCGCTTCTGTTGCAGAAGCGGCGGTACCACCACATATGAAACCGCCGCGTCCAAGCTTCATCTGATGGAATTCCGGCCTCTTCGTGCTTTCGTCGAAGTTGTGCGTCAGGGTGGCTTCTCTCAGTCGGCACCGGTCTTGCTGACGACGGACACGCGAGCGACACGGCGAGGCGTGCTGCGGATCGGCCTGCCTCCCCTCGTGGACGGTGACTCCGTCGCGACAGCCGCAGCAGAAATTTGTTCGCGCTACCCGGGCATCGATGTCCGCCTGCTTGAATCGCCATGGCAGCAGTTGGAACAGAATTGTAGACCGCGAAGCCGATCTTGCCGTCATGACGCTCCCGTCCCGAGCTCGCTCAAAAGGAGAGCCTTCGGGCCTGACGGGTAGCCGACGAAGTTAAGACGATCAGGTGGACCGTAACCTGAAGCAAAAGGTCGCGCCTCGTCCGGCGTTGGCGCTGGCCCATAGACGACCGCCATGGACGTCGCTCGGGTACAACCGAGCCAGGAAAGACGCCGTAACTTAGAGAGCAAGCTTATTCATACGGGCGCCAGCGCCGAAATCACGTTCAGGCTGGCGATCAGCAGCCCCTTCGGCTTGGTGAAAAGGAGAATCGACATTTCTCGTCACGCCACAGTTTAGTTCGTTTAAACCGCGTGCCGTTCGGGTCAGGGTGAGCGGCATCGCAAAGGTCCGCTTCAAAGTTTGTTCGCGCACTTCGCATCATGCGCGTTTGATCCGAGTGCCGCTTATCGCCAACCGCGCAGGCGACTAACCACGCGATGCTTAAGGGGCAGGATTATTTCCGAAGGCTATCTAGCTAAACCAAAAGCAGTAGCTTCTTCGTCGATGGATGATGCGGCCCAGACCCAGGGCCAATGGATCGGCGACCAGCAATCATCAAAATAGCGCTTGAGCGTCCCGCAAGCCTTCAATGATGCGTTGGCGCCTGTACCGCATAGTTTCTTTAACATTCCCGTTTCAATAGAAAGGAAACTAAATGGAATCGATACGCAAATTGATCGCAGTGGCGGCCGCACTACCCGTGCTTACCCTCGCTGCGATCCCGACGTCAGCTGTTGCTGACGACTATTGCCGCACCGACTCGTCTGGGACGAGAGCCTGCGGATTCGTGGCCAAGCAACAGTGTCTGGCTATGGCTTCTGGCAGGGGCGGCACGTGTGATCCCAATCCCTTCTATAAGGATCCGAGCTCCGCGTTGGCGTACCAGCCGAACGGTAACCATTCGCACAACAAGCGGTGATCTTTGTGTGCCTCAAATCCGGCCATTCAAGGCCGGGTTTGAATTGGGCGGGGCTTGCCTTGCCGCTTTGAGCGCACGGTTGACTTCGCATTCTTCATTGCGAGACAAGCTGCGTCGCTGCCCTTACTGGCTGAGCCCCAGTTTTCTTCCGAAACTCCACTCGATGCCGCCGTCATCGAATGGCTTCGGGGTTGGTCGCAGGGAATTCGACCGGCTCATCGCATCAATGAATTGGCGCGCTCCAGGGAAGCGAGGCATCATGGATCATCCGCTCAGACGGCCGGAAGAAATTCTGGCTCATCGTTCGCTAAAACAGATCCTCGCCGCAAAGCCGAGATCCTTATGGACCCTCGGCCCCAAGGACAACGCGCTCACGGCGATGCGCCTGATGGCCGAAAAGAACATTGGGCTTGTCGTGGTTACGGAGCATGGGGCGATCGCAGGCATTCTTTCTGAACGTGATTGCGTGCGGCGGCTTGTGCTTGCCGGGAAGTCTCCAGAACTTACTGCGGTAGCGGACATCATGGTCCGAGATGTTGTCAAAATTGAACTTGGGAAGACGTTCGCGGATTGTCTGAAACTGATGCACGTACACGGCATTCGTCACCTGCCGGTGGTCGTGAACGGTACTCCCATAACCGTTATCTCGATCCGTGACTTGCTGGCCGAGGCAATCCAACACCACGCCATGGTCATCGGCGAACTTGAGCGCGAACGCATGACCATGTTCACGTCAACAGCTTGAGCATGCCTGCATCCATTGGCTTAGCATTGGAAAGGAAGTGTCGTCATGAGTCTCTTGATCGTGCTGGGCGCCCTGATCTTTCTGATGTTTGTTGCCTACCGCGGCTACAGTGTCATCCTGTTCGCTCCAGTCGCTGCGCTTGGCGCGGTGTTGCTGACCGATCCCTCGCTCGTTCCACCAATATTCTCTAGCGTCTTCATGGAGAAGATGGTCGGCTTTGTGAAGAACTATTTTCCTGTTTTCATGCTGGGCGCCGTCTTCGGCAAAGTCATCGAGCTTTCGGGCTTTTCCAAGTCGATCGTTGCCGCCGTCATCGGCGTGCTCGGCCGCGAGCGCGCTGTACTCTCCATTGTCGTCGTCTGCGCAATCCTGACCTATGGCGGCGTGTCGTTATTCGTCGTTGTGTTCGCAGTCTATCCGTTTGCGGCCGAGATGTTCCGGCAGGGCGATATTCCAAAGCGGCTCATCCCCTGCACGATCGCGCTCGGTGCGTTCAGCTTCACGATGGACGCGTTGCCGGGGACGCCGCAAATCCAGAACATCATTCCCACGACATTCTTCAATACGACGACGTGGGCCGCCCCCGTGCTAGGGGTCGTCGGCAGCGTTTTCGTTTTCGGCGTCGGTCTTGCCTATATTGAGAACCGCCGACGTGCCGCACAGAAGCGCGGAGAAGGCTACGGCACGGAACTTCTCAACGAGCCGGAGCCGTTCGAAGAAAAACAATTGCCCAACCCGTGGATCGCCATGCTGCCGCTGGTGGTGGTGGGCGCCACTAACCTCATATTGACGTTTCTTGTGCCTCGGGCTTACGGCGCGAAACACGAAATCGTACTCGGCGGCCATCCGATCGTTACTCAGATCGGCTCGGTGGCGGCCATATGGGCAGTTGAGGGCGCGCTGCTCCTTGGTATAGCGACGGTGTTCGTCTTCGCCTGGCGTCCCGTGCTTGCCAAATTCGCGGATGGCAGCAAGGCGGCGGTTGCCGGGGCTTTGCTTGCGTCGCTCAATACCGCGTCCGAGTATGGGTTCGGTGGGGTGATTGCGCTGTTGCCGGGCTTTGCGGCGGTTTCCGCTGCGCTGCGGGCGATCCCCAACCCGCTTGTCAATGAAGCCGTCACCGTGACCGTGCTCGCCGGCATCACCGGCTCGGCTTCCGGCGGCATGAGCATTGCCCTTGCCACGATGTCCGAAGAATTCATTGCAGCCGCAAAGGCGGCAAACATCCCGCTTGAAGTCTTTCATCGCATCGCGGCCATGGCGAGCGGCGGCATGGATACATTGCCTCACAATGGAGCCGTCATCACGCTCCTTGCTGTTACGGGCCTAACCCACAGGCAGGCCTATAAGGATGTATTCGTGATCACGATGACGAAAACCGCGGCTGTGTTCATTGCCATCGCATTTTTCTATTTGACGAGGATTTGCTGAGAAAGCACCAAAAGGGCTCAGACCAAATCGTGGGTCTGGTCTCCACACCGATCCGCTGTGAGCGCAACGATCGCTGACCTAAAGGAGGACTTCCTCGTGCTGCCAGAAGGACCATGCTCACTTCGGTTGGTTCCAAAATCTGCTTTCTATGCTGGCGGACAAGTGGAGGATGCCCGTCAACGTTTGTCGAAGTTGGCCGCCCAAGACGATGAAATCGCCGCCGGCGAGATTTCGTTCGGCCCATTTCGGCTATTTCCAAAGGAAGGGCTTTTACTGGAAGCGGACAAGCCCGTTCGTCTCGGCAGCCGCGCGCTCGACCTTCTCATTGCGCTTGTGGAGCGCCCTGGCCAGTTGGTTACCAACAAGGAACTCATGGCCCGAGTCTGGCCAAACGTTTACGTTGAGCCCAACAATCTTACGGTTCACATCGCGGCATTGCGACGAGCCCTGGGCGACGGGCGCGAGGGAAATCGTTACCTGATCAATATTCGGGGACGAGGCTATCGTTTCGTCGCACCTGTGGCTCACGCGGAGAACCGGACCTGCTGCCACAATCTGCCGGCCCAGGTCACAAGCCTGGTCGGCCGCGACGAAACGTTGCGACTGCTGGCGACGCGCTTATCTGAAGAACGTTTTCTCACGATCGTAGGTCCCGGCGGGATCGGGAAAAGCTCAGTTGCTCTCGCGTTGGCCGAAGAGGTAACCGGAAATTTTGAGCATGGCGTATGGCTGATCGATCTGGCGCACTTGAACGAGGCAAGCCTGCTGCCAACCGCTATTGCGTCCGTACTAGGTTTCGGACGTCTCCGGGGAAATCCCACGGCTTCACTAATCGAGGCGCTTCGCAATAAACAGATATTGCTGGTGTTCGACAATTGCTCACACGTTGTGGAGACTGCGGCTTCCGTAGCAGTGTCTATCCTGCGTGGCGCGGCGGGCGTGCGAATCCTTGCCACCAGCCGGGAGCCAATGCGCGCTGAAGGTGAGCAAAGGTACCGCTTGTCGTCGCTAGTGGTTCCCTCGGGATCGGCGCCGTACACCGCCGCTGAGGCACTTCGCTTTTCAGCGGTCGAGCTGTTCGTCCAGTTTGCGGCGGCCAGGCTGGAAAATTTCGAGCTAACCGACGCCGACGTGCCATTCGTTGTGGATCTATGCCGCAAGCTCGACGGCATTCCTTTGGCGATCAAGTTCGCTGCCGGCCGGATAGACGCCTTCGGCGTTCGTGGACTGGCTGCGCGCCTTGACGCCGGCGTTCAGTCCCTAACCAGCAGCTGCCGAACAGCGCCGCCGCGACACCAGACGCTGCGGTCGATGCTGGATTGGAGTTATGACTGGCTCCCTGAGCCTGAACGCACCATCCTGTGTCGTCTCTCAATCCTGGCAGGCACCTTCACGCTCGAGAAGGCAATCGCAGTTGCAGCGAACGATGATATCGAAGTATCCGACGTCGCGGACAGCGTTGCGAGCCTCGTCACGAAGTCCCTCATTACCGTAGATCTCGCCGGCGAGGAGCCGCTATACCGACTGTTCGAAACGACGCGCGCCTATGTACTCGAGAAACTCCAGGAAAGCAGCGATGTTTATCCCATCGGCCGCCTATGCCCAACAATCCAAGTGGCTCCTTAGGTCAAGCGGAGGCCGAATGGAAAATGCTGCCGCCAGCCAGGCTTTTAGGCCATGAGGCCATAGCAAACGGCCTGACGCCCCGCCGAATAGCTTACCAGGATCGAGAGATTTCCCGGAGCGCAGGCTTTGGACCTTGAGAGCTCCGCCGATCTCACCGACCTTTCCTCAAGGAGATCGGGCGCAGGAGCAATGTCGAAAATCCCCGCACTAATAAAATGCGGGGATTCTCAATTCCAAGTAAGCGAAAAAATCGCCGGTGTCACGGATCCAATAATCATTCAGCCGCGCTCGCCGCGGTCCAGCTCATAGCCGCAATGGCAAGCGTGAATATTACCGCAGTTTGCGGGCGCAGCTGTGCTCATTTCCTGAGATGCCGCACGCCTTTCGGAGCGTAGGCGTAAGCGTCCGCTGGAATATTAGAATTTCGGTCGCAAGAACCGCCAATTCCGGAGGCCATCGCTTTGCATTGCTCCAGGGTGGCGAAGCCCGATGAATCAAAGCCGCTGGGATTACTCCACAAATATTCACTTTGGCTTCCGGCTTGGGCGGCTGGCATCGTGGTAAGAACAAAGGCCGTGCAACACATGAGTGCGAGCGATGTAGTGCTAAGACTTAAACGCGTTTTCATGATTAGCTCTCCACTTCTTTCTGTCTCGGGGTTCAGTCCCGATTGCCCAACGGGGAAGGTGAAAGGGATTTGATCGCCGTTACCTGTTGGGCCCGAACTTCCGATCGGGACGTTGAACCGGTAATTGCATTCTCTGGCGCTGGAGAGCCAATGAAGAACGCCTAACCTGCGTGAATCATTGCAACACCAGTCGGCACGCTTCTTTGCCTCTATTTGAAGACCTAAATTGTTTTGCGCGATCAGGGATCGAACACCCTGGTCGGCGGCAGCGGACGCACGGAGAATGAGGTTTTCTCGGGATCCCATTTGCCCTTGTGACGGATTCCATTCACAGAGATTCATTTTGGTTTAGTGAACTTAACTCGCCAGAGCCGGCCGTAGACCTCAACATTGAGTTCGTTGATGCAACCCTCTGCGGGGGCTCGCCATGTTGGTGCATGCTAGTCGGAGTACGTCGGGCTCGACGCACGTGGTGGTGCTGGGCAATGAGAAGGGTGGGCCGGTGAGTTGACCCTCGCCATGAACATCGCTGTTGCCTCGATGAAGGCTGGCCGGCGTGTCGCCACCCTCGCGCAGATGATCCAGGCGGTGAAGGATCTGGTCCCGGCGGGCTCGCCTGCCATGGCCGCGGAATGATTCCATTGTTCTGGCCTTGGTTATGCAGGCGATCTGCCGACAAAAGTCGCGTCCCGTAGTGAGTTTCAGGATACCCACAGCACAGGAGACTAAGATGACGGCGAAGATGATGAAGGCGGCGGTAGTCCACGAATTCGGAAGCCCTCTGTCAATCGAGGACGTCGCGGTTCCAATTCCCGGGCCCGGCGAAATACTGGTTAAGGTGATCGCCTGTGGCGTCTGCCACACCGACCTCCATGCGGCCGATGGCGACTGGCCGGTGAAGCCTGCGCCACCCTTCATCCCAGGTCACGAGGTCGCGGGAATCGTCGCCGCGCTCGGCGCCGGCGTGACCGGGTTCAAGGAGGGCGATCCGGTCGGGGTGGCTTGGCTCCACGACGCCTGCATGAGTTGCGAATACTGCGAGACGGGCTGGGAGACGCTGTGCGATCACCAGCACAACACCGGCTATAGCTGTGATGGCGGTTTCGCCGAATATGTCATCGCCGCTGCCCCCTTCGTGGCGCGATTGCCAGTGGGCGTGGATTTCGCCCAGATGGCGCCGATTCTCTGCGCCGGCGTCACCACCTACAAGGGGCTGAAGGAGACGGAGGCGCGGCCGGGCGAATGGGTCGCGATCTCCGGCATCGGCGGCCTTGGCCATATCGCGATCCAATATGCCAAGGCGATGGGCCTGCATGTGGCGGCGCTGGACGTGACGCCGGAGAAGCTGGCCCTGGCGAAAAGGGCCGGCGCCGATCTGGCGGTCAATGCCCGATCGTCGGATGCTGTCGCCGACATCCTCAAGGCGACGGGCGGCGGCGCGCATGGCGTGCTGGTCACGGCCGTTTCGCCGCCGGCCTTCTCGCAGGCGTTGCATATGGTGCGCCGCAAGGGCACGGTCGCCCTCGTCGGCCTGCCGCCGGGGGATTTCCCGACCCCGATCTTCGATGTGGTTCTCAAGCGCATCACCGTGCGCGGCTCGATCGTCGGAACACGCCGCGACCTCGATGAGGCGATAGAATTCGCGGTCGAGGGCAAGGTGCGCGCCGACATCGCCAAGGCGCCGCTGGACGACATCAACAGCATCTTCGCCAATCTCAAGGCAGGCAAGATCGAGGGCCGCATAGTGCTGGCGTTGGGATAATAGGTGGGCCAAGTCGCGCCGAGATAAATTCCTTGCACGTTTTTCAATGGTGGAGCTGCGCTATGGATCAAAATGACTCTTACGCCGACAAAGTCGGAAAATCTGTACGGTCAGGTGTGAGTCCGCCGGGACTTGGCGCGGCGGGAAGGAAGCGTCTCGACGAACTCGTTGCAATTCAAACGCAGCAACTCGAACAATTCAAAGAAGGGAGCCAAATGTGGAGCGAGCGGATGCAATCCGAAATGAAATTTGCGTCCGAATTTTTCGCCAAGCCGATTCCGGCGCGCTCACTCTTCGAGATGACAACGGTCAGTCAGGACGCCCCCGTCGGGGAGCGTACATCGAGCGAACTGGTCAGGCTGGTGAAGAAATTGCGCTGGTTGGGCATGGAACAAGAGGCGGAGCAGGTTCAAATCGTACTGCGTCGCGTTGATCCCGCCGCCACCTTGTTAGGCGGCCCGTGGGATACGGACTAGCTCGTCTCAATTTGTGCCGATGCTGGATGCACGTGCTCGGCCCAGACTTTTCGCCCTGGGTCCAAAAGCAGACGTCTCCCGTCCGACCGGCTTGTGTTTTACCCCCGAAAGCGGTTGATTGTGAACGATGCTCGAATACTGCGCTGACATCCGTCTCGACTTGGTCAAGCGGAAAGGCGGAAATCAGCCGAGACAGCCGCTCCGAACTCAATCCGTGGCGTCCTTCGCTGAAAGGAGTGGGCCGCGCTGTGGCTGACGCGAGCACTACATAACCGCCCGGCACTTCCCACTGCTGTTGATGTAGCTATTTCGGCCACCGCATTTTCTGAACATACACTAAATTCCCAGGACGAAGTTGCCACAGCAGTATTGAAGCGTCTCGCAGTGGTGCCGCCAATGGCGGAGATGGATTGGAGCACCATGATGCACAATCCGTTTGTGGATGTGACCAAGGACACAACAACGTTCTCGCCAGCGATCGGGACGTCGCTGTTTCTGCCCAGAGGGCGCGATTGATCGGCAGCTACGACAGCCAGGTCGCGTTTGGGCAATCGCGCGTACTCCTCGTCTGGGATTCGGTGGAGGCTCGACCAGCTGCGCGAAGCTTTCGCGCATATTGGCTTGGCATTTGGCAACGCGAACGTTTGCGGCCTTTATGGCAGTTCCGCCTGTTCGACAAGAGCAGGCATCGCGCGCTGTTTGGTATTAATCACTACCACCTCGGGTCCCCTGCGCTCTGAGTGGATCCGGAAGCGTGAGCAGCGCTCTACCAACACGCAGAAAATACCATTTTAGTGGAAGCTCGGACTCGATCCGTTGCGACAGAGCGGCGCGTCTTTGCACTGTTCGTGCTGGCGAGCTAAGCAAATATGATCAAGATGGATTTGACTTGAATCAATACATTCCAGCCCGGAAACGAATAAATTCATTTTGCAACATGGAGGACTTCCAATGGCAAATGAAAACAAGGCGATGACGTCGACATTTTCGTTCACACCGCCGGAGTGGCTGAAGTCGTTCAACAGTGCTCCAAAGATGCCCTACGTCGCGCTGTCAAGAGAGGCGCTGGGATTCACTGCCTCCCGCCTTCAGGAACAGGCCGATCACCTGAAGAACCTCGCTGAGTGCGCAGACCTCGCCGAAGCCACGAAGTGCCAAGTGGAATTTGCGCAGCAATCGTGGTCTCGATCATTCGGTGAAGCATGGAGGGTGTTCGACCATCTGCGGACACCCCCATCGGAAAACTCATAGCTTGCGCCGAGGTCACCACTAGCGCGTAAATCGAAGGGGAGCTTCCGCACCGAGGCCGCATTCCTCAAAACGGAAGAGCTTGTGCCAAAGCGGCCGTGACGAAGCGCATCAGAGGCGGGAAAACAAGACGAGCAATAAGAGAACGAGAAGGGAGAGATCACCAATGGAATATCCTTCAGACACAATAGGGCGGCCTGAAGTTGCTTTTGGAGAGCGCGCGCCTTCCGAGCTGGTAAACCTGAGCAAGAAGCTTCGTTGGATCGGTATGGAGGAAGAAGCTATGCGAATTCAAATTCTGCTGCGCAGCGCCGATACAGCTGCGACTCTGCTGTAAGGGCCATCTGATACAGATTAGTTTAATTACGAAGAAGGAGCAGCGCTATGACCAGCTTGGCGAAGCGCCTGCATCGAGTCCGGCTCTTGATCGCACAAAACTTGCAAGCTTCCGGCCCGACAGCCGTGACTCCGAACGGTAGGCAAGCAAAAGACCTGGAATCGAAAGCACGAGCTTCAAAAATCGCAATCTCAAGGGCGACAATTCGGTCTCTCCCAATCGTCTCGGAAGGAGAGCCGTGGCCGATCGCGGGCGGCTTATAGTCTTCACAGCCTTGATCGCGCGTTCAAGCCAATTTAGCCAAGCCTACCTTTGAGTCCAGCCGTAATAGCAGAGCAGACGTTTGACTGGATGGTGCATTTCGCGTTCTCGCCGCGAAAGCAGTTGGAATTGGCGGATAAGTCGTTTCGAAAGGGCGTTAGTGCTCCGTCTAGGTCGGACGCAAAAGTTGATCTGCATCAACTTGAGCGAGCGTGACCTGCGCGGTGTGGACCTGGGGAAGATCGGCCCAATGCATGGTTTTATAATTGAAGCCGCGCGCCAGCGTGGGCTTCACCACCATGAAGTAGGGCGATATGTCGAAGTCGCGCGGCGCATAAAATGACGAGTGACGGACCTCGGCGATTTCGCACCGGGCCGTCCCGCTCTCGACGGGAGTAATCTTGGGCAGGATCGGATAACGCACGGCGTCGAATGCTTGCGCAATCAGCGAAGAACAGATGATGCGGCTGGCATCGCCGGAGCCGAGCGCGATCGTTCGGCGGCGCCAGCGCTGCGTCATCGGCCATGGGACTAGATAACGCATCAGGTCGATGATGTTCTTGAAGTCGTAGCCGAGACCAATACGTTCGGAGGCGTAACGGCAGACCTCTTCGCAATCCGCCTCGCTCAGGCCCATCGGCCGGCAGATGCGGGTTTGACAATGCAGATACTTCGACAGCGGCGCCGACACGACACCTTCGTCGATATTGGCTTCGATCAAGACGTGGGGCTCGCCGCCGGTTGCGGCGCCGACCATCGGCCCGACGTATAACGCCGCATGCGACCAGGTCGATTGAGTGAGATATTTGATGCTGCCGGAAATACGACCTTTGCCCTCGACCAGCAAAACGTCACCGGGTCGAAGGGTGTCGCGCAAGGCCGTCGAATCGTTCGGAGTGAACGGCTCGCTGTTGCTCGCCGGCTGTTGCAGCCGGGCAATCAAACGTCCGACAGTGTCGAACATCCAGCCCATGGCTCGTCCTCACCTTTTAGTGGTTCCCCGTGTGGCAGTTCCAGATAGCTCGTCTGCCGCTCGGGAGTTACGCCCCAAACCTAATCATGGAGAGACGGACCCGACCATTGTACGGACGGTCGATCCGTACCTCCATTTCGGTGGAGAAGATGCTACCTAGGTCTAGATCAGCATCGACGGCATTGGCATGGGGCTTCACATGCCGGCCTTGAGTCGAAATGCTTGAACACAAAAAGAAAGACCGCCTGCGTTGCCACAAGCGGCCCAAGTCTAGGGAGGAAACGCCCAAGGAGGGCAGCGATAGCGGGTTGGGGGGTTGGGGGCCGCTACCGCATACCCTTAGCTAAGACGATCCACTCAGCAGCTCAATTGGACGTAGGGATCACGGACCGATACGAAGGTTTATGGTGCTCGCCCTCAAGGCCGAGCACTTCTGCAAGGGGTCAAATGCAGACATCGGCCAGCTACCAGGCGAAGTCTGCCCCCCGATAACGGTCATTCCACAACCGATCATTACGCGAACGCACGCCCGGCTCTCGAACCGATAAGGAAAGGCGAATTTCCTTATCAGTTCGTCGACCGACCCCATCTTGTATGAAAGCTTATCAGTCGGCCAACTGACTCCATTTGTGTAATTTCCTTATCAGTCGCGACTCCTCCTCGAATTTCCGCTGTCCGGCCGCAAGCGGACGTCAATTTCACACGAGAGATGTCAGCTTTGGGTCAGAAACGGAAATCCCGACCTCCCCCGCCTCGCGACCGCTCTGCCCCTGAAAGCGGACATCAAGTCTGCCGCCTCGAAGGTCTACTATGGGGCCGGAACGGTGGTGCTACCGCCCCGGCCATTCGGCGGGTCGCGGTTTCAGTTCTTGCCCGCGTTTGGCGCAGTCAACTTCTCCATCACATCGCTGACGGCGAAGCTCGCCGCCTTGGCACGCGGTCGAAACTCCCGGAACGTCTCGATGTATCGTCCAACGACGACTTGGGCTGGTACCAACAGGAACGCGCGATGCGCGTGCCAGTCGGCGTAGTAGATTCTGGTGGGTCCGCGTTCGAACGGGTCGGAGCGCAGGTTGTAGATTACAGCCGCGCGCAGCTTGGTGAAGTTGCCTTGCCACACGCCAAGCGGCGTCTTTGGGCCGATCTCGGTATGCTGCTCGATGAAGCTAATTTTCCATTCCCTGACGCGGATGGCCATCAGGTCGCCGTCATCGCTCCCAAGCGACATCTTGGCTGGGAAGGACGCGGATCCGCCGTGGCGTCAGCGCGAAGCGCCGCCACTTAGCAGCAGACGGTAAAGCTCCGTCCCCGACGGGTGCTGCAACGTCACCCCGTCCGCAGCGGGTGGCAAAATACGAAAAACGGAATAATTTTCGAGTCAGTGCGAGCGTGCCTCTGGTTTGCCTCAACTCCATTCAACATCTAGATATCGATTTGATATTTGTGATGGTAACAACCATGAAGCGATCCCCTTCCGTTCAGACAATCCTAGTTCGCTTGCCACTCGATGTGCAGCAGTGGCTCAAGGAACAGTGCGCCCACAATCTGACCAGCTACAGCAGCCAGTTGACGCTGATCCTGCGCGATAAGATGAGCGACCAAGAAAGGGCGCGTGCCTGATGTCCTATGATAGGCTCCCGCAAAAGATACTTGATGCGTTCGCCGAGCGGACAGAACTTCCCCTCCCTGCTCTCGCAAGAGCGATGAATCGGGACGTCAAGACCCTCCGCAAGCTCATCGAAAACGGCTATCTTCCGGCGCACGTCAAGGGGACGGGCGCTGTTCGTAGGCACTTCGTCTTCACATTGCAGGACATCGCTGAACATTATCGTCGCAGCGCGGGGGGCACATGTCAGTCTTTCGGATCAAGAACTCTCCGTACTACCAGTTCGACTTCCAGATCAACCGTTATCGCTTTTACGGCTCCACCCAGGCCACCAATGAACGTGAGGCCCGCGAGGTCGAGAAAGCGAAGCGGGCTGAAGCTCACCGACGACTCGAAGAGTCCGCTCGATCCAACCGCCACCCGATGACGCTCGGCGTCGCCTGTGAACGCTGGTGGGACGAAGTCGGCCAATATGGCAACGACATCGACATCAAGCGGGCCCTCGAATGGATCAAAACTCAGATCGGCGCACATGTCGTCCTGCACGACATCAATGACAACGTCATCTCAATTGCGGTTCAGGCGCGCCGGAAGCACGTCGTTCGCGCCGGTCGCGACAGCAAGGGTAACCAGCTGTACAAGCCGATCTCGCCCCGCACGGTCAACAAGACGGTCCCCTCCCTCCTCCGACGCATCCTGAACAGAGCGCGCCGTGCATGGAGCGTGACTATGTTCAACGAGCCAAATTGGTCGGAACACTTCCTCGACGAGATCAAGCGGCCCATACGCGAGATCACCATCGAAGAGGACGGCCGGCTCGACGAGGTCGAGAGCCGAGAGTTTGCCGAGCTACGCGAGTTCGCGGAGATCATGGGTTTGCGTCGACGCGCCCTGCTTTTGACCTGGCCGCAGGTCGACCTCAATGAGGGCACCATCAAGGTCAAGATGAAAAGGCGGAAGGGGTACATCTGGCAAACCCTGCCCCTTAGCCGTCGTGCCTATGAGATTATCTGGGGATTGCGCGGCAATGACCTGCTGTATGTATTTACGTTCATTGCGCA